>FKKE01001733.1_pt1 | contig 11794 bp, 7 predicted proteins | sample 1106331 | NCBI WGS metagenome assembly FKKE01 (sample SAMEA3931202, study PRJEB13176) | freshwater metagenome | biome: Drinking water system; feature: drinking water; material: freshwater | place: China | collected 2013-02-06 | reverse complement strand
TCGGCGATCTCGACGGCCCGTTGCCCATCGAGTCCCGCAATCGGCATGGGACGCCCCTGCCGGAGGGCCTCGACGAAGGCCGTGACCGTTGCGACAATTGTCGGCTGGTGCAGGGTCTGGCGGGTCACGGTCTCATCACGCGACTGTACCCGCGTGAGTCGGTGTCCGATCCAATCGGCCAGGAGCTGCCCTCGACTCCCCACCACCTCCGCTCGACTGACGCGCCCCCCGCTGAGCCGAGAGACATCCAAGAGACAGGTCACGCCCCCTGTCGTCCGCAGCAGGGCCGAAGCCCGAGACTCCGGCCGGTCCCGCTCCATCTGATCGATCTCGCAGCGTACCTCCGCGACCTCCTCCCCGGTCACATACCGAATGAGATCCAAGAGGTGAATGCCGATCTCCAAGAGGACGCCGCGGCCTCCGTAGCCCTCGATATCCGCCACCACTTCCGGCCGCGGCTCCACCCGATTGGTCAGGGTCAGATAGCGCAAGGTTCCGACGGTGGAGAGCTCTTCACGCAGGGCCTGTACGGACGTATCGAACCGCAGGGTCTGCGCGACCATGAGCGGCACCCTTGCCGCGGAGGTCGCCGCGACGATCGCGGCAGAATCCGATCCTGTACAGGCTAAGGGCTTCTCGATCAGGAGCGCCTTGCCGTGACGAACCGCCTCCCGCGCGATCGAGAGCGTGCGCGCCGGCGGCGTGACCACGATGACGGCCTGGACGTGCGGATCGGCAACCAAGGCCTCCGTGCTCGCATGGAACCGAATCCCCTGTCTTCGCGCAAAATCCGTCCCGGCGGCCCGGTCTCGGCGACAGACCGCCGCCAGACGAGCGCCGGGCACGGCGCCTTCCAGCAGATGCGTCGCGTACCGCAGGCCATGCCGGCCAAGCCCGATGAGTCCGATGCCGATTTCCGACATGCCCACCGCTCCAAAAGACGCGCATTCTAGCGAGCATCTTTAATGCAATCAATGCTCGCAGCCCGCAGCGTTCATGACGGTTCGTCGCGAAATCGCCGAGTCCGCATGCGTCGAACCCATTGCATGTTCGACCCGTTGCAGAGCATGAGCAACGGGTCTCCCTGCAACAGGTGCCCCCGCGCGGAGGCCCGAGCGGCCGAGGCGTACTTAAAACAGTACGTTGAGGCCACGAGGGGCGAGCCCGCCCAGCCGACAGACTACTCGTACGTCTGTCGGCGTGTCGCAGCCGGTGAATCGGCGGTTGCAGCAGAACCGTTCATGGATGCTGCGGGCTCAATTGACAGGCTTGAAAGCCCGCCGTTATAGTACGGCGCGTGCGTGCGGGGCCACCGGCCCCGATCGATCCACCGACCCCGATCACCATGCAAGGCACCATGACGACACAGCCACCGCGCTTCACGCTCGACCAGATCGGCACCGGGTCCGTCCGATTTCCCAGCAGCGGCCCCATCCCCACGATTACGGATCAGGCCGTGGACCCCTATTTTCGCAGTCGACAACCCAAGTCCGTCCAGGTCGAAGCCCTGCAATTCTTTCCGCAAGTGAAAGCTCGGTACGGGGGCATCGTCGTCCTGCACGAATGGTGGGGGCTCAATCAGCAAATCAAGACCCTGGCCAACCGGCTGGCCTGCGAGGGGTTCGGCGTCATCCTGCCGAATCTCTACGGCCGGTTGGGCGGCATGGTCACGGCCAATCTCGACGTCGCACAAGGGCTTCGGGCCAAACTGCAAGACGTTGATGTCCTTCAGGACATCAACGCCTGCTGCGAGTTTCTCAATACTCAAGACCATATCAAGCAAAACGTCCATGGCGTCATCGGCTTCGGCATGGGCGGCGCGCTGGCGGTCCAGTTTGCCATGCGACGGAAACGGCTCCGTGGGGCCGTCTCCTACTACGGAAGCATCCCCAGCCCGGCTTCCGTGATCAAAGACATGTTCTGTCCCCTGCTCTACCACCGCCCGGAGGACGACGCCTGGGTCAGCGGCGAGGACATCGAGCAACTCCGGCTGGCCGCGAAGGAACATGGCAAGCAGGTGGAGATCGTGTCCTATCCCGGCGCGCCGCACGCCTTTGCGAACGAGACCCGCCCGCAGGAGTCACGACCGGAGATGGCGCAGGCGGCCTGGGACCGCACGATTGCCTTCCTCAGAGAGTGCTTTAAGAAAGACTTGTAGCCCCGTGCCTGCGCGTTTCATCGTCGTTCTCATTCTGCTCTGCGCGTTTCTTCACGACCCGACGATTCTGGCTGCCCCGCCGCCCGATCCGACCCAGGCCGGGCCGTTGGAGCTGCCCCAAGTGCTCGACGCCCAGGCCTCCCAGCTCAAGGCGATCGCGTCGGACGCCGAGGCCCTCGCCTACCTGACCGCTCACCTGGGCCCGGCGCTGCAGATCCAAGAGGTCGTCGTCGACATCCAGACGCCGGCGCGCGCCGGCAAGGCCGGCTCGGATGCTCTCAGGGGGCTCCGCGCCGAGATGGTCGAGTCTACGACCCGGCTCGTCGCCTCGCTCGCCGCCTGGTACTGGATCGATCGTATCGCACAGGCCGCCCAGGGGGAGGAAAAGGATGGGCTGCGCCTCTGGCTGGACCAATCGGCTTCCGCCAGAAAATGGCTTGGCGGAGACGGACCGGGTGCGCCGCTCGCCCGGCTGTCGGCGACAGCGGAGAAGTTGGCAGCCGTCGGCGAGGCCTATCCTGCGCCGGCCGCGACCAGCTCGACCCCGCCCTGTACGGACTATGCCGGGCACCTCGACCGAGCCTATCCGGCCCTGACCGGTCCCGCGCCGTCGTGGGTGGCGATCCTCGAGCTGGAGGGCGTCGCCGGACTCAAGGCCCGTTTGGAAGACCAGTCCTTCGTCTCAGGACTCTCGCTGAGCCACCAGAGATCGTGCGCGCGTAGCTACCTCGACTCGCGCCTGCTGCCCGTCTTTCGGGCATCGCTGTCCGCGCAGACGCTGACCGCCCGTGCGGAGATCGAACGCGAGGCGCGCCGGCTCGCCCTCTCGCTGCAGCGCTGGCCCGAGCGCAAGCGGGAGACCATCGGATTGACCCGCCTCTGCGGCACCTGGCAATGGACCATCCACAATCATCGGCACCATCAGGAATCCAAGACGACCATGACCTTTCCCCCGCCGGACGGACCGCCTCCGCCCGGCTTGCGCCCCTCCAAGATGGTCGTGTTGGGGGACGCCGTTTACATTCGATGGGACTTTCAGGGAGGGTTTCAGGAAGAGAGCCTGCTCCTCGGCGGAGAAGGCGCGAGACTGGAGGGGACGTTTATCAATTCCACCGGCGCCTGGGGCTCCATCACCGGCAAGCGCATCGCGACCTGTCCGAAGTGACGGGATTACCTCGCGGACATCCACCACCCCCTCGCAAACAGGGCCCAGCCCGTCAGAAAGGCCAAGCCGCCCAGCGGCGTCAAGGCGCCGAGCCCGCGAATACCCGATAAGGCCAAGGCATAGAGACTGCCCGAAAAGAGTCCGATGCCGATCAGAAACGCGATCCCGGCTTGGCGAAAGGCCGGAGAGTCATCCTGCCGTCGCGACAGACCCACCGCAACCAGCGCCAGCGCGTGATACATCTGATAGCGCGCGCCGGTTTCAAAGGCCGCCAACAGGTCCGGCGTCAGGATGGCCTTTAGCGCGTGCGCTCCGAACGCCCCCGCCGCCACGCTCACCCCGGCCAGCACGGCTCCGATCGTCACGACCTGTCTCACCTGCATCGACTCACTCCCTTCTCACTCCGCACACTGGCAACCGATCACGGATCACCGGCTACGGTTGTGCGCTCCTATGCACCATCGTAGCCCCGGCCTGCGCCGTGTGCAGCAACACGATCTCCGCCACTTGCACATGCGGCGGCCGCGTGACACAGTAGAGCACCGCATCGGCGACATCGGCCGCAGTCAGGGGCTTCAGGCCTTCATAGACCTTCTTGGCGCGCGCACGATCGCCGTGAAAGCGTACGAGGCTGAACTCCGTTTCGACCATGCCCGGATCCACGGTGCAGACGCGCAAGGGCGTGTCCACGAGATCCATCCGCAAGCCGGTGGTGAGCGCATCGACGGCCCGCTTGCTGGCGCAGTAGACGGCACCGCCCGGGTAGGTCTCGTGCCCCGCAATCGAGCCGATGTTCACGATCGTGCCTCTCCGACGAGCGACCATCCCTGGGATGACCGCCCGACTCATGTAGAGCAATCCCTTCACATTCGTATCGATCATTTCCTCCCAGTCCTGCACGGAGCCCTCGTGGAGTCTCTCGAGTCCGCGGCTGAGCCCCGCGTTGTTGAGCAAGATCTCGATCCGCCGCCACGCGGCAGGCAGCCTCCGGAGGCCGGCTTCGACGGCGGCTCGATCCCGCACGTCGAGCGGCCAGACATGCACGGCAGTCCCATACGCGCGCGTCAGCGACGCGGCCAAGCCGGCCAGCCGATCGCCGCGCCGAGCCGCCAGAATGAGCTTGGCCCCCGCCGTGGCAAAAGCCCAGGCACAGGCCCGGCCGATCCCGCTGCTGGCCCCGGTGACGAGCACGATCTTGTGGTTCAATGACGGCCATCGTGATGTCTTCACCTTGTGATTCTCCCGCTCCGCCTGATCCGGCGCATCCTACCCGAATTGGCCCCGGGGATCATCCCCCAATGGAGTGTGCTCCAGTCGCCGTACCGATATCATCCTACGAAAGGGTCATGCAGGGACTACACCCGCGCGAGGAGCTTGAAGCCATTGCCCCTTCTCCTCTAGGATGGGAGCCGATCGGAACAGCTTCTCCCGGCAGGGATGCCGACCAGTGAGGTCTGCGTTGCGTGGGAATTCCCTGTCTGTCCCTTGGGTTCGCCTCGGCTGGCTTACCGCCTCCCTGTTTGGCACAGGCGTCTGCCAGGCTACGGATATCGTCCTGACAGCCGGATCCCAGCCACCAGCCCTGACAAGTCCCGCACAGTCAGAAAAGCCCTTCGCCGCCGCGATCGAGTCCTTCCGACTGTCCAGCGCCGTTCAGCTGCATCACTTCATTGCCCCGCACGCGAAGGATCTCTGGCGTGAGGTCGACGATCAACGCACGGTGAACGTGAAATCGTCCATCACGGTCGTTCCCGGCCTGCTCGCCGCAGAAACCGAACTTTCTTACCGGGACACGAGCAACAGGCCTCCGCGCGGCCTCGGCAGCCCCGCCGATCAGATGATCCGGATGGGCGCAAGCGGCGCATCCGGCAGCTTCCGCTACGGCCTCGCCTATCGCTCGGCAGGCAAGGACTATGTGAAGGACGCGGATCAGGCCGTGCGCGATCTCTGGGGCGAGTGGCGTGTCAGCGAAACGACCTTTAGAGCCAGCATCAAGGACGCCTGGAATAATGTGGGCGGCGATGCCGGTGTGAATCGTCTGGTACAACGGCAGGAACAGCTCACCGTGGCGATCCCCCAGTCGGCCTGGCCGGCCGTGAACCTGTCTTATACGCACGCGGGGACGGCCAGCGCCTTGGATCCGAAGGGCGTCACCCCGACAAGATCCGGCGCAGACACGGTGGACGCCGCCCTGTCGTATCAAGCCGCGTCATGGACGGCCCGGCTGGCTTCGACCTATGCCCATACCTGGACGCAGTCGCCAGCCGTGAGCGAGACCGACTCGGTCAGCTATGCCATCACCGGATCCTATCGCCCGTCGGCCACGATGAGTCTCGATCCCACCCTGAGCATCAGAGAAGACCGCGCAAAAACAACCGGCGTCACGACCGAGGCGCCGACCGGCGGCCTTTCCGTCAAATACGCTCCTGGCCCTGCGTTCACGTGGACCGGGGCCGGCACCTACGGACTCGCCCGTTCCAGCGACGGCCTCACCAACACAAGGGCCATCTCCGCGAAACAGGCCTTGGCCTGGAAACCCACGGTGCTTCCCAAACTGCCGACGGCCTTCTCGCTCGAGACGGCCTTCCAACGCACCACCGACCGCGCCAATGCCGATCGCGCGACCAGCGACCTCTCGGCGTTGTTCCGATTGCAGGTGACAGGATTCTAGCAGGCTGCGGAAAAACGGGTATGGCGCCTCGCAATCGTCACAGGCATCGCGATCGCGGATGAGAACCGGTTGCCACGCAGGATGCTCAACAAGGCCGTCGCACCCGCCAGGCAGGTACCTGGGCTGCAGCAAGCCTGTACACGCTGAACGATGAACGCGGAACGCTGAGCGGGGCAGGCAGCGGGACGAGCGAGAAACGCGGGACGGGCGTGACGCGGAGGCGAACGGTTCTCGCCGTTCGCGCTCGTCTCACCGTCTCGCCGGATCTTCGTTCCTCGCTCATCGTTCATACTTCAGCGTGTCCCCGCTGGCGGACTTTTTCAGCATCCTGCAGGTCTGGACGTCTGCCCGCCTCGTAGTGACACCCCCCACGCGCCGAAGCAGGCGCCTTTGGACGGCTGCGCTCAGGCGGCCGCGTCAGTCTCGTGAATCTGCGACGACACGGCCCGATCGAGCGACTTGAGCTCGTAGAGGAGAACAGGCTGTCGCTTTCCCTTTACGCGGACCGTCGTCAATTTTCGTAGGGCGACGTGGCCGAGGTGCCGGCGGTTGTCGGGGCGATCTTCCGTGGCGATCAACGCCCGCACCTCCTCTGCGGTATGTTCCGTCAGCAGGATCGGAACCTTGAATTCACGAGTCAGGCGTTCCACCCGCGCGGTCAAGTTCACGTGGTCTCCGATGGCGGTGTAGTCCATCTTGCGACCCTCCAGGCCGATATTGCAGACCAAGACCTCGCCCGTATTGATGCCGATTCCGTGATCGAAGGGTTCCAGCCCGTCCGCGATCCATCGGGCCTTCAGTTCTCCCAGACGCTGCCGCATATTCAGCGCGCACTTGACCGCCAATTCCACCTGATCGGGCTGCTCGAGCGGCGCCCCCCAGAAGGCGTGGATCTGATCCCCTTGGAAATCTCCAAGCGTGCCTTTCCATCGAAACACGACTTCCGCCATCGCACTGAGATACTCGTTGAGCCGGGGCACGACCTCTTCCGGCGAATGACGCTCGCAGTAATCGGTAAAGTTCATCACATCGCAAAACATGATCGTCAGCTTGCGCCGCTGGCCCATCCCCACCTTCGCCTGCTCGGGATTTTGGATCAACTGCTCGACGATCTGCGGCCCGACGTAGGGCGTGAAGAGCGTCCGGATTTCCTCGGCCTGCCGCTCAACCGTCATCAGCCGAAGGATGGTGACGGCGGTTCCCGACGAGGCAATCGCGAGGCAGGGAACGACGACATCGAGCCAGAATCCCTGTGTCACATAGAGCCCATAGGCCGCCGCGCCATAGACGACCACCACCCCTCCCACAAGCGGGGCTGCAAGCGCGGCGCGCAGGCGGGGCAGGATCCAGCCCACCGCCAGTCCGCAGAGTCCCGCCAAGGCGAAGGCCAGCGGTCCCGACCAGTAGGGCTTCTGACAGAAATGGCGGTGGAGGATATTTTCAACCACCGTGGCGTTTTTTTCGATCCCAGGCAGGTTGGCCGTGAAGGGGGTGGTCTTCTGATCGTAGGTCCCCAGGGCTGCCGTCCCGACGATCACCACCTTGTCTTTGAAACGGCCTTCCGGGATGCGCCCGTGCAGCACATCCGTGGCTGACACCAGAGGAAACGAGCGCTCCGGACCGGCGAAGTCGATCAGCAAGCGAGCCTTTTGGTCGATCGGAATGACCCGGTCGCCGAGCCGCACGGATTCGCCCAGCATGAGCACCATCTGTTCCTTGGGGACATTGAGAGATCTCCTGGCAAGCTCCAAGCCCAATGAAGGAAAGTATTCCTCCCTGTTTCCCTGCTGGATCGCGAGGTACTCGTACCGTGTGACACCGTCATCGTCCGGAATACTATAGACATGCCCCACACCGCCTGCCGCCTCGGCCAGCACGGGAATGGGAATCGACATGCCGGCCGCACGATACGGCTGCAAGCTCTCATCGCTCGTGGCGCTCTTGACTACCATGAAGGGCGCGTGCGCGATCCGTCCCGACAGGGGGACCGCCATCTGACCGACGTCGGACTGTTCACCCGTCTTTGGAATCACGAAAGAAAAACCCAGCACGGCAACCTGCGCACGCCGAAGGCTCTCGGCGAATTGTTGATCCGGCCTGCTCACCCGGCCGCCCCTCTGGTCGGGAGATCCTGATCCGGCCCTCGCCGAGTCCTGCACATCGTCCCCTTCCGGCTCCGTGTATAACAGGTCCAATCCAAGAACCTTGGGCTGATCGCGCGCAATCTTTTCGATCAGGTCGGCCTGAACCAGTCGGGACCAGGGCCACCGCCCGACTTCCTGAAGGCTCCGATCGTCCACTCCGACGAGCACGATGTCCTGTCCGAGAGGCCGATCCCCCCGAAGCAATATTCTGAGGTCAAAACTCATCGCCTCCAATCGCGTGAGCCACCGCGGCCCAACCCAGCCCAGAACAAGGACCAGGATCGTCATCACGGCAGAGACCCCCAGCCCAATTCGATTGATCGCCTTGGTTTTTCCCAACCACATGCGCGGCATCGTCGCTCCCCGGGGGTCGAAGGGACACTGGCCCCTTCTTCCTAGTCGGCTTCTTCCCGCGAGACGCTGAAGCCGAGTCGCGGTTCTTCGGCGCCGGCGCCGTCGAATCGGCGGCTTGCGGGCTAGTCACAATCACCGCGGTTCATTTTGGGGGGGGAGGGGAACCTGGGATCAAGTTAGGGAACGCGGCGGCCGATAGGAACGATCAGGGGGCTCTATGGGTGTGCCCGGACGATAATGCAAGACTTTAGCCTGCCGTCCCCCATCCGCCGCCTGCCAGTCGCCCTCGTGCTGCATCTGCTTGCCCTGTTCTGTACGGGCGAGGGGACTTCCCGCGTCTTCGCGGAGGATTTGGACGGCGATCAATATTATGAAGTGGAGATGGCTAAAGGGCTGCTTCGATTTTCGGAAGAGGAATACGAGGAGGCCGCCAGACTCTTTTCCGCCGCGCTCAAGCATAAGCCGGACGATCCCGAAGCCAGTTATCAGCTCGGCCAAACGTTGATTCGGCTCAGGCTCTATGCCTATGCCGAACCGCTCTTCACCCGTCTCACGGCGCACGCACCCGACGTCGGCCGCGCCTGGCTCGGGCTCGGCATCGTGCAATTCCATCGTGACCACTACGACCGCGCGCTCGCGACCTTGGTCAAGGCCCAGGAACTGCTCCCCGAAGACCCCCTGGTCCACTATTACCAAGGCCTGACCCTGAGTAAACTCGGACAGTACGGTCAAGCGCAGATCCCCTTGGCCAAAGCGTTGCAACTCAACCCGGAGCTCGGACCGGAGATCCACTATCAAAGCGGGTATGCCTACCTGAAAGAAGGCGTGCTGGACGAAGCGCGCGCGGAGTTCAACGCCGTCATCCAGGCCGAACCGCAATCCGATCTCGCGCGGACGGCTCAAGACCTCATGCGGCAGATCAGGGAGAAGCCGGAAGGGAAGCATACACGGTGGGATGCCACCCTGAGCGTCTCAGAACAATTCGACACCAACGTCGTCCTGCTTCCGGGCGGGACCGGGCCGCCCGGCGGCTCGACCGGCATTTCGAAAAAGAGCGACTATCGAACCGCCTTCGCCGCGCGCGGAACCTTTCACGCCTATCAGGACCAGGACTGGGCCGGCGGCATCAGCTACAGCTTCTACCAGAGCTTTCATCGCACGCTCAGTCTCTTCGACGTGCAAGACCACTCTCCGACCGTCTTCATTCAACGCAATCTGGGCCCCGTGCAGGCCCGCTTCCAATACGTGTACGATCAGGTCGATGTCGGGCGCGCCCCCTACCTCGTGGGGCACGCGGGGCAAGCGATCGTCACCGTGTCCGAAGGGAACTGGGGCTTTACCCAGCTCCAGTTTCGCTATCAAGACAAGGACTTCCGGCTGGGCAAGGTCCCCTTCAACACCGCCCGCGACGGGAAGAACACGTTAGTCGGATTGACTCAATACTTCCCGTTTGCGCACAACGCCGCCTCCGTTCGCGTCGGCTATACTTACGACACTGATCGGACGGGGGGCGGGAGGGTCGCCGTGGCGACGCCGGGGGATTCCACGAATGCGGATTGGGCCTACACGGGGCATCGCGTGAGCAGCGGCATCGAGTTGCCGACGTTTCATGCGATCAAGCTCGACCTGGCATTCGACTACTACCGACAGGACTACGAGAACGCCAACTCGTTCTCGCCTGACGGTCTCACCGTGCGCCGTGACGACGTGTACATGTTTTCGGGCACGGTTCTGCATCCGCTCACCTCCCATCTCACCCTCTCCGGTCAATACAGCTACATGCGCGAGGCGTCCAATGTCTCCGCGTTCGATTTCAACCGGAGCATCTTCTCGTTCTCGCTGAGCGCCAAGTTCTAATCACGGCCCGGGGGCATTACGATCGGGAGGTCACATGCTGTACGTGGCTCGCCTTCGCCCGTTCCTCATCGCCATCACCCTGACGGGTGTCGTATCGGTCCCGGGGGCGGATGCCGCACCCCAGTCCGAATCAATCGGCACATTCACCACGGTGGAAGGCAGGGTCGCCATGACTCCGCAAGGCGGAGCCTCGGCCCTCCCCGTCAAACTGCACGATAACGTCTTGTTCTTGTCCCGCCTCGACACGGAGAAGGACTCGCGGGCCAAGATGCTGTTCGTCGACGACACGCTGGTCTCCGTGGGGGAGCAGAGCCACCTCGAAATCACGGAACAGGTCTTTGATCCGGCTCAGGGCACGCGCAGCATGGTCTTGAGCCTGGCCAAGGGAAAAGTTCGCTCCCTCGTGACGAAAATCTTCAAAGGTATGGGATCGCGGTTTGAAATTCATACCCCGACCGCGGTCGCCGCGGCCCGAGGGACCCACTTCGTCGTCTGGATTGAAGAGGGCACGGCCTCGGAACCAGGAGCCAAGGGCCCCGCGGAGCAGCTCGTCATCGAAAAGGGCATGAGCGGAATCGCCAACGTGGGAGAAACGGGCGCCGTAGATTTCACCTCCGGTGGAAAGACGGTCCGAGTCGAGCCGCGGCACTTCTCCGTCGCCGCTCCCGGCCTTCCCCCCGTGGCTCCCGTACGGTTGACCGCCAATCTCCCGGCAGCGGTGGCGAGCGCCATCAAGTCCACGCAGGTGACCGACAAGGCCAAGAAGGAGGCGCCCAAAGAAGCGCTCCGCAGCATCGCGAATCCCAAGTCTGTCTCGACGGCGGCGGCGCCGGTCGGCAACAAGCCGGTGGCCACGGCCGAGGACGCTGGCAAGAAGGGCGACAAGAACGACGCCGCACGGAGCGATCGGGCGGCCGAGAGTTCGAAGACCCGATCAGCCGATCAAAGCGGAAGCAACTCGGCCAACTCGGGCAATCAAACGGCCAATCAGGCATCGAATGGGAGCAATGGAGGCCCTCAGGCCCAAGTGGGCGGGGATGGCGGTCAAACGACAACCGGCGCCCAAAACGCAGCGAGCGGCTCCCCTACTAGCGGGAACGGCCCCGCGCAAGCTGCGACGGCTCCCGCCATGCAAGCCGCCGGAGATCCCAGCCAAGGGGCAAGTGGCAGTCAAGGCGAATCGGCTACATCCCAGGGCAACGGGAATGGCGTCGCGCAAGCGGCCTCCAATAGTGTGAACGCTGGCTCCGTCTCCGCAACAGCCGCCGCGCCCAGCTTCACACCTGCCGCCGATGCTTCCGCAGCGGCAAGCCTCCAAAATCAAAGCACTGCAGGAAATGGACAGAACTCTTACAACATTCAGCTCGACAATGTTTTGAATCTTCAGAACGAGTCACGAATCAACAGTGATGCGACTGCAGGCCAGGGCAACAGTCAGGGCAGCG
>FKKE01007597.1_pt2 | contig 11807 bp, 15 predicted proteins | sample 1106331 | NCBI WGS metagenome assembly FKKE01 (sample SAMEA3931202, study PRJEB13176) | freshwater metagenome | biome: Drinking water system; feature: drinking water; material: freshwater | place: China | collected 2013-02-06 | reverse complement strand
AAGCAGCCTACAATGTTAAATCGAAAGCAAAACTTTTTATGTGGAAGTTGAAAGACTTAAGAAGTAAAAACGCAAAAAAGACAAACCAGAGCTAATTTGACTTTAGATTTTATGCAGCCCTTTTCTCTACATGCTAATTATATTGACTTAATTATACTTTTGATTCTTGTCTACTTCGTTAGTGTTGCTTGGCGAGAAGGCTTCTGGTCAATCTTGGCAGATTTCTTGGGTTTTTTACTATCGCTTCTTGTTGCGCTTAAGTTTTTTTCGGCGGTAGCTGGACTTTTGCGCTTGCACTTTTCTTTAAGCCACACAATATCAAACGCTCTGGGTTTTTTGTTCGTTGCAAGCCTGTCGGAAACTCTTTTTGCCCACCTTTTTCTTGCAATACTCAAAAAACTGCCAGCCAAGTTTTGGCAAAAACCCTGGAATAATATTTTGGCGATTATTCCGGCCTTGGGTCAGGGCATTGTGATTATTTCTTTTATCTTAACGCTTATTATTAGTTTTCCCGTCGCTCCGGCAATTAAAAGTGATGTTGTTGATTCAAGAATAGGAGGATACCTGATAAAGCAAACCTCAGGCATTGAGTTCAAACTTAAAGAAGTATTTGGTGGGCTTATTGAAGACTCTATAACATATCTGACTGTTAAGCCTGGAAGCAGTGAGACTATTCCCATTAGAGCCAAAATTGTAAGTCTTACTTTTGATGAGGAAGCAGAAAGTCAAATGCTGGTGCTTATAAATGAGGAGCGCTCCAGAATGGGTATAAAAGAATTGGTGCTAAGAAGTGAGGTAACCCCCATTGCCAGAGCTCACGCAAGTGATATGTGGAGAAGAAACTACTTCGGTCATGTTTCTCCAGACGGTAAAGATGCAGGTGACAGGCTTACAGAAAGCGGTGTCAATTTTCAAATGGCTGGAGAAAACCTGGCACTTGCACCAACCTTACCTAGCGCACACACGGGTTTAATGAACTCAGATGGCCACAGAGCAAATATTCTCGACCCAGACTTCAGGCGGGTAGGCATAGGTGTGGTTGATAATGGTTATTATGGCAAAATTTTTGTACAGGTTTTTACTGATTAGTGCTTTAACATATTAACTAATTAACTTATATGGTTGATAAATTTTTAACCGATAAACTATCAAAGTTTAAAAGCGCTGTCACAAAGATTGTCAGTCTTGTCCCAAAAGGCAAGGTTGTAAGTTATGGCCAGGTGGCTTTGTACTTAGGCTTGCCCAGAGCCGCCAGGCAGGTGGGTTGGATTTTAAATGGCCTGGAAGGTAAAACCCCCGTACCTTGGTGGCGGGTTGTTAATAATACCGGTCGCATAAGTATTAAGGCCTCGCGCTATTCTGCCAACGAACAGCGCGCCCTTTTAGTTGCTGAAGGTATTGATGTAAATGATGACTTAACACTCGATATTGAAAAGTATAGATTTAGACCAAATAAAAAATTTATTGAAAGAATTGAATTTGGTAGTAACTATTTGGAAATGATTTCAAGAAATATCCCATACACCAAGACTTAGACGGGCATGATTCTTGCTAGGCCCAGTTAAAAGTGCAAAAATGATTTAACAATATGAAAAAAGAGCTTATTATCCACTTTTCTTTTATGATAGCTTTTGTGGCTGGTGCATCGGTTGTCAGAAACTGGACAACATTTGCTTATTGGCCAGTTTGGGCCGGTGCTATTTTAGGAACGATTTTGCCAGATATAGATAACCTAATACACACACTTTTTTTAAGTAGCCAAGGAGTTGCGGGGGACTTGCGGTCCACACCATTCAGACAAAAGTTCACTAAGTCCTTAGGATTAATGTATGCCCCCAGAGAAGAAAATAGCGAACCCATTTTCCACAGTGCACAGTTTCAACTTGTTTTTTTGGTTTTTGCATTTCTACTAGTTACTTCTTCCAGTTCACTTTTTGGTATTGGCTTGGTACTCGCTTTTATGCTTCATTTGGTAATTGACCAAGCGGTTGATTATATGGAAAAGGGCAATATAAATCAGTGGTTTAAGGAGTTTCCGCTTGATTTGGATAGCCATAAAAAATTACTTTACTTGGTTGCCAATGGATTAATGCTTCTAGTATTTGGTTTCTTCCTCTAAAGCTTGGCTAACTAATCATCATGGCCTATAATATACCTGGCTATGCAAGAAAGAGTGCGTTTGGCAAAAAGGTCAGGTCTAGAGTCGGAGGTTATTGATTTTATTCACCAAGGAGATAAACGGTTTTTGACTTTCCTTGTGGGTTCAACTGGGCAAGAGGGTGCGCGACCGCAACTTTTTGTTTGGAGCGGTGGTTACGATTATGTTACAGTTGCCAAAACACTTGGCTTAAAAGAAACGTCCATTGGTTTGTGCACCAAAGTGGGCAGGCATTTGGAGTTTTTTGATGCATCCAAGTTTGTGGGTGAGGACGATGGTCTTAGCACCATGGATGAATTTAAGATCGCAAAAGCAAATGGCGTGAGCGTTGTATTTGTTGCGAACAGCCGTTCCTAAGACAAACTTGCAAGTTGCCTAAATGCTTTGTAGACTAGCCTTAAATGCAGGTAAAAAGTAAAAACGTACAAACTATTCTTGAAAAGTATCGCGACATCTCGCTACTGGGAAAAATATCTTCTGTTTTGGGTTGGGACTTAAATGTCAATTTACCACCAAAAGCTGCAGAGGGCAGAGCTACACAAAGCGCTTACTTAACAAAGCTTATTGCTGAAAAATGGCTTGACCCGGATTTTAGGAGCTCACTTGCCAAACTTGAGAAAGACTCACTTGCTGGAAGATTAACTGCGCCAGAAATGGCAATTGTGCGCAATCTTTTACAGGGTGCCAAGTTTTACTTTAGAGTTCCCAAAGAAGTTATTGTTGAGTTTTCGGAGACCACTTCGATGGCTTTTATGGCTTGGCAAAAAGCCAAGGATGAGAATAGGTTTGGGGATTTTTTGCCGCATCTTAAAAAGTTGATGCGCATAAACCAGATAATTGCTAAACACCTGGGTTATAAAGATAATCCTTACGATGCCCTTTTAGACCTTTACGAGCCCGGTTTGACCGCAAAAGTGTGCAAGAGTGTTTTTGCTAAAATTCGCCCCGAATTAACAAGTATCTTAAGAGCCATTCAAAAAAGTAGTCTTTATGCTTCAGCCTCGGAGCTTATAGGAGAGCACATGAATTATCCCATTGATGATCAAAGGCAGGTTGCCATGTTTGCTATTCGTAAGATGGGTTATGACTTGGAAGCCGGAAGGATGGATATTTCCAGTCACCCATTTACTGACACCCTTGATCACTTTGATGTGCGCATAACCAATCGCTATAAAGCAGGTGAATTTCGCGAAAGCTTAATGGTTGCTATGCACGAAACCGGCCATGCCTTATACGAGCAGGGAGTGAGTGAAGACTTCTCTTATACACCACTTGATGGGGGGGTGTCTTTGGGTATTCATGAATCGCAATCGCGCTTTTGGGAAAATCAAGTTGGCAGAAGTCTACCGTTTATTAAATTTATTACGCCTATACTACACGCTTTTTACCCGGAACAGTTGTCAAAGACTGGTCCTCATGAGCTTTATAGACTGTTTAACCAAGTTCACCCAAGTCTAATTCGTACAGAAGCAGACGAAGTAACTTATAACTTGCACATAGCTTTGCGCTTTGAACTGGAGGAAGCTATGGTAAACGAAAAAATAAAAATTGATGACTTACCTGAAATCTGGCGCGAAAAAATGAAAAAGTATTTAGGAATTATTCCACAAACTGATCGCGAAGGTGTGTTACAAGACGTTCACTGGAGTCATGGTCCACTTGGTTATTTCCCAACATATACATTGGGCAACTTATATGCGGCTCAGTTTACACGTGCAATGAAAAAGGAAATTAAACTGGAGGAATTGTCTGAGAAGGGTGAGCTGGGGGGCATTTTGTCCTGGCTGAGAACGAATATTCACCAACATGGTAGCTTATATATGCCCGATGTTTTGGTGAAAAAGGTTACCGGTGAGATCCTAAATCCAAAGTATTTTTTGGACTACATAAAAGATAAGTACAGCAAACTTTACTCCTTAAAGTAATTTACCAGCTGGTTATTTAACTGGTAGAAAGTCTTCAGCGTTGGTTAAAATCTATTACTTCGGCCTGAGCATTTTTTATGACTGTAAGAGTGCCCGTTGTTGGGTAGTTGGGTAAATCGGCAAAATCTACCCGACCCTTAAGCCCCAAGCTTTTGAGCATGGCAATTGGATAACCGTGTGTACAAATACACACCGATGCATAGTTGGCAGCTTTTAATTTTAAGTAGAAACCTTCAATTCTTTTTGCTGAGTCTTCGACGGTCTCATTTCTTGGGTCCCAGTCGTGTAGAAGGGCGTCATACTCGAATTTCTTTCCAGAGAACTTTTCAACTATGGCAACAGTTTGACGACAACGCAGAAATGTTGAGGATACATTAAAGTCTGACTCTACGTCCTTTAGGTAGTTTCCAAGTCTTTCAATGGCAGCTATACCTTGGGGGACAATTTGGGCGGTTTCAACTTTTTCGCCATAGGCCATGTCTTGAGATGGTTTGTCTCCAGTAAACTCTGTTTTGCCATGACGGAATATATATAAATTCATTGGAGGGTGTTAATTAAGTGTTTATGATATACCGTAGCCGGATTTTTTGACAACATCGACAGCTTTTTGATGAATTGCCTTGTCGTCACTTTCTATTTCTAATGTTTGCTGGGCGTAGCTACAACTTGCACTAATACCTGCATCTTCCAGGTCCAACTCAATCATTTTGGCACAAGCATCACAGTCCATGCCTGTAATTTTAAAAACTTTTTTCATAAACTAGTTGATAACATTAAAAGCGCCGGTATACATGCCCATGCTACATGTATAAGCGAGTCTTCCAGTTTTGGTTGGCGTAAACTTAACCGTTTCCACCCCTGTTTCAGGAAGAATTTTACTGACCCCATACTCGGGGACGGTAAATGCTCGAGAACACCCCTTGGTATCTTTGGTTATCAGTTTTAGTGATGTGGGTACTCCAACCTTTAGTGTTTGGACGTTTGTACGGTAACCGTAAGTAGAAATTTGTATTTCAGCTTCCTGTGTGCCATCTGATAATATTTTTGCAACAGCACTACCTACATATTCACCAGAGTCCAGTTTACCTGTTGCCACAAGATAGTAGTTTTGAAGATTGTGCACCGAGCCACGAAGAATCTGGCCCGTATTTATGGACAGTATGCCAAGGTAGAAAATAGCCAGCGCAGCAAGCGCTTTAAGTGATTTATTGTGCAAAACTTTTTCTGTTGTTATACCAAGAGCAAAAAAAACTGGGCTTGTGCCTAAAATAAACCCAGCCATGATAAGGCTTCCAAGAACAATATTTCCTGACGAAACTGCCAAAAGCATCATTGCCTGGGTTACCCCACAGGGAATAAGTATGGTAAAGACTCCAAGTACACCCGACGAAAAGACACCTTCGTTCACGCTTTTTTTCCTCACTATTCTAAAAACAAACTTAGGAGGTGTAATTACAAGTTTTCTGAAAAAAGGGTGGATATCCAGGAGTTTGCCTACTGTTAAAAGCATAAATACCCCCGCCAATATTTGCATGTAACCCTGGGCGACGGGGGAAATTATCAAAGAAGAACCGACAAACCCGAGAAGTCCACCAAGTAGTGTATAGGCCACTAGCTTAAATAGCAGAAAATAAATAACTGCTTTCTTTTGGTTTTCACCTTTTTGGTGCGATAGTGAGCTGGCAAGTAGTCCACCCTGAACGGCAAAACATGATATTCCACCAGTTGTTAAACCTGTAATTAGTGCTATTAAAATTTGATTCATGATTGGTTGCCCGGAAATGTATATTGACAGATTATCGAGTATATTTTACTATATGTCAATCCCCCCGGGGGGGACTCACTACTAAAATAGATTTAACTTAAAGAGTAATGTCCAAAGGTATACCTAACGACAAATCACTAAAAAGAAAAATACACCATAGGCTTAAAATTGCCCGAGGTCATCTTGATAAGGTGATTCGTATGGTGCAAAGTGATGCCTACTGCATTGATATTGTCCATCAGTCAATGGCTGTACAGGCTGCCTTGGGGGAGGTTGACAAGGTGGTTCTTGAAAACCATATGGCTACATGTGTTGCCGACTCAATTAAAAAAGGCAAGTCCAAAGAAGTTATTGATGAGATTATGAAGATATTTGAAAAACGATGAGCCCTGATGATATTGCGGTAATTACTGTGGGAGTTGTACTTGTGGGCACTATATGGTGGTTTTTTATGGGTAAAAAATGAGAATAAAGAAGTCTTTTCCCATCGTTGGTATGCACTGCGCTTCTTGTGCCCGGCTTATTGAACGAAGTTTAGCAAAGGTCCCCGGTGTATTAATGGCTTCAGTTAACTATGCAAGCGAGAAGGCAAGTGTAGAGGTTTCTGGGGGGATTACTGATGGCGACCTGGGACGAGCAGTCAGTCGTGCCGGTTATAAAGCAATTTTTGAGAGCAGTCCGATGTCAATTAGGGGAGATAAAGCCGGACAAAAAACCGCAGATGAGTTAAAGGAAGATATAAAAAGAAATGAAAACGATTTGCTAAAAAGGAAGGTGGTTGTGTCTTCGATACTCTCCGTATTAATTTTTTTGGGAAGCTTTCCCGAATGGTTTAATTTTATACCCGAAGTGCTTGGTACCCCTTTTATACTTTTTTTGCTTGCTGTCCCTGTACAGTTTTGGGCAGGCAAGGAATTTTATTTGGCTACGTGGTCGGGTTTTCGCAATAGAACCGCTAGTATGGAGACTTTGGTTGCAATTGGTACTACTGCTGCTTTTGGATATTCACTTTTTGGTCTGTTTGGAGAAAGTCCGATGTATTTTGATACGGCCGCAGTTATTATTACACTTGTTCTTCTTGGCCGCTATCTTGAGGCAAAGGCTAAGGCTCATACCGGAGATGCCATTAAAAAACTAATGGGTTTGCAGGCGAAAACAGCAAGAGTGGTAAGGGGTGGTGTTGAAGTCGATGTTTTGGTGGAGGAAGTGATGTTGGGGGATATTGTTAGAGTAAGACCCGGCGAGAAAGTGCCAGTTGATGGAATTATTGTTGAAGGGGTAAGTTCGCTTGACGAGTCCATGATTACTGGTGAGTCGATGCCTGTTGACAAAACGGTCGGTGCAAAAGTCATTGGCGCGACGCTAAATAAGTCGGGTACTTTTTTGTTTAAGGCAACCAATGTCGGCAAAAAAACCGTATTGGCAAACATTGTTAATATGGTTTCGGAGGCGCAAAGTACCAAAACTGCAATTCAGGCTTTGGCGGATACGGTTTCTTCCTATTTCGTGCCTGTTGTCCTTATTGTTGGTGTTGTAACTTTTGTTTTTTGGTATGTATTTTCCGGTTTCGATACGGCACTTACCAATATGATTGCCGTTCTTATTATCGCTTGTCCTTGTGCAATGGGACTTGCAACTCCCACTGCTATTATGGTTGGTGTTGGGAAGGGTGCCGAAAAAGGTATTTTAGTTAAAGATGCAAGAAGTCTAGAGGTTTTAAGTGCTGTTGGGGTAGTGGTGTTTGATAAAACAGGCACTTTGACTTTGGGCAAACCGCAGGTAACGGACGTTAAAAGTCTAACAGGAGCTCTTTCGCAGGAGGATATATTAGAAATTGCAGGTAGTCTCGAGCGCGGTTCGGAGCATGCGTTGGGTGAAGCAATACTTAGCAAGGCAAAAAGCGAAAATCTAAAGTTATTTAACGCTCAAAACTTCAAAGCGCATATTGGTTTGGGTGTTGAGGCAAAAATTCGCAACAAATCCTATTTTCTTGGCAACATAAAGTTAATGGAGAAAGTTGGAATTTTATTTGGTAGCACTAAGTACGGCAGGGTAATAGAAAAGTTTGAAAAGGAGGGTAAGACGGTGGTTATTTTGGCAACAAAAGCTCGTCCTTTGGGGTTTATTGCCATTTCGGACACTATCAAGGACTCGGCCAAAGAGACGCTTGGTCACCTAAAAGGGATGGGTATAACTCCTTGGATGATAACTGGTGACAACAAAAAAACAGCGGATGCAATTAGTAGAGCGGTGGGTATAAAAAATGTGATGGCTGAGGTGATGCCTGATGAAAAAGCACTCAAGGTTAAACATTTAAAAGAAACATCAACATTACAAAGGCAAAAACCGGTTGTTGCCTTTGTGGGTGATGGGGTTAATGACGCACCTGCTTTGGCAACAGCTGATGTGGGTATGGCTATGGGTACGGGTACGGATATTGCTATCGAATCCTCGGGCATAACACTTCTTAATAAGGACCTGCGAAGCGTTATTGTTGCCATAAACTTAAGTAGGGCGACATTTGGCATTATTAAGCAGAATCTCTTTTGGGCGTTTGGTTATAACACCGTCCTTATTCCCGTAGCAATGGGTGTACTTTATCCCTTTGGGATTGCCTTAAATCCCGCACTCGCAGCCTTTGCTATGGCGGCATCTTCTATTTCTGTAGTTATAAACTCACTGCGACTTAAACTTGTAAAGGTCTAAATTTACTAATACCTTATCTCTTTTGAAGTGAAGCGATAATACTGTCAATTTCAGTAAGTTTGTTTTGATCAAAGTTGATAGGTAAGGACAAAGATATGTGACCATAACTGGTTGGTGCTCCAAAGTCGCCCTCACTGTTTTTTTGACAAACGCTGTAACCCGTACCGTTTTTGTTGCCACTTCTTCGCAAGAGAAAGCCGTCTCGCGTTTGAAGTTCGAAGAATGATTCATAGCGACTGCTTGGACCCTCAAAGTCAGGGTCACCAGGGTAAAGACAAACAACCCCACCGGTTGCCGCTTGGAATATCGAAATTTGATAGTCTCCTTTTTTGAGAATTAATTTTTCATCAGCTGGGGTTTGCGACTCACGCTCTTCTACCCAATCCATAGGAGTCTTAACTTGGTAGGGGACAAATGACAAACCGGCGCTTTTATTTACACCACCAATAATAGTTTTTAAAGGTGTGCTTGTTGGCGTGGGATTTTTTATACCTTCTGAAACTGTAGAAGTTGGTGTAACTATGGAGTTGTAATCAGTTACGACCTCTTTAGTTTTTTGGCCCTTTGACCTGCCGAAGTGGTAGCTTACCCCCGCGATAGAGCCTAAAAGTAAAATTACCAGAACGACTTTACCCAAGGTTGAGAAGAATTTCTCCATTTTCAAAACATTCTCTCAAAAAGACTATGCGCGGTCAAATTTGAAATCTATTGTATGCCGCTTTAATATACGTTTACTTTATGGTTGTTGAGTCTTTAACTAAAGGTATTTTCACAGGTGGATTTGAAAGTTTGTGTAAAAACTTTCCACCCGAGCATGTTGAGGCGGTTTTGATATCGGACCAGAAGCTGCGACTTACTAGACGTGCCGAGTTTAAATATTTACCAATACTTACTGTAGTTGATTGGTTGCCAAACATCAGGACTTGCTATCATTTTGGCAGAATGCTTGATGACATGGCGGATGGCGACCTTCCCTTGCCTGTCGGTTTCTCCGATTTTAATGGTTTGGCACAACACCTTAAAGAGAAAGTTTTTGAAGGAGGATTGGATACGGGTAGCGGGGGAGCAGTTGAATTTCTTATGATTAGGTCGATGGAAAAACTTATCGAGGTTGGGGGTCAAACAGAAGAGGTTGGTGTTACAACTATTGATTTTATTGAAGGTATGCGTTTGGAAAACGAAAGAAGAGAGAACCATGTGGTTTTATCGGAGGAGAAGCTTTATGAGCAGTTTCATATGTCGTTTGACCCATCAATAGACGTTGTTCTTATTGCGCTAGGGTCGCCACTGCGGTCACGGGAAATTCCGGAGTTAACTATGGCGCAGGCATTTTCCTACTCAGCCAACGATTGGAGACAAGACATTAAAGTCGGGATTTGTAATTTTCCGCTTGAGGTTTTAAAAAAGGCTGGTGTTAGTTTTGAAGAAATTATTAGAAGCCCGGGTATTGTTTTAAACAATGAGTACTTGTCTAGCTGGCTAGATGAAATGAAACAAAAAGCGGTAGTGTCTGCAAGAGAAGTACGTGGTAGAAAGGTGGATTGGAAGGCACGTTTAATGATTAGCTTTCTTACTGCCAGGATATAGAAATTGGAATTGGTGCTATTGACTTTTTTCTTACTCTAAAGCTATAGTGGGTAGCGTGTAGTAAATATGGCAACAACCAACATTACAAGTGACGAGTTTGGCGAGAAAGTATTAAAAAGTACCACTCCTGTCGTAGTTGATTTTTGGGCTCCCTGGTGTGGTCCTTGTAGACTAGCTGAACCAGTCTTAGAAGAACTTTCGGAAGAGTATAAAGATAAGGTGTTAATTATGAAAGTTAATGTTGACGAGAACCAAGATCTCGCAGCCAAGTATGACGTTCTATCAATTCCCACGACCATTCTTTATAAAGATGGTCAAGAAGTTGATAGACAAATAGGCTTTTCAGGTAAGCAAGCTTTCGATGACCTAATTAAAAAAGGTCTGTGATAGGGGGTGTATACCTATGAATCCAAACGACAATAGTACAGGTGACTCGCAGGTTCCAGTGGCGCCACAAAGCGGTACGTCTGCACCAGTGACTCAGCCAGAACCCATGCCAGCTACCCAGGAGGTGGAGGAGACAGTTGCGGCTCCTGAGCCAATGGAAGAAGCCACTCAAAGCGCGGACGCGCCTGTTTCAAGTTCTACAAACGTTTCGGCTCCTGCGGCATCGACCGATCCAGCAGCTGTTTTAACAGAAGAGTCTTCCGATGCTCAAAATGGCTAAGTCAAACGACCTTTTTTCTGAAAGACCAAAGCCAGGGCAACCTTGGGACTGCGTTATTGTTGGTTCCGGTCCGGCTGCTTTCACTGCTGCTATTTATACAACTCGTGGTGCTGCGTCAACACTTATTGTGGGTGGTGACAATTGGGGGGGCCAACTGATGCTTACAACTACAGTTGACAATTTCCCCGGTACGCCGAGTGTACAAGGCCCAGAACTCATGCAGCGCATGAAAGACCACGCCCTAAGTTTTGGTGCTGAGTTTTTAGCCAAAAACGTTACCGATGTAGATTTTTCAAAAGCGCCTTTTAAGGTGCATGTGGGTGATGAAGTTTATTTGGCCAGGAGTGTTATTATTGCGACAGGCGCTGATACCAAATGGTTGGGCGTTCCTGGTGAAGAAAAATTGCGCGGCAGGGGAGTTTCTTCTTGTGCCCCTTGTGACGCACCATTTTTCAAAGGTAAAGACGTTGTGGTTGTTGGTGGGGGTGATGCTGCCATGGAGGAGGCCTTGGTTCTAACTAAATATGCCAAAAATGTAACGATTATTCACAGAGGTAGCAAGTTTAAGGCCTCAGCTGCTATGCAAAAGCGCGTTTTTGATGCTCAAAAAGAAAACAAAATAAAAGTGATTTACAACTCTGAGATTTTGGAATTTATAGGTGATAGAAAGTTGGAAAAAATTAAAGTTAAGGACAATTTAAGTGGCAAAGTTAGCGATATGGTCATTGATGGCGTTTTTATTTCAATTGGTCATTTACCTGCAACCGAAGCTTTTGTTGGTAAAGTGCACCTAGACGAAAAAGGTTATATTAGAAAAAATATGGAAGAATACCACACAGCAACTAATATAAATGGTGTTTTTACGGCCGGAGACGTGCACGACTTTCATTACAAACAAGCAATTACTGCGGCTGGTTTTGGTTGTATGGCTGCCATGGACGCCTTGACTTACCTGGACAAAGACACCTCGGTTGGTAATTGACAGACAAAGCATTTTTT
>FKKE01001910.1_pt3 | contig 11809 bp, 6 predicted proteins | sample 1106331 | NCBI WGS metagenome assembly FKKE01 (sample SAMEA3931202, study PRJEB13176) | freshwater metagenome | biome: Drinking water system; feature: drinking water; material: freshwater | place: China | collected 2013-02-06 | reverse complement strand
AAGTTGGGATCCCCCTCACGGGAATCCAAGCGCCGCTCACGATTGCGGTGAGTAACTCGGATGTCGAAATCCTTCGATAGGCGAAGGCCAAGCCCGTTGTAAGGTTCTCCCGTCAGGACGGCTGATTTCATCCGAGCATCAACGGTGAATTCACCCGTCCACTGGACGGCCACTTCTTTGGTAGTGTCGTTGATGCTGATCACGATGGTCCGTCGCTCCTGGAGGATCCTGCTCCCGCTCATTGCATTCGCCTTCGCTTGGGGAGCCAACCAATCGATCATGTCCACGAAGCTGGCATAGACGATGCCGGACTCGGACATCCCGGTTTGCTTCTCGACGACCCCGGTGGATTGCTGCTTCCCTGTGTTATGGCCTTCGTGCCAAAAGTCTATTCCGTTGACCGTCACCGCGTACATGATTCCGTGATGATGAAGATGGTCCGATGGCGCATCCCGTAACAGGTTGTACCCGGAGAAATCATAAAGCTCTTGGATATATGTTTTGTATTGGGCGGCAGAATAGGCATACACGAGGATAGGACGGTCCTTATAGGAGACCGTCAGTCTGGCGGTGGCGATGTCGTCAATGATACGAATAGCGTCAGCGGTCGCGGGATAGATGATCCCTGGCGTTGCAAGGGACTGCGCCAGGAGCATGAGGAGGGAGAATGAGAGCCCCCATGGTGTCATGCTCAAACCTTCTTCTCAGAATGGCGACCGGCCATGCGGCGGCAACGTAGAACAACAGCGATTGGGCCATAATCCCAGCGATCAAGTCAACGTGTCCCTTGCCAGGACTGACGAGGTAAACATTGTTTAGTGCTGTAAGTGTTGCCGTGATCGGCGGCGGGCCGGCTGGCCTCATGGCTGCGGAAGCAGCGAGTCATGCCGGTGTCCGGGTCAATCTGTACGAGGCCAAGCCATCGGTCGGCCGCAAGTTTCTGGTGGCGGGAAAAGGTGGCTTGAATCTGACCCATTCGGAGCCCCTTGAATCGTTTCTTCCACGGTACGGCGCGCGCCGTCCCCAGATAGAGCCGTTGATCCAGGCTTTCGGACCTGAAGCCCTCAGAGCCTGGGTGGAGGGGCTCGGCCTGTCGACGTTCGTCGGCAGCTCAGGACGTGTATTCCCAAAAGAGATGAAGGCGGCGCCCCTCTTGCGCCTGTGGCTCAGGCGGCTAAAGAAAAGCGGAGTTCGGTTTCATATGCGCCATCGCTGGCTTGGATGGGACAGGGAGGGAGCCATTCTTTTCTCGACGCCGCAAGGGGACAGAGTTGTTCAGGCGGAAGCGGTCGTGCTGGCGCTGGGGGGTGGCAGCTGGCCTCAATTGGGTTCGGATGCAGCCTGGGTTCCATTGCTTCGTGAGAGAGGCGTACTCATTGCTCCTCTGAGGCCTGCCAATTGCGGGTTCGACGTCGATTGGAGTGCCCACATGAAGGAGAAATTCGCCGGGCACCCCGTCAAGTCAGTCGCGGTCATGGTGACGGAGCAAGCCGGGGTTGTTCAGCGCCGACAGGGCGAATTCGTCATCACAAAAACGGGCGTGGAGGGGGGAGCGATCTATGCCCTGTCCGCTCCCCTTCGCGACCGAATCGAAAGCGATGGGAAGGCGGTGATACAGGTCGACCTCACACCGGATCGAGATGTAACTCGGCTCGTGAAGGATCTTAGCAGGCCGCGGGGCAAACGATCCATGGCGGCATATCTCCAGCGTTATGCCGGTATCTCGGGCGTGAAGTCGGCCTTGCTTCATGAGGTGGTTCCTAAGGGGGATTTCAGCGATCCGGCAACCCTCGCTGCCGCGATTAAGTCTTTGCCGTTATGGCTGACCGCTCCGCGTCCCTTGGCTGAGGCAATCAGTACGGCCGGCGGAGTCGCGTTTGAGGAACTTGACGAGCGGCTGATGATCCGCAGAGTGCCAGGGGTCTTCTGTGCCGGTGAAATGTTGGATTGGGAAGCGCCGACCGGCGGCTATCTGCTGACGGCCTGTTTCGCCAGCGGCCTGGCAGCCGGCAAAGGTGCCACGGCGTTCCTGAGGCAGCGGGCCCAATGAATAGTGAGGATCAGTTCGACGGAGAGGCGAGCCCATTCACCGCGCCGATGCGGCGGTACTTCTGTTCACGATCGGCCAGAAGTTGCGGGACTGCGTACTCGGTCAGTGGAAAGAGGTGGTTGGTGAGGGATTTGGCAACCCGGTCTGTCACGGCCCTTGGCTCCCGGTGAGCCCCTCCAAGAGGTTCCGGAATGATGTCGTCGACGATGCCGAGTTTGGCCAGATCTTGGGCTGTCATTTTCAGAGCCGATGCCGCGTCCGGCACCTTGGCCGGATCATCCCACAAGATGGCCGCGCAGCCTTCCGGTGAAATCACCGAGTAGACGCCGTGTTCCAGCATCAGGACCCGGTCTGAGACACCGAGGGCCAGGGCCCCGCCGCTGCCGCCTTCCCCGATCACGACGGAAATAATCGGGACGGTTAACCGGGACATGACCAGCAGATTCCTGGCGATGGCCTCCGCCTGGCCGCGCTCCTCCGCGCCGATGCCGGGGTAGGCGCCGGGAGTATCGATAAAGGTCACGATCGGCCGGTTGAATTTCTCCGCCATCTTCATCAGCCTCAGCGCCTTCCGGTAGCCTTCGGGATTCGGCATGCCGAAATTGCGCTGCATCCGCTCTTTCAGGGTTTTGCCCTTCTGGTGGCCGATCACCATCACCGAACGGTCGTTAAATCTGGCGAATCCGCCGACGATGGCACGATCGTCGCCGAACGAACGGTCGCCGTGGAGTTCGAGAAAGTCCCGGAAAATGTCGTTGATGTAGTCGAGGGTACTGGGGCGTTGCGGATGGCGGGCTAACTGCGTGCGCTGCCAGGGAGTGAGGCGGGCATAGAGCTCATGTTCGAGGTGGGCCAGCTTCATCCGCAGTTTACGGATCTCGTCCTGGCTGCCGGACTTGCCGCTGCCGGCCGCCGCGAGCTTTTCGATCTTCTCTTCGACTTCCCGCAGCGGTTTTTCGAACTCGAGGTAGTCGCGCATCGTTCCTGATGTCTAGGAAAATATTGCCTGGGGAGGGGAGGAAGGCACCGCACCCCACTATATGTGGCGCTACGATACCAAAGAAAGGGCCCCTTTGCCTAGCACTTCTTCAACATCCGCCACGAAGTGCTCGCTGGCCGTGACCTTGAGGTTCGGCAGGGGGGCCGTCTCGGCCTCCATTGCCCCCTCCGTGCGAAATGTCAGTGAAATGGCGGTTCCCCCTGGATGCCGCTTGAAGACATCCAACAGGCGTGGCAACTGGTCCTTGGTTTCAGGCCGGTCGGATAGCCGGATATGGACCTGCTTGATGGTTTGGGTCTGGACCTCTGACAGAGGTTCGATCTTGATGCCCCGAAGTTTGGTGCCTTTGTCCCCCCTGTCGATCGTCCCGGTCACCCGGACGAGCCGCTCCGGAGCGAGCAGATCTCCCGCCGATTTGAACAGGTCAGGAAACACAATGACTTCCACGGTTCCCTGGAGGTCTTCCAGAGACAGGTAGGCCATCCGGTCGCCCTTCTTTGTGATCATGGACTTGACAGCGGCGACGATGCCGCAGAGCTTAACTTCCTTACCGTCGGAGAGTTCCGTCAGACCGACGGTCGTCGCCGTGGCTAGGGCATGAATGGTCGCTTCATACCGGGCCAGAGGATGGGCCGTAATGTAGAACCCGGTCAATTCGCGCTCATATTTAAGCCGCTGGGCCTGGTCCCATTCCGGAATCAGAGGGAGGACAGGAGCAGCCAACTCTGTCCCCGCACTCTGGCTGTTGAGCTCGTCACCGAAAATGCTGGTTTGCCCCAGGTCGCGCTCCCTTTGCGCGGCGGCGCCCTCGTCGACCGCCTGGTCGAGTACCGCTATCAACTGCGACCGTTTCGCGCCGGTTGAATCGAACGCTCCAGCTTTGACCAGACCCTCCAACATGCGCTTGTTGACCTTGTGGAGATCGACGCGTCTGCAGAAGTCGAAGAAGGAGGTGAACGGGCCGCTCTCGGCACGGACAGCGAGGACCGACTCGACTGCACCCTCACCCACGTTCTTGATGGCGGCGAGCCCGAACCGGATCGCCCCATCGACGACGGCAAAGTTCTTCTGGCTTTGATTCACGTCCGGTCCCAGCACCTTGATCCCGAGATCCCGGCATTCCGTGAAGTAGCCGACAACCTTGTCCTGGTTGCCCATGTCCGTTGTCATCAGGGCCGCCATGAATTCGGTCGGATAATGGGCTTTCAAATAGCCGGTGTGGTAGCAGACGACCGCATAGGCGGCGGCGTGGGACTTGTTGAAACCGTAGCCGGCAAACTTCTGAATGAGCTCGTAAAGTTTCTCGGCTTTCTTCTCCGGGATCTTGTTCTGCTTGGCGCCTTCCAGGAATTTCACCCGGAGTTTTTCCATCTCTTCCGGCTTTTTCTTGCCCATGGCGCGGCGGAGAATGTCGGCCTGTCCGAGCGAGAAGCCCGCCACCTTGTTGGCGATGGCCATCACCTGCTCCTGATAGACGATCACGCCGTACGTATCCTTGAGGATCGGTTCCAACTCGGGCGTCTCGTAGGTGATCGGCACCTTCCCCTGCTTCCGTTTGATGAAGTCGGGAATCAGGTCCATCGGACCGGGGCGGTAGAGGGCGATGATGGCAATGATGTCTTCGAACCGGTCCGGCTTGAAACCGGTCAGCAGGTCGCGCATGCCGGAGCTTTCCAACTGGAAGATTCCGGTCGTCTTGCCGGAGGAGAGCAGCGCGAAGGTCTTGGGATCGTCGAACGGCAACTGTTCGACCGACAGAGGAGGCTGGCCCGGGCGGCCTTCGTTGATCAGCGACTCCGCCCGCCGGATCATCGTGAGGGTTTTCAGGCCGAGGAAATCGAACTTCACGAGGCCGATTTTTTCGACGTCGCCCATCGAATACTGGGTGACGATTTCGTCGTTTGCCCCCTTGTAGAGAGGAACGTGGTCAGTCAGGAGCCCTTCCGAGATCACGACGCCAGCCGCATGGGTCGACGCATGACGCGCGAGACCTTCCAGCGACTGCGCGATCGTCATCAGCTCTTTGACTTTCGCGTCGGTTTCGACCAGTTCGCGGAGCCGTGGCTCGGTGTCGAGCGCCTGCTGCAACGTAATGTTGAGCTGGTTGGGAACGAGCTTGGCCACCTTGTCTGCTTCGGCGTAGGGCATCTCCAGCACGCGGCCGACATCGCGGATGGCTGCTTTGGCTCCCAGCGTCCCGAACGTGATGATCTGGGCCACATGGTCGGAGCCGTACTTGTCGACCACGTAGTTGATCACTTCGCCGCGGCGGTCCATGCAGAAGTCCATATCGATATCGGGGAGAGACACGCGCTCAGGATTGAGGAACCGCTCGAAGAGGAGGGTGTAGACCAACGGATCGAGGTCGGTGATGCGCAGCGCATAGGCCACCAAGCTGCCGGCGGCGGAGCCGCGTCCCGGTCCCACGGGAATCCCGCGCGAGCGGGCGAAACGGATGATGTCCCACACGATCAGGAAGTAGCCGGCGAAGCCCATCGAACAGATCACCGTCAGCTCTTCGCGCAGGCGCTGCTCGTAGACGGAGGAGGGCACTGTGCTGGGACGCTCCTTCAATCGTGTCTTGAGTCCCTCGATGGCCAGGTGCTCGACGTAGGATTCCCGCGTGTAGCCCTCGGGGACTTTGTACTGGGGGAGGTGCGTTTTATTGAGGGCGAGTTGCAGGTCGCAGTCGTCGGCGATCTTGCAGGTGTTCGTGACAGCACCGGGAAACTCCGCGAACGCCGGGACAATTTCTTCCGTCGACTTTACATACAGCTGGTCGGTGTCGAATTTCATGCGAGCGGGATCGCTAAGGGTCTTGCCGGTCTGGAGACAGAGCATCAATTCGTGCGGGCGGGAATCCTCTTTCTTGAGGTAGTGGCAGTCGTTGGTGCCGGCCAGCGGGATGCCGAGCTTCTTGTGGATTTCCATCAGGCCGGCATTGGCGACACGCTGATGGTCGAGGCCGTTGGCCTGAACCTCCAGATAGAAACTGTCCTTGCCGAAGATCTCCTGAAATTCTCCAGCAACGGCCAGCGCTCCCGGCATATCTTTCTGGCCGATGAGGTAAGGAATCTCACCGCTGAGGCAGCCGGACAAGGCAATCAGCCCCTTATGGTGCTCTTTAAGAATTTCTTTATCCATTCGCGGTTTATAGTAGAACCCTTCAAGATAAGCTTTACTCACAAGCTTGATCAGATTCTGGTAACCGGTCAGGTTTCGGGCAAGCAGGATCAGATGGTAGTAGTCGTTGTGAGAGAGTCCGCTGTCTTTCTTCGCATGGCGGCTTCCGAGGGCCATGTAGGCTTCGCAACCGATAATCGGCTTCACGCCGGCGTCTTTGGCTTTGCGGTAGAACTCGATCGCTCCGAACATATTGCCGTGGTCGGTCATCGCCACGGCCGGCTGGCCGAACGACTTGATTTGCTGCACGAGGGGTTCGATCTGATTGGCGCCGTCTAGGAGGCTGAATTGGGTGTGAAGGTGCAGGTGCACGAACGAGGAAGCCATGGGCGGATTCTAGAGAGCAGGAGGAGGCGAAGTCAAACCGATGTGCGGAGGGATTCTCTCAATTTTGAATTCGAAGATTGATGACGGCCGTTCGCGTTTGGTTCGTCGGTAACATGGAGTCTCGGAGTGTAAAGGTGTGGTTGACGTTACTGGCGGCAGTCGGTGTGCCCGTGATCGCGCCGGTCGTGGCGTTCAGCGTTAAGCCGTTCGGGAGTGGCGGACTAACAGACCATGTATAGCAGGGGACTCCGCCGGACCCTTGTAGTGTCTGGTTGTAGGCTTGCCCTACCCGTCCGTTCGGAAGCGACGTCGTGTTGATGACCAGAGTGGGAACGGTTGATGTGATCGTCAGACTCAGGGATCGCGAGGCGGTTTGGTTTGTCGGTGCCGCCGAATCTTGGACGGTAAACGAGTGAGTTGTCGTTCGCGCCGTTCCCGCCTGCGGTGTGCCGCTGATCGTGCCGGGAGAAACCAGATTGAACTGCAATCCGCTCGGCAGGGCGGGATTGACGGACCAAGTGTACGGTGGAGTGCCACCCGTGGCGGTTAAGGTCAGGGGGCAATAGGGTTGGTTGACGGTCCCATTTCGCAATGCAGTGGTCGTGATGCTCAAGGGAGTGGGGGCAGGGTTAACGGTCAGCGAGAGGACTTTCGTATCTTCATTTGAGGCAGAATCTTGCAGGATAAACGTATGGCTTGTTGTGCCGGCTGTACCAGCCCCAGGCGTCCCGCTGATAATTCCAGTCGAGGCGGCCAGCACGAGTCCCCCCGGCAACGCAGGTGTGACTAGCCAGTTGTACGGCGGGGTGCCTGACGAACCCAATAAAGAGAAACTATAGGTCTGGCCGACCGTTGCGGAGGGCAGGGACGTCGTCGTAATCGAAAGCCCGGCCGTCGCTGTCGGGGCTAGCGATGTGGAGACCGTCGACGCATCGTTGCAACCGGCCAATCCGCAGATGTAGAGGAACGCGATGACCGTAGCGGAGCAAATCTGATAGGCAAGGATATGACGCCACCGGCGTCGCCCCAAGACGTCACTGTACGACACGCTGCGAACCCCTCTCTCGTTCCCTGTTGCGAGCCACAAAGTCTAGCCGCACCCGATCGGACCTTCAAGGGCCGTTTTCTGGACTAGACGGGAAATCATAGGGGAAAAACCCTGAGGAGGTCTGCCCCTACAAAGGGGGGAGGAGAGACGGTTGCCCTCGATCTTGCTCACGGACCTCCCGAAGCGATCCTGTCGGGCTCGGCCGGGCGGAAGACGCGAGGTTTCGCTTCCTTCTGGAATTCCCTTGCCCACGATCTACCGATCGTGGTGCCGCGGTCAGTTCCAGCTTTCCTCCCCGGCCGAGCCGCGACGGATACCTCGCTTCGCCGGTCATGCTCGCTCGATCTGAGGGTAACCGCCAGGCCGGGGAACTGGATTTGAAGTTCGCTCTGCGCGATGGGACGCCCGTTCGCCGTGTCACCCGCAATATTCATGAGTTGGAAGAGTACGGACATGGACAGTCATTTGTAAATGCGGAGCTCGTTCTAGGCGTGCGCTCAGGAAATAAACCTTGGTCAGCCTAAGCCGAGAAACCGGAGGAGTTTGGAGTCGCGAGTGTAGTGGCAAAAATGGATGAGGCCACACGATATGTCGAGCGGCCTCTTGACGTTCGTCGTACCGGTGAAGAATAGTTTCTATGGAGCGATCGTCAGGCTCAACGTCTTGGTAGCGGTGTTGGTTGTCGTTGAATCAGACACAGTAAATTGATGACTCGTAGTTCCAGCTGTTAATGCCTGGGGTGTGCCGCTTATCGTACCTGCTGCATTGATGCTCAAGCCAGCAGGCAACGGTGGTGTGACCGTGGTGGACCATGTGTAGGGAGGTGTCCCACCTGTCGCGGCTAGCGTGACTGGAGAGGTGGGGACACCACCAACGGCGCCATAAGCGCTCAGCACTTTGCCAGCGGGTAACGGATCGGGAGTCGTAATTGTCAAGGCCGCTGCGCTGACGTTTATCGTAAGGTTCTTAGTAACGGCTGTACCGTTGTTGTCCTGGACCCGATAGGTCCTCGTAAAGGCTCCAACGGTAGTCGGAGTTCCACTAAATGCTCCCGCCGTACTTAAGGTGATACCTGGTGCTGCCTGGTTTGGTGCTCCTGTTCCAGTAATCGACCAAGTATAGGGCGGCACACCTCCAGAGGCTACCAGGGCTGGTGCCGTATAGACTGTTCCAACAGTTCCGCCTGGGAGCGAATTCGTATCGATTGTCAAAGCGGCATTGATTGTCAGATTTCTTGGCAGTTCGCTGAACTGTCCAACTGGCACCGTTGAATCAGTGACTCTAAAGGTATGAGATGTGGTGCCATTGCTACCAGCCAATGGGATTCCGCTGATCAGACCACCAGGGGAGAGTGATAATCCGTTTGGCAATGCCGGATTTACTGTCCATGTATAAGGCTGTATTCCCCCTGTCGCAGCCAACTGAGTGCTGGGATAGGCTACATTCACGGTCCCGTTTGGCAGCGTAAACGGAGTAATCGTCGGGGGAGCTTGCGGATTTATAGTAATCGAGAGACTTGGTGGAGTGGGATCCGTTTGGAACGTGGAGTCGATAACTTGGGGGGTAAAGTTGAATGAGCCAGTCGAAGTTGGGGTACCAGTTATCGCACCTGTCGACGTATTTAGGCCCAAACCAGGGGGTAGTTGACCATTGAAGCTCCAAATGAATGGAGGAGTTCCTCCTGATACAGTAAGTGCCTGGTTGTAGGCCACGTTAAACGTGCCTGGGGGCAAAGACGAGGTTGTAATGTTAGGTGGCGCGGGGAGACTAATCGTGATTGCCAACGGCTTTGTGGCCGTCTGCTGAGGAGAAGTGGCTGAATCGCGCACTCGGAATACAGGAGTAACGGTTGTAGCGGCTGACGGCGTCCCGCTGAGTACACCCGTCGAACTCAATGCTAGCCCGTTGGGAAGCGCAGGGGACCCTGGGTTGAGGTCCCAAGTTAAAGGCGGTGTGCCGCCCGTTGCTGTGAGTTGGACTGGGCCATATGCTTGAGTGACAGTGCCGGGCGGCAATGGTGAATTTGTCGTAATGCTCAGCGGCAATGGTGCGGCCGTGATCGTTAGCGCCAACTGTCTCGTTCCAGTCTGAGGCGTGGGAGAAAATGAGTCGGTTACACTGAAGGTATGTGTCTGATTGCTCGTAACGGTCGGGGTTCCACTGATTGTTGCCGTTGGCCCTCCAGGAGTGAACACGAGTCCTGTAGGCAACGGAGGATTGACAGACCATGTTGTGTAAGGCGGAGTGCCTCCAACGGCATCGAGGGTAGCAGAATAGGCAACGTTCTGAACGCCATTCGGCAATGAAGAAGTAGTAATCGACGGCTGTGGGACTAGAGAAATCGTGATCCCGAAATCCTTCGTCGCAACCTGCGGCGTCGGCTGGGACGAGTCTTGGGCTCTAATTCTCACCGTAACCTGACCGCCTGTCGCAGAATTCGGCGTGCCGCTTATTAAGCCCTGCGAACTGAGGCTGAGACCTGTCGGCAGCGGCTGCGGAGAGCTTGGATCGACGCTCCATACGACAGTACCCACCCCTAGCACAGAAGCCAATTGGAGCGGTGTGTAGGACACTCCCACAAATCCGGTCGGGAGTGGCGATCCGGAGGTAATAGTAAACGAGGTTGGCGCGGTTGAGGTCGACACCGACGACGCGTCGTTGCAGCCGTAGAGGCTGAGACCGACGGCCGTGATGATGACGGCTCCGACGAGTTTTCCGATGGGGCTGAGAGTGCGAGTCATGCGGTGCAAGTTTCCTTTTCGACCAATTGAGCGAGGATGTTTTCGATCCGCTCAGCTAATTGGAGAGTCCAATAGTACGAGAGGAATCGAAGTCGGTCTATCCCTACTTACGTAAGGGAGAGAGGGACGTTTGGTTTACCGAATCACAGGGGGTGGGGTCAAGACCTCAGCTGAAATAAAATGAGAGATGGGAGGGCGAAAGAGTGTTCGCTGGGACGGGCCGTTGGAGGTAACTGCTACAGAGACCTTCAGTCCCCAGCCTGTCGCGCAGTTACAGCCGTTCCCCGTACTTCTCCAGATGCTGTTTCTTGGCGCTGGCGATCCAATTGTTTTTCTTGATTCTCTCCAGAGGCGTGGACAGATGCTTGGCGATCTTGGCCAGATCGCCAGGGGTCAATTTGGCGATCTGAACATAGGTGAAGGTCCCCATATTATTCAGGGCTTCCTCTTGGGCCGGGGTGATGCCTCTAATTTTTGTCAGGTCGTCCTTTTCTTGAATTGCCGGCTTCTTGCGCTGTTCCATTTGCAGGCTGAGTTGAGCCGGAGACTGGTTTCCCTGGGCCGCCACGACCGTATCTTGCTCGCTTCGGAGTCTGAGTCCGGCCCGCACCTTCTCCGGACGGTTCTCCAGTTCGGAATGTAGCGCCTGCAATTCCCTGAGCTGGCGCTGAAGGGCGGCAATCTGACTTTCCTGCTGCTGTAGGCTTCGGTCCCGTTCTGTAAGTAAGTTTTGCAGGTCTTGGATGGCCCCGCGCTGGGTCTCGATCACGCTGGTATCCGTGTCATGTTGCTTGAGGGTTTTCTGGTATTTAGCGTCCAGTTCGCGCAGAAGAATGTGCTGATCCTCTCCCCGCTGGGCTGCTGATTCCAACTCCGAGATCCGGCGTTCCAAGGCAGACCGCTGCTCTTCGAGTTCGTGCAGCGCCGTCCGGTGCTGGGCGTCACGTTCACTGAGCTGTACTTCCAGCCAATGGACGCGGCCCTGGGCCGGTTCCATCTCGGTCAGTTGCGGCCTCAGCAGTTCGAGTTTGGCCAGATTCGTTTCCAACTCCGACACCCGTGCGCGGAGTTGCTCGATCTCCTCCTCGCTTTCAGCTAGCGCCAGTTGCGCAGTCGAACGGGCGGCGTTGGCCAGTCGGGCTTCCTGTTCGAACGCGGCGATCGTGGCATCAGTCTCGCGATAGCGCTCCTGTGTGGCTTGTTGGGCGGATTCGAGCGCCGAAACTTTCTGCAACGTGACTTGCAGTTGCTCCTGAAGCGGACGGTTCTGCTCGGTCGCTGCCATGAGTTCTTGCAGGCGAGACTGGGCCAGCGCCTCCGCCGCCGTGAGCTTGCTCTCGTAGAGCAGAATGGTCGAGCACTTGGCTTTCAACTCCAACTGCGTGGCATGGAGCGTCTGGTCCTTGATCTGCAAGGAGGTAGTGACGTCGTAGATGTGCTTCCGCAATTCAGCGACCGAG
>FKKE01005577.1_pt1 | contig 11810 bp, 10 predicted proteins | sample 1106331 | NCBI WGS metagenome assembly FKKE01 (sample SAMEA3931202, study PRJEB13176) | freshwater metagenome | biome: Drinking water system; feature: drinking water; material: freshwater | place: China | collected 2013-02-06 | reverse complement strand
GTCACCGTCGTGCTGTGCGGCCACCGCTCGGTTGATGTCGGCGAACGGGAATGTGGTGACGAGTTTGTCCAGGGGCAGCCGACCGTCGCGGTGGAGTCCGACGAGCTCCGGGATGAATTCGTCTGGCACACTGTCGCCTTCGATGATGCCCTTGACCGTCAGGCCCAGGGTCAACGCGGCGATGATGTTCAGGTCGACACCCGCCGCCGGATCCGAGGGCACGCCGATGAGGCCGATGGTGCCCCGGACGGCCATGGCACCGATGAGACCCTGGATCACGCCGGGGATACCGGTCGTGTCGATGGCGTAGTCCACACCTCTGGTCACGATGCCGCGGATCTGCTCGGCGACATCGCCGGAGGCGGGGTCGACGGCGTGAGTCGCGCCGAGCTCGAGCGCGAGGTCCCGCCGCTTCTGGTTGGGTTCCACGACGATGACGGTGGCGCATTCGGCGACGACGGCGCCGAGGACCGCGGACAAGCCCACCGAGCCACCTCCGGTGACCGCGATGGCCGAGCCCTTCTCGGCTTCCAACGACCGGGTCACCGCGCCGAATCCGGTCTGCACACCGCACCCCAGCGGCGCGAGCAACGCGAACGGGATGTCGGCGTCGACCTTCACCACGTTTCGTTCGTTGGCCAGTGCTACCCGGGCGAACGATGACTGACCGAAGAACAGACCGCCGACCGGCGCGCCGTCCTTGCTGAGCGGCTTGCTGCCGTCCGAACGGACGCCGCCGTAGTTGACCTCGTTGAATCGTTCGCAGTACGACTGCCGTCCCGTGGTGCACGTGACGCATTGTCCGCAGCTGTTGAACGTGATCCCGACCTTGTCGCCGACCGCCACCTTGGTGACGCCGGTCCCGACCTCGAGTACGACTCCTGCCCCTTCGTGACCGACGACGCCGGGGAACTCGATCGGAAGTACCCCGTCGCGAGCGGCGAGATCGGTGTGGCAGATGCCGGCGGCCTCGACCTGGACGAGGACCTCGCCTGCGCGCGGTCCCTCGATGTCGATGTCGTCGACCAGGAAGTCGCTGCCTTGCCCGGTGAGCAGAGCCGCTTGTGTTCTCATCGATTTCTCCTGTGATGTGATGGTTGTGGGGTCAGTAACCGACCGGGGCCGATGCGACGACCTCGTGCAGCGACGCCGATGGGTCACCCAGTGCATTGGGTGACACCGGGATTCGCTGTGAGATGAACTTCTTCCCGGCGATGAAGTCGGACGGAGCGTTCGCGGCCTCCACCGCGTGGACAGTCTCGTCGGGACCGAGATGGTAGAGCGCGAAGGAGCCTTCCTTCTTGCCGGGCCGGTGCACGATTCGCGCGTGCGGCGTGACCAGGCCGGCGATCTTCAATTTGATGTCGAACTGATCCGACCAGAACCATGGGACCTCGGGCTCCGGTTGCGGCCGCCCGGTCAGGGCGGACACGACCTGCTTGGCCTGTTCGGTCACGTTCGGAATCGACTCGAGTCGAACCAGGGCGCCGGTGTCGTCGATCGGCCGACGGGCGACGTCACCGATCGCGAAGACCGTTGGGTCGCTTGTCCGCCCGCACGAATCAACCAGCACGCCGCCGTCGCAGGCCAGGCCGGCGGCGTGGGCGATACCCTCGTCGGGGACCGCCCCTATCCCCACCAGGACCGTGTCGGCGGTGATCGTCGAACCGTCCGCCAGTTCGACACCGGTTGCCCGGCCGCCCCGCTCCCGGACTCCCGACACGGTTGCGTCGACCCGGATGTCGGTGCCGCGTGCACGGTGATAGTCGGTCAACCGCTGCGAGAGATCAGGACTCGCCACTCTCGCCAGGATGCGGTTCTCGCGTTCGACGACGGTCACGGGCACATCGTGTGACCGAGCGACCGCGGCGACCTCCATACCCACGTAGCCGCCGCCGATGATGGCGAGCGCTCCGTGTGCCTCGAGGGACCGGCCCAGTGCGGCGGCGTCCTCGATGGTGCGCAAGGTCAGGACGCCTGCGGCGTCCGAACCGCGGACCGCCAACCGCCGCGGTGACGATCCGGTGGCGAGCACCAGATGGTCGTATCCGATCCGTTCGCCGGTCGACAGCTGAACAGTCCGGGCGGATCGGTCGAGTGCGGTGACTAATGCTCCCGTACGGAGTTCGATGTTGTTGTCGGCGTAGAACTCCGGCGGCCGAATGGGCTGTTGGAAGCCTGGGTCACCGAACTTCTTCGACAGCGGCGGCCGGTGATAAGGGAGGTGGGTCTCGGACCCGATCATCACCACGGGTTCGTCGAAGCCGGACTGGCGGAGCATGGCGGCGAGTGTGGAGCCGCCGTGACCGGCCCCCACGATGACGACCGCACCCGACGTCGGGCTCATCGCCCGGCGAACTCGAGTTCGACCGGCATGTTCTTGAGGCCGCCGACGAAGTTCGTCTGGATGAATTTCGTGTCACCGGCGAGATGGACGGCTTCCAGTCGGGGGAGCAGCGTCTCGAACATGATGCGGAGTTCGATCTTCGCCAGGTGCTGGCCGATGCACATGTGCGGGCCGTAGCCGAAGGCGATGTGCTTGTTCGGCCGGCGGTCGATGTCGAACACGTCGGGCTCGTCGAAGACATCGGCGTCACGGTTGCCCGACTGGTACAGGAGCATGAAGCGGTCACCAGGCTGGATCACCCGCCCCCGCAGCTCGTAGGGCTCGAGCGCGGTTCGCATGAAATGCTTCACCGGGGACGCCCACCGCAGCGCCTCGTTGACGAGGTTGGGCACCAACGAGAGATCGGACTTGACCCGCGACAAAAGCTCCGGTCGCTGGGCGAGCGCGTGGACTGCGCCGGCCATCGTCGACGACGTGGTGTCGTGTCCCGCAGTCGCGATGGCGATGAAGTAGCCGTAGGCGACTTCCTTCGGGAAGTATTCACCGTCAGGGTTTTTCGCGATGGCGATAATCGACGCGAGGTCGTCGGTGGGATTGTTGCGCCGATCCATCAGGAGAGCGTCGAAGTAGGCGTAGAAGTCCTGGATCGTCGCGACCCACTGTTTGGCTGCCGCGTCGGGCGTCAGCGGTTCGACGTCGTCGCGAGCCGCATCGGGATCCGCCGTGCCGAAGAACTCCTGGGTGAGAGTCATCATCCTGGGTTCGTCGGACTCGGGCACTCCGAAGAGACTCATGATGACGTGCAGCGGGTACTGCAGCGCGAAATCCTTGACGAAGTCGATCTTTCCGTCACCGGTGAGAAGCCGATCGACCGACTCGGCAGCGAGGCCGCGGATGGTGTCCTCCCACTGCTTCAGGTTCCCGGGTCGGAACCAGTCGGCGGCGATGTCCTTGACCACGGTGTGCTCAGGAGGGTCGAGGTACGTCAAGGTCTCCAGGATGCGCAGGCTTCCGTTGTTGATGGACTTGGTGAACTCGTCACCGGCCTTGTTCGCGAGAATCGGATTGAACTTGCCCTTGTCCTCACCGCCCGCGCTGGAGAAGATGTGCGGCTGGCGCTCGATCTCCATGATGTCGGCGTGCTTGCTGACCAGGTAGACGGGGTCGTACCCCTCGACCTCGGCGACACCGAGTGGGTTGTTGTCGCGCAACCATCGGTATGCCTCGAACAGTTGGGCGTCGTCGCGGTGGCCTTCGGGGAGGACGATCTGCTGCGCGATGTGGTCCGGGATGGTCACGGTCGGCGTCGGCTGCGCGGTGGAGGTCATGGGTCTCCTTCGTGGATAGGGCTGGACCCCTTCAGTGTGTTGTCCACATCACATCGCCCGCATCACCCCGGCAGGGTAAAAGCGTCGGCCCGAAGAGTGATCCGGATCCGGACGAGCGCGCCGCCTCGTGTCGTCTACCTCTGTCGGACAGCCGATTACGCCTCCGAGAGGGATGCGGGGGACTCGTGCCACCCGCAGTATGAGTGCCGGGGCCGGTGGCCCTGACAGCTCAAACTGCACCACGAGGAGTCTCTGATGGCACGAGTCGTTTATCACCTGCCGGACGGCACCGAGCAGTCCGTCGACGTCCCGGCGGGCCAGAGCGTCATGGACGGGTCGGTGCGCAACAACCTGCCGGGAATCGTGGCCGAGTGCGGCGGGAGCTGCTCGTGCGCAACGTGTCACGTGTTCGTCGAGGGGCCAGGAGCGGAGCGGTTCGATCCGCCCTCCGACGAGGAGGCGGAGCTCGTCGAGTTCCTCGAGGGTGCCCGCCCCAGTTCCCGGCTGTCGTGCCAGCTGATCATCTCCGACCAGGACGAAGTGCACGTCGAGGTCGCCGACTCGTCGCTCTGATCGCGGCGGTCACATCGAGCGCGCGATCAACTCCGCCCGGTTCGTCGCGCCCATCTTGCGCAGGATGTGTTTGACGTGCGTCTTGACCGTCTCGATCGACAGTGTGTATTTCTCGGCGATCGCCGCGTTGGACGCCCCGGCAACGATCTGTTCGAGGACCTCGCGCTCTCGCTGGGTCAGCATCGATGCCGCCACGGCGAGATCTGGGACCGCCGCGCTGTCGGAAATTTCTGCGGGAGAGTCGAACACGACCTGTCGCAACTTGTCGCTCAGCCGGCGGAAGCGGTCCTCGTGATCGGCGACGAGCTCTTCGCTCTGCAGTCGGGCCAGTGCCGCGGCAGTGAGATCGATCAGGAGACGACAGACCTCGCGGCCGTCCTCGTCGAGGGTTCGGTGGACGAGGAGGATGACCTCCGGTTGCGATGTGTGCACCGTGAACGTCGTGGTCGGGTTCTCCGCAGACGAGTCCTCAGGTCCGGATCGCGCGATCTCGGTGGTGCCTGTTGCACCGACCTCCGCCAGGGTGACCAGCGGAGCCGAGACGCTCATGGCCACACCCTCGCACAGGGCGATCGCCAGGCCGGCCCGGTCCGGGGCGTCGAGCACCGCGGCCACGGCCAGATCGAATGCCGACCCGGCCGGCGGAGGTGGACTCATCGCGCAGAGGCGGCGGCGACCCGGACTTCCCGGTGATATGCCGCGGCCTGGGCACGAGAACTCACGCCGATCTTGCGGAAGATGCGGCGCACATGGCATTTGACGGTGCCGTCGGAGATGAAGAGACGTTCGGCGATCTGTTGGTTGCTCGCGCCGGTGGCGAGCAACCGGAGTACCTCGTCTTCGCGTTCGGTGAACTCGATCGCCGGCCGAGGGGGCAGTTCGCCTGCGCTCTGGCGAGCACGATTGGTGTTCCCGAACAAGGCTTCTGACTGTCGTGCCGTTGTCGGCCGGACGAAGTCGTCGACGAGCGCGGTCAGTTCTCGTGCCTCGCGGCGGACTCGTCGACGGTTGTTCGCCGCAGCGACGACGGAGCCGGAGATCCGCGCGGCGAGGAGCAGGAGTCGGACGTCGTCGTCGGAGATCCCCTCACGATTCCGGTCGACGTGCAACGTCGCGACTGTCCGACCGTCCACCACGATGGGCGCGGCCGCGTACGCAGCGGGATCGGACAGATCGATGAGGGGGCGGTAGGCCTCCCGGTGGAAGGCATCGCGTCCGAGGACATACGGCCGGCGATGTCGGATGAGGTCGGCCTCGCGCGGCGCGCGTAGCAGGGGTACCGCCGTTCCGTCGACCGCGCTCCGGAGTTCGTCGAACTCGTCGCGGACCCCGTCGGCGACGTGAACGTACTCGGGGGCCCACGAGGCACCGCGGACCCAGGAGAACATCGCTTTCGAGAACCCCAGCGACGTGCACGCCTCTCGGCAGGCGACGGCACCCGTCGCGGAGTCGTCGGCGCTCTGCAACTCGAACAGAAAGCGACGTAGTCGCAGGGCGCTCGATGCTGCAGGTGATGATTCCGCCGTCGTCATGGATGAGTTCTTTCGGGATGGTTCGACTTGTGACGCAGAGCACACATTACCAGTGTGCCCTGCGTCGACATCGTGGTCAGCCGGCCGGGGGCAGGTAGACGGTGTGCAGATGCTGGAAGGTGTGCAGCCCCTCTGGTCCCAGCTCTCGTCCCATGCCGCTGCTCTTGATTCCGCCGAACGGGGCAACCGGATCGTTCGTGTAGTGGTTCACCCCCACCGTTCCGGACTTGACCCGGCCGGCGAGCGCGGCGGCCCGTTCGAGGTCTGACGACCACACCGAACCGCCGAGGCCGTACTCGCTGTCGTTCGCGATGGCGAGCGCCTCTGCCTCGTCGCCGAAGGGGATCACACTCAGCACCGGTCCGAAGATCTCCTCGCGTGCGATGGTCGCAGTGTTGTCCAGGTCGGCGAACACCGTCGGTTGGACGAAGTAGCCGCTGTCGAGTCCGGTCGGGCGCCCCCCGCCGGTGGTCAGACGCGCACCTTCGCTCTTGCCCTTGGCGATGTAGCCCTCGACCCGCTCTCGCTGGCGCGCGGAGACGAGGGGACCCACCTTCGTCTCCGGATCGAGGGGGTCGCCGACCTTGAGTGACTCGGCGAGTTCGGTCAGCGCATCGACCACCTCGCCGTACCGCGACTTCGGCGCCAGCACACGGGTGTTGAGCCAACAGATCTGGCCGTTGTTCAGGAATGTGACGCCGAACAGGGACTCCATCGACGCATCGAGATCGACGTCGTCGAGCAGGATCGCCGCCGACTTGCCGCCCAGCTCGAGCGTGACCGGTCGTAACAGCCGACCGCACGTTTCGGCGATCGAGCGACCGGCGGCGGTCGAGCCGGTGAACGAGACCTTGTCGACGTCGGGATGTCCGACGAGATACGCGCCGATCTCGCGTCCACGGGGCACCACATTGAGAACGCCGGGCGGCAGGCCGGCGGCGGCCGCGGCCTCGGCCATCAGGAACGCGTCCAGGACCGTCTCCTCGGCGGGCTTCAGCACGACTGTGCACCCGGCCGCCAGTGCCGGCGCGAGTTTCAGGAAGGTGATGGCCTGTGGGACGTTCCACGGAACGATCGCGGCGACCACGCCGATCGGTTGCCGCGTCACCCGCGCGGTTCCGCCGAGCATGCCGGGACGTTCGTCGACCTCGGGGGCCTCGACCATCATCTGGCTGAAATAGCGGAGGAGGACGGCCGGGAAGCCGCCTTCGAACTGTTCGGCGAGCCAGATCGGCATCCCGTTCTGGATCGACACGCGGCGGGAGGTCTCGGCAGCTCGTGCCTCGAGTTCGGTGGCGAAACGTTCGAGGATCTCTGCGCGCTGCTTCGGGTGCAGGGTCGCCCAGCCATCGGGGGCATCGAAGGCCGAGCGGGCGGCCGCAACCGCTATGTCGATGTCGGCAGTGGATGCCGCGGGCACACTGCCGATCGAACTCTCGGTTGTGGGTGAGTGCACATCGATGACATCGGTCCCGGCTGGACTCTGCCAGCCGCCGTCGATGTAGAACTCGCGGTAGTCGATGGTGGTCATCTCGCTCCTAGATCAGTGCCTCGGCGGCGTTCTGCCGGTGTGAACGGCGTCACTACAGGATTGTGGAAGTCCCCCTTGAAGGCAATGGTTTGTTTGGTACGACCAAAGAAATCCCTCGTGTTATCCGGCCTCTACCCCTTTCGGGTGATCTTCGCGTGATATGCGAGTTCACCCCGCTTCCGACGACTTGTATGGGGAAGGACGCGCTTGCGTCTTTGGTCCAACCATTCTAGCCTTTGGGTGACGTGCGCGACAGATCAACGGAGGATGGCGTCATGACGAGCGAACACGACCTCGGCCGATACACCGCGGAGCAGGTCGAGCAGTTCTACGCGAGCGGACAGTGGACCGACGAGAACTTCACCGAGTTGCTCCGGTCCCGCGTCGAGGCCCATGCCGACAAGGTGTTCGTCACCGACGGGGTCCACGCGTTGACCTATGCGGATCTGTACGACACCTCGCAGCGCCTCGCTCTCGGACTCCGCCGGCGCGGGCTCGAGTACGGCGACCGGGTGGCCGTCCAGTTGCCCAACTGGGCTGCTTTCGTGGTGATCGCCGCGGCGCTGTCCCGGCTCGGGGCGGTCATGGTCCCGGTCATGCCCATCTATCGCAGAGACGAAGTCTCACACGTTGTCTCGGATGCTTCGGTGAAGATGGCCATCGCCCCGGTCGACTTCAAGGGATTCGATTACGTGTCCATGTTCGACGAGATCCGCCGGGACTCGGACTCCCTGACCACCATCGTGGCGGTGCGCGCTCCCGAAAATGCCCACGAAGCGCTGGCATCTCGTGACGTCCTCGTACTGGAGGATCTGGTCGTCCAGGACATTCCTGCCGAGGAGATCGACGAGGAACTGAACCTGCGCGTGCACCCCGACGATCCGTTCGTCATCGTCTACACATCGGGAACGACGTCACGTCCGAAGGGGTGCCTGCACACGTTCAACACCTACGCCTCCGGAGCCCGTGCGCTGACCGTGGCGTTCGGGCACACCGAGGCCGACGTGCAGTTCGGGCCGTCGCCCATCACCCACACCACCGGCCTGGTGACCAGCGTGCTCATCCCCCTCCTCGCGGGCGCGTCCACACATGTCATGGCGGAATGGAACCCGGTTCAGGGTCTCGCGGAGATCGAGAAGTTCGGATGCACCGCCGCGGTCACCGCCACGACATTCCTGCAGACACTATTGGCTGCTTCGGACGAGCACCCCGAGGCCGATCTCTCCTCTCTGCGCGTCTGGACATGTGCCGGATCGCCGATCCCGTCCTCGGTGGTCGAGAACGCGAAATCCAAGCTCCCGGAGGCCAGTATCCTCTCCCTGTACGGGCGCAGCGAGAACCTGTCGACCACCACCTGCACGGTCGAGGACGATCCGCAGCGCGCGGTCACGTCGGACGGTGCGGCTCTTCCCGGTGCCGAGGTCAGGATCGTCGGCGAAGACGGTTACGAGGTCCCGCGCGGCAGCGAGGGCGACATCGCCTATCGCGGACCCTCGCACATGATCGAGTACCTCAACCGGCCCGAGGACACGGCCGAACTGTTCACGCCGGAGGGCTTTTCGCGGTCCGGTGATGTCGGCGTGATGACCGACGACGGCTTCGTCCGGGTGACCGGACGGACCAAGGACATCGTCATTCGCGGCGGCATGAACATCAGCGTGCGCGAGGTCGAGGACAAGCTCGCCGACCACCCGGACCTGCTGGCACTGGCCGTGGTCGGGATGCCCGATGAAAAGCTGGGCGAGAAGGTCTGCTGCTATGTCGTCGCCAAGCCCGGACATACCGCGCCGGCCGTGGACGAGCTCCGCGACTACCTGATGAGCCGCGGTGTCGCGATCCAGAAGACCCCGGAGCGGGTCATCGCGATCGACGAATTGCCCATGACCGCAACGGGAAAGATCCAGAAGCACATCCTACGCGAGCGAATCGCCGAGGAGCTGGATCAACCGTCGGCCGCGGGTGCGCTCTGAGTGCGGGCCGGATAGGCGCCGACGACTTCGTCATCAGCGGACCTGAGGTCCTGCTGGGGGTCAGGGCGGTGTCACTATCGGCCGAGGGCGCGTCGCTGGCGATGAACGCAGGACCGAAGCCGGTCGATGGGCGCGCCGGCAGCTTGCGGAGTGTCCTGGCCGTCCCGCTCGACGACGTCACCGGGTATGTCATCGCTGCCGGGGCGCCGGAGGGACTATGGCCGGTCAGCCTGGGGATCCGTGTCGACCTGCTGGGTGACCTGCCGACGCGGGGTGAAGCCATGACCATCACCGGCGTTCTCATCGCCAGGGACGAGCGTGGCGGTACCACCCGAGGGGACGTCTTCGACGCAGACGGTACGCGACTCGCGATCGTGGTGCAGCGGTCACATCTGGTCTCCGTCCCGGCACGTCCGACGAGTCAGGTGCAGCTGCCCCTGCCCCCGGGCGACTCGGTGTCCATTCGCGAGGCGCTGGGGATCGTCGAATCGGCGCCGGGTCTGGTGACGATGCCGCCTACCCCGCTTGCAGTCAACGGGATGGGCAACTTGCACGGTGGAATCTTGCTCTGCGGAGCCGAATTCGCCGCGTTATCGGCTGTCGACGCGCAGGGGGAGTGGCGAGCCGGCAGCATCGACATCAATTACCTCCGACCCGCGTCGGCCGACGACACCGCGACCTTCGCCGCCGACGTCGTGCACCGTGGGCGATCCACCGCAGTCGTACGGGTGATCGCCATGTGCTCGTCCGGAAAGCCCTGCGCCGTGGCGACTGTCACGCTCCAGATGTCCGCCTGACCGAACCGTGCCAACGACATCGTCGCGGGCACAGCGATTGTGGCATCGTGGTGTGCGATCCGACGCCGCGGGCGGGCTCAGCTCGCCGCCACCCGGGCGCGGGCGCGGGCGGTGACGACCGCGCGATCGCCCACCGATGCGTGCAGCGACAGCTCGGCGACCGCTGCCTCGCCGGTTGTCTCCACCTCTTCGACAGTGCCTGTGAGGGTGAGGGTCTCACCGATCTGCAGCGGTGAAGCGAATCGAACCGAGAATTCGAGCAGATGCTCGACGTGTACGAGATCGGCCACCCAGGCGGCGAGCATCCCCGCCTGCATCTGACCCATGGAGATGACGCCGGGCAGTCCGGCACGGACTGCGTACTCGGCGTCGTGGTGCAACGGGTTGAAATCCCCTCCGGCGCCGGCGAATCTGACGATATCGGTTTGCGTGATCGGACCGATCGGCCGCGGTTCGAGGTCCTGGCCGGCGACGAGGGAGACAGCTTTGCGCATCGTTTCAGGCACCTCGCTCGATGAGTACCTCGCGCTGAACGGCAGCGCATTCGCCCGCTTCGTCATTCCAGGTGGTCTCCAGGGTGACCAGGCGCATGGTGCCGCCGCGCTTGCCGTCGCGGGTGGTGTCGTCGACGATCCGCCGGGTGCCCGTCATGCGATCTCCGGCGAGCAACGGACGGAAGTACTGCCAGTCCACCGATCCGACCACCACCCGCTCGATGGCCAGGCCCAGCGCAGCGACGAATTCCGTTTGGTTGCGATGGTGGCCGGCGACAACCACGTGTGTCGGTGTCGCGGGCACCCGTGGGAACCCGGCTGCGGCCGCCGCTCCGGTGTCGACGTACACGGCGTCCTCGGCATGTGTCGCGCGAGCGAACTCCCTGATCTTGCCCGACTCGACGTCGAACGAGACGACGTCGAGAACACCGCCTTCCGGCATCGCGTGTGTCATCGGAAACCTCCCTTGGTTTTTTGGTCTGACCTATTGTAGCGTTGGTCCGTAACGATGTGGAGGTTCGAATGGATCTGAGCGATTCGCCCGACGAAGCCCGCTTCCGGACCCGCGTCCGCGACTGGCTGACCGAGGTGCTGCCGACCCTGCCGTGGCCGGAGCCCGCCCGACTCGAGGACAAGCGCGAGTTCTGGTCCGCGTGGCAACGACAGCTCTACGACGCGGGCTTCGCAGGCCTGTCCTGGCCCGAGGAGTTCGGCGGCGCCGGCCTCGGCATCACCGAGGCGGCGGTCATGATGCAGGCGATCGCCGAGTCGGGCGCGGGGTTCTCGGGCGCTTCCGCGGTGCACATGAATATTTTCGGCTTGAATCCGGTCGTCGTTTTCGGGACGAAAGAGCAGAAGAAGCGCATGCTTCCCGGCCTCATCGCGGGGAAGGAGCGCGCCTGCTTCGCGGTCACCGAGCCGAACACGGGCCTGGAGACGAAGAAGATCAAGACGCAGGCCGTCAGGAAAGGAAGGAAGTACATCGTCAGCGGGCAAAAGGTCTGGATCTCGACTGCCCAGGTCGCCGAAAAGATCCTTCTGCTGACGACCTCGAGCTCCGGACTGTGCCTGTTCTACACCGACTTCGACCGCAAGCACATCGAGGTGCGCGAGATCGAGAAGATGGGCCGCAAGGCGGTCGACTCGAACCAGGTGTTCTTCGACGCCCTGCCGGTGCCCGAGGAGGACCGGATCGGCGAGGAGGGCAAGGGCTTCGAGTACATCCTGCACGGCATGAA
>FKKE01017847.1_pt1 | contig 11811 bp, 7 predicted proteins | sample 1106331 | NCBI WGS metagenome assembly FKKE01 (sample SAMEA3931202, study PRJEB13176) | freshwater metagenome | biome: Drinking water system; feature: drinking water; material: freshwater | place: China | collected 2013-02-06 | reverse complement strand
ACCGGCGGGGAATACGACAACTTCCTGATCCGCGGATTCAGCACAGAGTATGGCCTCTTCCGCAACGGCATGAGGCTGACAAATCTGGTCTTTGACCTGGCGAACGTGGAGCGTATCGAGGTCGTCAAAGGACCAGCGGCCATGCTGTATGGGCGGATTGAGCCGGGCGGCATGATCAACGTCGTTACGAACAAGCCGTCGGATACGCCGTACTATTCCATTCAACAGCAATTTGGGTCGTATGGATTGTACCGCACCGTCGTGAATGCCACCGGGCCGCTCACGTCGGACGGGAGCTTGGCCTATCGGCTTGATCTGAGTTATCGCGATAGCGACTCATTTCGTGACTTTGTCAGCCGCGAACGAGTGTTCGTCGCCCCCAGTCTTCGCTGGAGACCAACGAACGCAACCGAGTTCAATCTCAGCGCGGAATATATTCATGATGACTATGTGACGGACAACGGCATTCCGGCTCGTGGCAATCGTGTGGCGAATGTGCCGATCAGCACGTTCTATCATCAGCCGGGATTCCCCAGGGATCGGATCGAAGGACCGATGGTGGATTTCAATTGGTCGCACAAGCTGAACGAGAATTGGGTCATCAAAAACGGCTTCGTGGCACGATTTCTGACCTATCGGTTCCGCAGTGTCCCGATTGCCTATTTTCAGCCGCTCTTGGACGATCCGACGACCCCGATGGTGCGGCGGGGGATCTACTCCGAAGATTTTCATCGGGATACCTACAATGTGTTTCTCGACCTCAACGGGAAATTCGAGACGTGGGGGATCAAACACAACGTCCTGGTGGGGGGCGATTACTACCAACTCAAGACGACCAACAGCGGCTTCTTCGGTGTGAACGCTCTTCCGGTCGACTTCTTTACCAATGTGAATGTGTTCAATCCGGGTTATCCTTCGATGGACCCGGCGCTCTTCGATACCTTACGTCGAAACTCGCCGAACGATTTTGGGGTCATAAAAGACTCCTGGTTCGGCCTGTATTTCCAAGATCAGATTACGCTCTGGGACAAATTGCACATTCTCGGTGGGGGCCGATATGACTGGGCGAAGCTCTCACAGGGATTCGCGACGACGTCATTCAACGATATTGTCAGAGAGAACCTCAACGACGATAAGTTCAGTCCACGAGTCGGGGTGGTCTATCAACCATGGCCGTGGCTGTCGTTGTACGGTAACTACTCCGAATCTTTCGGCGCGACCTACAGCGGACGGACGATTTCCGGCCAACCGCTGGCCCCCAAGGCCGCGAGTCAGTACGAGGGGGGGATCAAGATGGAATTCTTCGAGGGACAACTGACCTCAAACCTCGCCTTCTACCGTATTACCCAACGCAACTTGCCCGCGCAGGTCACGGATCTGGCCTTCTCCACTCTCGGCAAGGCGCGCAGTCAGGGTGTCGAGTTTGATCTCGCGGGCCGGCTGCAGAACGGAATCAGCGTGATCGGGACCTACGCTTATACGGATGCCTCGCTCATCGAGGATCAAGGGCTCGCCTTCGACATCAACGGCAATATCGTCGGGACGACGAGCGGTAACCGGGGACGCTCATTGCCCAATGTGCCGCTCCACTCCGGCAGCTTCTGGCTGAAGTACGATGTGCAGCACAAGCCGTTGCAGGGATTGAGCGTGGGTACCGGGGTGTATCTGGCCTCGGAACGTCAAGGCTCGCTGGAGAACACGTATCAGCTGCCGGGCTTTGTGCGGTGGGATGCCTATGGCGCCTATCGGATGCAGCTGGGGCCGACCAGGCTGACGGCACAAGTGAATGTGTACAACCTTCTGGGCCAGCGGTATTTCTACGCCAGTCATATCTCGAACTTTTCACCGGCCTATAACATGCCGGGGGAGCCGCTGATGGTTATCGGGTCGCTGCGGTTGGAGTATTTCTAGCCATGAGCGATATGACGGATGTGCCTGGTGGATGAAGTCAGAGTTGAAGGAGATAAGGAGCAAACGCGCAACGGTTGGGCTAACAGACTGATGAGATGACCTCCATAGGGGAGAGCATCGTGGTGTCTTGTGGGCTCTGGGGCATGGTCTATCGATGGGCGGGCTTGACAGTAGCGGGCTGCTTGATCGTCATCGGGGTGACAAGGGAATCCACGCTCGTTTGACGGTAGAACTTATCTGACCACTGTGCACACGCGAGGAACTCCAACCGATGAAACAATTCCAGTGTGAACTGTAGCAGCCATGAGCAGGCGTCAGTAGCCAAATTTGGGTCAGTTCTGGTACCACGAAAGCCTCGTACTGTTGTGTCTGCGTGTCAACTATGAACTTGAAGATCCTCATCGCAATGGTGCTCTTCCTGCCGGTCTGGGGGGACAGTGGGCTGCCTCCGTTCAGTAGTGCGCTCGACATGGCTGAGCACCATGTCGAGTTCTCTGATGATGAGCATTGCGATGTGTCATGCCCGCATCCGGTGTCGCTGATTGACCCACCGCAAACGGCTTCGGCACTCGACAGCCTTTGCGATGAACTGGTCTTCCACGAACAGCTGATCGCGCTGCTCCCCCCACCGCATCTCGCTCGGGATCATCCGTCACCGCTCTTCTATTCGCTCAGTCACAGTCTCCGCGCTCCGCCCACGCTGATTCCCGCGTAACGCATTGGTCCGTCCATCGACAGCCATCGTTCCATATTCGAGCCTGTCGCTCGAAGGGCGCCGCTGTCTGTGCAACCACGAAAGGGGAATCATCGTGCAATCATTTTCGATGTATTATTATGTCGTATCCATATTCCGCGCCATCGTCCGACAGAGCCTGCCGATCAGTCTGCTGCTCACGATCACGCTAGCGGCCTGCGTCGGGCCGGTGAAGCCTATGCCGACGCAGGAAAGTCAGGAGACGCCACCATCAACTGCCGCCACCGAAGCGCCACAACCTACAGAGCCACTGCCAGCTCAATCAGCGCCTGACAAACCACTGCCGGTTCCTCCAAATGGGACCGGTCCGCAAGAGCCGCTGGTCTCGACGGAACCGGATACCCCCGTTGTGGAAGCGAACCCGGTGCTCGTCACCGCTTCGCGCGATGTGTACACGGTCACCCATGCCACCACGGCCACGAAGACGGACACGCCACTCATCAATACGCCCTTCTCCATCCAAGCGATCCCGCGGCAAATCATGGACGATCAGCAGGCGGTGAGGCTGGAAGATGTGACCCAAAATGTCAGTGGCGTCCAACGGGGGTTCGGCTACGGTGAGTTTGCTCAGCAGTACCATATTCGGGGATTTGAAACGAACTTCAATACGTTCCGCAATGGGTTCCGTCTGGGACAATATGGGATGGATATCGCTAACCTTGACCGGGTCGAAGTGCTGAAAGGACCCGCTGCGGCCCTCTATGGTCGTGTGGACCCAGGTGGGCTGGTGAATCAGGTCCTCAAGCGTCCCTTGTCCTATCCGCACTATGCGCTGCAGCAACAATTCGGCTCCTACGATTTCTTTCGGACGACGGGCGATGTGGGAGGTCCGCTGAATGCGGCCGGGACGGTTCAGTATCGTGTAAACGGCGCCTATGTAAACTCCGATTCGTTCCGAGCCGTGAGTCTCGAACGAGGGTTTGTCGCGCCGAGTCTCTTGTGGAGACCGAGCCCGGAGACGGAGGTGACCGCCTCTATCGAGTATCAACATCAGCACAGCGGATGGGATGAGGGTATTCCGGTGCTGGGCAATCGGCCCGTCTCCATTTCTCGCAAGACGAACTTCTGTGACGATGAATGCCGCGACAAACAGCGCCAAGTCGGGGCGTATTTGACCTGGTCCCATCGCTTTGCCAGCGGATGGACCGTACGGAATGGATTCTATCTGCAGTGGGCCGATAACCAAATCCGTGAGCTCTTCAATGTCGAATTGGATGCCGACAATCGAACCTTGCTTCACACGCCGCTAGCCTATGACCAGGACTTTCGCAGATACTCGGCGTATCTTGAGGGAACGGCCCAGTTTCACTGGCTGGGTATGACGCACGAGGTCTTAGCGGGCGGAGATTTCTATTCGCAGACACGAAATCTACGCTTTCGATTCGATGAGACGCTCACGCTGACACAGGATATCTTTAACCCTGTGCGCAATGTGTTGGACTTCGCGGCCTTCGAACGACTTGGATTGAACAACTTCATCCCACAACGGGAACTGTGGTTTGGAGCTTATGCGCAGGACCACATCAGGGTAGGCGAACAGATCCATCTGCTGTTGGGTGGCCGCTTCGATGCCGCTGATGCCAAGTCCGGATTTTCGGATGTATCGATCGATGCGGCTCAGTTGGAAAATACCCATACCAAGAAGTTCTCGCCACGGATCGGGGTTGTCTATCAGCCCTGGCCATGGCTGTCGGTGTACGGGAATTATGTCGAAGGGCTGGGATCGAACAATCGTGGCCGATCGTTCGATGGCCGACCGTTCGATCCTCAACGAGGGAGGCAGTATGAAGGCGGTATTAAGACGACGTTCTTTGAGAATCGGTTGAACGGCACCCTGGCCTTCTATCACCTCACCAAACAGAATGTTTTGACGGTCGATCTCGATCACCCCCTGTTTCAAGTGGCCCTCGGTGAGGCAAGGAGCCGTGGGATCGAGCTGGATCTCGCCGGACGGCTGACAGAGCGTATGAGTCTTATTGCGACCTATGCATACATGGACGCCCGTATCACACAGGACAACGGTGGGAATACCGGACATCGCCTTGTGCAAGTGCCGGAACATTCCGGCAGTGTGTGGGTCAAATATGCCGTCCTTCCTCAACGGCTCGATGTCGGGGCCGGGGTCTATCTCGTCGGGAAACGCCAGGGAGACAATGCCAATTCATTTCAGATGCCGGGATATGGCCGTGTCGACCTCTTTGCCGCCTACCACTGGGTCGTCGGGCCGTCTCGGTTCACGGCGCAAGTCAACGTCTATAATCTGCTCGACCAGCAATACTACAAGTCGAGTAATGCGTTCGATGGCAATCCCCGCGCAGGAGTACTTCCCGGAGAGCCGTTGATGATCTATGGATCCTTGCGATGGGAATACTAGTGCTTGGTTGGTGGGTGATGTACATGGCATGACGATCAACGTGTGACGGTATACAGAGGAACGGATTGTTCTCGCTGGGCCGGACTGGCGATGGCAGGCTTCCTGATCGTCGTCGGGTTGTCGGCGTTCGACTATACGTGTAGTCGATGGCTAAACCAACCGCATGACGTGGAGAGCGCGGGATCTCCATTGACGCTCTATGGATCACTCCAGCTGGTACATTGCGGTCATTTCCTGTGTGGCCAGGTCCATCGGAATAGAAGATGGTGGCTCCTGTGACCCGTGATTCCCGCGCCCGCCGGCGCGGCGGGCGCGGGGAGCCATCTCCCTGAGATGATTTTGTTGTGGTCTGTAGCATCCGTGAGCAGGCATCGGTAGACCGCGTGTCTCGCCATCGGGTAGGGTCTGCATCAAAATGAACGTGCTGAGAAACATACCGTTCGACCATAGATCTCTGTGGAGAGTATCCGTACAGCGAGGTGGAGCACCAGCCATGATCTGGAAACTCACCGCGCTGGCGCTCCTCCTCCCGGTGTACATGTGGTGCGTCTGTGTGCTGACCCCATCCACTGCGGTCGAGTTTGCCGAGCACATGAGCGAAAAAGGGGAGCACTACGATCCATACGGCTACCATGTACCTCCCCCCGTGGAGAAACCGGACCTGGCTGGTCCTGTCCAAGACCAGAGCGTTGACCTTTGTATCTCCGCTCCAGTGTGCACCCTGCTCCCACACCCGCATCTGGCTCGGGACCATCCACCACCGCTCTTTTACTCCCTCAGTCACAGTCTCCGTGCTCCACCGACGTTGATCCTCGCGTAACGGATTTCTTTATCCATCGCCGGTTGTCTGTCTTTTCTGCGAGGTCTGTCCTTGCGGGAGATCGATGACGGTTGCGCATCAACGAGGAGCATCATGAATTGGTCATGTCCCAACTACGCCTCTTTTCTACACACACCCATAACGAGCATGATCCAGCGCGTTCCCGTTTCGCTTGCTGCCTTTCTGGTGGCTCTCATGCTGACCGCCTGTGTCGGATCGCCCAAACCCGGGCCAACACAGGACAGTCAGGAGTCCACACCGCCACCGGCCAAAACCGCCGAAGCGCCTCAGCCGGCTGAGGCCGTGGCACCCGCACCGCCGCCGTCAACACCCGAGGCGCCGGTCGTTCCACTTCCTCCGATCGGCCCGAGCCACCCCCTCGAAGCTCACACACCGGACGACGTCCCGATAGTGGAAGCCAATCCGGTGCTGGTGACGGCGCAGCGCCGGTCCTACACCGCCGACCGCGCGATGAGCGCCATGAAGAGTGATACACCGCTCCAAGAAACGCCGGTGTCGGTGCAGGTCGTACCGAGGCAGGTCATCGAAGATCAAAAGACTCCGCTCTTGCAGGAGGCGCTGGAAAATGTCAGCGGCGTCCGGACGAACCAGTCGTTGGGGGGAGGCAACGCGTTTCTCATTCGCGGCTTCGCAACCGGCGGCAGTCTGTATCGCAACGGGCTGCTCGCGGTCGCGCCGTTTGGGTTCCGCACGCAGTTCGACACGGCGAATGTTGAGAGTATCGAAGTGCTGAAAGGACCTGCGGCGGTGTTGTATGGGCGCATCCAGCCGGGTGGGCTGATCAACATCGTGACGAAGCGTCCATTACCGCACATGGCCGGGGCGTTGGAGCAGCAATTCGGCTCCTACAATTTCTACCGCACCTTGTGGGACATCAATGCGCCGATCACGTCCGACCAAACGCTCTCCGTGCGGTTTGCCGGGGCCTATCAGAATGCGGGGTCATTTCGGGATTTCAACTTCACCGAACGAAAAGTGTTCAACCCAAGCCTCACCTGGCGACCGACGGAGGCGACGACGGTGACGGTCGATGTGGAAGTCCTGCAGCACAACTTTCATCCCGACACGGGGATTCCCGTCATTGGGAATCGCCCCGCTCCGGTACCGATCAGCCGATCCTATTCCGATCCCAATGCCCCGCCGGCGTTTCTGAACAAAACACATGTTGGGCTTCAGCTCGACCATGCGCTCAATGAGTCGTGGACACTCCGGAACCGCTTTCTTGCATCGTTCTTGGATTCGGAAGATATCTGGCCGATTCCGGCCCCCGCCTTCGGCACGGCACTGCGAGCCGATGGCCGCACGCTCGACCGGAGTATCTATGGCCAAAAGAGTTATACCCAGAGCTATGCGACGAACCTCGATGTGATCGGCAAGTTCAGCCTGGCCGGAACCCGCCACAACGTCCTGCTCGGATTCGACTACAATCGAATCACGACCGACTACAACATCTTCGGAGATTTCAACACGCCCAATCCGGCGCTGGCGATTGATCTGTTCAACCCCACCTATGGGATTCCGCCTTCGCTGTTTCAGGCGGCACGCACGGTCAGCGCGATTCCCGGAAGCGACTTCTTTGTCTTCCACAACCAGTGGTATGGCGCGTATGCGCAAGATCAGGTCACGTTGTGGAACCGGCTCCACGTGCTGCTCGGAGGCCGATATGACTGGGCCGAGGTATCTCTGGGAACCGGTGCGAACTTTGAAGCGGCGTCAGCCGCGACAGGGGACGCCACTCGCAAGGACACGCGCTTCAGCCCCCGCGTCGGTGTGCTCTATGACCTGACTCCGTGGCTGTCGATCTACGGGAACTATGTCACGTCACTCGGTTCTAATAACGGTCGCAGCGCAGACAACCGACCGCTGCCGCCTCAGATCGGGAAACAACGGGAGGTGGGGCTGAAGGCCGATTTGTTCGATCATCGACTGAACGCGACCCTGGCTTTTTATCATCTCACGAAGAATAACCTCGTGACGCCTGATCTGGGGAGTGGGGACCCCCTGGCGGTTGTGGTGGTTGGGGAACAGCGCAGTCGCGGCATCGAGTTCGACGTAGTCGGCCGAGTGACCGAGGCGATCAGCGTGATCGGCAGCTACGCCTATACCGACACACGCGTAACCAACGACCACTCGGGTTTACAGGACCATCGCTTGCCCAACGTCCCCCTGCATTCGGGGAGTCTGTGGGTGAAGTACGATCTTCGAGAACTGGTTGGCCCACTCAAGGGATTCAGCCTTGGGTTCGGCCCCTACATCGCCGGGTCACGGCACGGCGATATCCAGAACACCTTCACCCTGCCGGGCTATGTCCGGCTAGACGGCTTTGCCGCCTATCGCTGGACCATGGGACCGACGCGCGCGACGGCCCAACTCACGGTACGCAATCTCCTGAACCAACAGTATTATGAAAATGCCGATTTAGAAAGTAATGTCGCGCCGCGCAACGGGGTCTATCCCGGTGCACCGTTGACGTTCTATGGGTCACTCCGGCTGGAGTACTAATGGCCGGTGCTTCGCGGTCATCCCCTCTGCCTCATAATTCCCGCGTCCACCGATGTGGCGGGCGCGGGGAACCCCACCACGAAGCAATTTCGATGTGAGCTGTAGCATACATGAGCAACCATCGGTAGACGGATTCAGATGAGTTCAGGCAAATATGGGGCCACGTACCAGTTTTCCAACCTCAAGGTTTGCATGCTGAATATGAACTGGAAGATGGTCATCGCGCTGGTGCTGTTCTTGCCAATCTGCTGGTGGATTGAGTTGCCTCTCCTTTGGAGCGCCATCGACATGGCACAGCATCATGTCGAGTGTGAGGATGATTCGCATTGCAACGAAGTCGTCGTGCATCCCAAGTCGCTGGTTGATAGACCGACCTCATCGGCGGACGTGGCCATCGTCTGCGAGACGTTCACCCCTCGGAAGCCGTTTATCGCCTTGCTCTCGGACCCTCACCGGGCGCGTGATCATCCTCCGCCGTTGTTCTACTCTCTCAGTCACAGCCTTCGTGCCCCGCCTACGCTGATTCCCGCGTAACGGATTCGTTTGTCCACTGATAGCTGCCTGTGCGGTTTGAGCACCAGTCTCTGAGATCTGGTCAGCGGCAAATCAAGAAAGGGGAATCATCGTGCAAGTATTCACGGTTCATCGTGCATTCGTGTCACTCTTCCATAACTTCACCCGTCAGCCTCAGGCGGTCGGCCTCGTACTCTTCACGTTCCTGGTGACGGCCTGTGTCAGTCAGCCTAAACCGGTTCAGACGCCACAGGCAGAGGAGGCTTCCGCGCCGGTCGAGGAGCCGGCCAAGCCGTCGGCATCAACGGAAGCGGCATCATCAGAGTCGACAGTTGTGCCGTCGGTTCCTCTTCCAGCTCCCCCCGTTGCTGAGACGCCTCGCCCGACGGAAGACGACATCCCTGTGGTGGAGGCAAGGCCTGTGATGGTCACGGCGCAACGCGATACCTACACCGTCACCCACGCCACCACGGCCACGAAGACCGATACCCCGCTCATGGAAACGCCGGTGTCCGTGCAGGTGGTGCCGAAGCAAGTGCTGCAGGATCAGCGGGTCAACCGGCTGCACGAGGCGATAGAAAACGTCAGCGGCGTGCGTTCCCAAAATGATGACCTGGATGGCATCAACTTCACGATTCGTGGGTTCCAAAATCTGCATATCTTTCGCAATGGGCTGAGTCTGACTGGGGGCCGTGGTTCTCAGCCCACCGTGTACGAGACGGCCAACCTTGAGCGAGTAGAGGTGCTGAAAGGACCGGCGTCGGTCCTGTTCGGACGGGTCAGCCCGGGCGGGTTGATCAGTCTGGTGACCAAGCGGCCGTTGAACCAGCCCTACTACAAGGTGGAACAGGAATTCGGCTCGTTCAACCATTACCGCACGGTCTGGGATGCCACTGGTCCGCTTACGGAGTCGGGCGCGGTCGGCTACCGATTGACCGGGTCGTATCAGGACTATAATTCGTTCCGTGATTTTCAAGGAGGGCGGCGGTTATTCATCGCACCGACGCTCAGTTTCAAACTTAGCCGGAACACGGACTTGGTCGTGGATCTGCAGTATCAGCGGAACAGTGCGCAGAGCGACACCGGGTTCCCGGCGCTGGGCGATCGACCGGCGCCGATTCCGCTGCGCCGATCGTTTCAGGAACCGAATGATCGGCTTGATTTCACCGGCAGTTTGAACTTGGGCTACGACCTCACCCACCGCTTCACCGAACACTGGTCGGTGACGAGCCGCTTTCTCTATACCAACGGCACCATGCAACGGCGGAACATCGTGGCCACGGCCTTGGACGAGGCGACCGGGACACTCGACCGCACACCACAGTTTCAGAAACTCATCGGGTCCACCTATTCCACCAACCTGGACCTGAACGGGCGATTTGAGACCATGGGAATCCTCCACCGAGTATTGGTAGGAGGCGACTATCTGCACGACTATTACAACTATCAATTCAGTCAGGGCGGCGGGAATTTTCCGATCAATATTTTCAGCCCTCTCTATGGAAGTATTCCAGACTCAGCCTTTGACGATGCTGCACGCGGAACCGGCGGGTTTAATTTCTTCTCTACGGTGCTGGTGAGGCAAGCCGGGGTTTATTGGCAGGACCAACTCACGCTGTTCAATCGGCTCCATGTCTTACTCGGTGGGCGATATGACCATGCTGAGGTTCGAATCGGCCAAAGTGACGTGTCGCCGGCGGGGGCAACCGCCGATCGACGTGCTCGGCCGGAAGATGTAGACAGTCAGTTCAGCCCACGCGGGGGGCTGCTCTACCAACTCACGCCAGAGGTGAGCGTCTATGCGAGCTATTCGAAATCATTCGGCGTCAATAATGGCCGCTCTGCCTTAGGCGACCCGCTCCCCTCGCAACGTGGGCTGCAATATGAGATTGGTGTCAAGGCCGAACTGTTTTCGCGCCTCACGGCCACGTTGGCCCTGTTTCACTTGACCAATAAGAATGTGGCGACCGCCGACCTCTCGACGCCCGACCCAACCGACTCGGCAGCCATCGGCGAAGCGCGAAGCCGCGGGATCGAACTCGATGTTGTGGGGATGGTGACCTCTCGTCTGAATGTGATTGCCCATTATGCCTATCTCGATACCAAGGTGACCAAAGACAACAGCGGACTGGAAGGCAATCGATTGATCAATGCTCCGCAGCACTCTGGACGGCTCTTTGCGGTCTATCATCTCGGCGGTGATGATGGGCTGGGTTGGCGCATCGGCGGCGGCATCACGGTCGTCAGCAAAATGGAAGGCGATCCGGAAAATACGTTCCGGCTTCCGGCCTATGCGCGCTTGGACGCCATGGCTAGTTATACGACGACCGTCGGCGGAAAGCCATTGACTGCACAGCTCAATCTGCGCAACCTCACGAACGTCGAGTATTTCAATGGGGCTGACCAGTTCTTTAATTCCGGTCCTCGGTTCGGGGTGTATCCTGCTCCGCCGTTCACGGCGATCGGGACGATCCGGCTGGAGTTTTGATGGCTGAAGTGTCATGACGCGTGGCGTAGTCACTCTCAGAGGATAGGGGAGTATCGTGATTACCCGATTGGTGTGGGTCAAGATCCATCGGTGGGCGGGGCTGGCGATGGCGGGGTTCCTCGTCATCGTCGGCCTGACGGGGAGCCTGCTCGCGTTCTATCCGGAACTCCAGCGAGCCCTGAACCCCCATTGGTATCCGGACCGTGAGCCGGCTACGTGGCTTTCGGCCTGCGCTTTGGCTGATCAGGTCGAAGTGCAAGATCCCCGGGTGCGGGTGATCCGGATCGAACTCCACGCGTTTGACGAGACCACCACGGCCTGGGTGGCATCACGCGCCGATTCAGCAACCCATGAGCTCACTGAGCTGGATGCTGATCGACTGATCCTTGATCCTGCGACCGGGGAAGTATTGGATCGGCGCCGGTATG
>FKKE01010420.1_pt3 | contig 11811 bp, 10 predicted proteins | sample 1106331 | NCBI WGS metagenome assembly FKKE01 (sample SAMEA3931202, study PRJEB13176) | freshwater metagenome | biome: Drinking water system; feature: drinking water; material: freshwater | place: China | collected 2013-02-06 | reverse complement strand
TACAGAGTTTGATGGCAATGGAAATGCGTATACTTCTTTTTTTGTTTCCTCTGAAATAGTAAAATGGAGTGTAAAGGATCTTAAAGTTCTTGACAGGGTTCCTACATACTATTCTATTGGCCACTTATGTGTGCCGGGTGGGCCTACTAAAAAACCCTGGGGCAAATATGTGATCGCTTATAATAAGATCACAAAAGATCGTTATTTACCTACTGGTCCCGAACTTGCTCAAAGTGCACAATTGTATTCTATTGATGGAGATAAAATGAAACTCTTACTTGACTTTCCCACAATTGGTGAGCCACACTATGCTGAAGCAATACCTGCAGAGCTGATCATGAAAAACTCACAGAAGATATATAAGATCGAAGAAAATAAAAATCCATTTGTAACACTTGGAGATAATAACGCAAGAGTAGAAAGAAAAGGAAATGAAGTACATGTTTATATGACCTCTATTCGTTCACACTTTACCCCGGATAATATTGAAGGAGTGAAAATGGGTGATGTAGTTTACTTCCATGTAACAAACCTGGAGCAGGATTGGGATGTGCCACATGGGTTTGCTATCAAAGGTGCGAACAATGCAGAGCTTTTGATAATGCCGGGTGAAACACAAACACTAGCCTGGAAACCTGAAAAGGTGGGAATATTCCCGTTCTATTGCACAGATTTCTGTTCAGCACTTCACCAGGAAATGCAGGGATATATAAGGGTAAGCCCGGCAGGTGCTAATGTGCCTTTGACATGGGGAACAGGAAAAACTGAAAAACCTATTGCAAGCAAATAATATTGCGGCATGATCTACCAGCGATTGTCACCACTGAACTTTTAAAACTTAACAATCATGAAAAAGATATTTCGCTTTTTACAGGCAGCAGCACTGATCATATTTATCAGTGCATGTAACAGTCAAACTGAATCTGCAACTGAAACAAATGATGCTGTTAAAAGTGGAGGACAGGAAGCTGTGCAGGATGATGTTTCGCAAAAAGATGTGGTAAAAGTCGCCTTAGGCTCAAAAGATCATACCACATTGGTGGCAGCTTTAAAACAAGCGGAGCTTGTTACCGCATTGGCAAATGCCGGTCCTTTTACTGTTTTTGCACCAACAAATGATGCGTTTAATAAACTACCGGCCGGCACTGTTGATGGATTGATGAAAGAAGATAAAAAAATGGATCTGCAGAATATCCTGCAGTATCATGTTACTACATCAGCACTCTCAACAGATATGCTGCAAAATATTCAAACGCTTGGTATGGTAAATGGGGGAACGGTGAAAGTAGGTTTGAAAGAGGGAAAAATATTTTTGAATGACGGAGCCGCAAATATTGTGGCTTCTGTACGAGCTTCTAATGGTTGGGTGCATGTAATTGATGCAGTACTGTTGCCTGCTGCAAAGTGATCATATTGAATAAGGTTTTCTGTTTTATTGCGGGCCGGTGAGAATCCGGCCCATTTTAAAAACACTGAAATGAACAGGTTGACGAAAATAGAAAGAGTTATTGTGGCAGTGGCATCGCTTTCACTCATCGCCGTATATTTTGTTCCTATTTGGCGGGTTACACTTTTTGCACCACAATACCCCGAAGGGTTAATCTTGCAGATCTGGTTGAATAATATCACAGGCGATATTGATGTGATAAATGGACTGAATCATTATATCGGCATGAGAAAGATCAGCGTAGCGATGTTTCCTGAGTTTGAGTTTCTTGTTTATGTAGTTGGTTTTTATATTTTATTGGGATTGATCATTGCTGCTATTGGTAACCGGAAAGTATTATTCTGGTACATCATCTTTACATTGTTTGGTGGCGCATTTGCCATGTATGATTATTATCGCTGGGGCTATGAATACGGGCACAATCTGGATGATACGGCACCGATCAAAGTACCAGGACTTTCCTATCAACCACCAATGCTGGGACATAAAAGATTGTTGAATTTTGATGCCTACTCCTATCCGGATATTGGTGGATGGATTGTTATAATTGCTGCTTCCGCTATATTTCTTGTTTGGTTCTATGACTGGTACAGGGCAAGAAAACAGAAATTAAAACTTTCTTCTGCATTAGCTACATCATTCATTTTATTTTTCCTGGTATCATGTTCTGCAAAGCCTGAACCCTTAAAGATAGGCAGAGATGTTTGCCACTTGTGTAAGATGGGGATCGCAGATGCAAGATTTGGTGCCGAACTGATCTCAAAAAAAGGCAAGGTCTTTAAGTTTGATGATATCGGGTGTATGGTAAATTTTATCAAAGCCGGCAGCATCGGGCAAAAAGATATTTCGCAAACCGTTGTTATCAACTATGAAAAGCAAAATGACTTTATCAATACCGGCAAAGCTGTTTTTGTAAATAGTGAGATGGTAAAAAGCCCCATGGGATTTAATATAGCTGCCTTTTCTGATCAACAACCGGTTTCTACGCTTTTTCCAAACGGAAAAATTTTATCCTGGAATGAAGTTTATCAACAGATCGAATAGAAATGCAAAGGTTTTTCTTCATATTATCAACGATTGTCCTTTCAGCGGTAGCATCAGCCCGAACTATTATTGTTGGAAAAGGGCAAGCTGTTTTTTCGATCCGCAAAGCAATTGAGCAGGCAAATAATAATGATACAATTCTTGTAAAAACCGGTGTTTATAAAGAAGGGAATCTTATTATCAATAAGAACCTGGTCCTTATCGGCGAAAATTTCCCGGTTATTGACGGGGAAAAAAAATATGAAATAATTACCGCCAGCGGTACCGGTATTGTCATCAGGGGATTTCAATTTCAGAACAGCGGGCAATCCGCTATGAATGATTTTGCTGCAATAAAGATCATTGATTCGGACAATATACTGGTTGAGAATAACAAAGTGATCAACTCCTATTTTGCAATTCATTTTTCCAATTCTTCTTTTATAACAATAAAGAATAATGTCATCACCGGCACTCCCACTACAGAGCAGAATACGGGCAATGGCATTCATTTATGGAAATGCAATAATGCCCTGGTCGATAACAATTATATCACCGGTCATCGTGATGGTATTTATTTTGAGTTTGTAACCGGATCATCTATACAAAATAACCGGAGTGAAAAGAATATTCGTTATGGTTTGCATTTCATGTTTTCAAATAGCGATAAATATTTAAAAAATATTTTTAGTAATAATGGTGCAGGTGTGGCGGTCATGTATTCACAAAAAGTGAAAATGGAAGGGAATAAGTTTGAAATGAACTGGGGCTCTTCTTCCTACGGAATACTTTTAAAAGACATCACCGACAGTCATATTCAAAACAATACATTTTTTAAAAATTCAGTTGGCATTCATATGGAAGGAAGCAGCCGTATTGATGCTTCTAAAAATATTTTCAAAGAAAATGGCTGGGCAATTAAAGTGCAGGCAAGCTGTGATGATAATAATTTTTACCAGAATAACTTTTTTGGAAACAGTTTTGATATTGCCACTAACGGAACAATGGTGCTGAATAAATTTTATAACAATTACTGGGATAAATATGAAGGATATGACTGGAACAAAGATGGAGTAGGCGATGTTCCTTATCATCCGGTAAGTATGTATTCAATGATCGTAGAGCAAAATCCTAATGCACTTATACTTTTACGAAGCTTTATCGTTTCTCTTTTTGATAAAGCAGAAAAAGCAATACCGGGTCTTACCCCTGAAAACCTTGTTGATGATAAACCTATGATAAAACCGAATAAGCTATGATCAGGATAGAACATATCAATAAAAAATTCAAAAAACTGGTTGCCTTAGATGATATCAATGCGGTTTTTGAAAAAGGCCAGGTGATCTCATTGATCGGTCCCAACGGATCCGGCAAAACAACATTGATTAAATCAATTCTGGGCATGGTAAAACCTGATAAAGGAAAAATATTTTTCAATAACGAACCTATTAATGGCGATCCGGCTTACCGTTCACAGATCGGTTATATGCCGCAGATAGGACGTTATCCAGATAATATGCGGGTGGGGCATCTTTTTAAAATGCTGAAAGATTTCCGTCATGCTCCGGCCGATAAACTGGATGAAGAATTGGTTGAAAAGTTCAGGTTAAAAGAAATTTTTGATAAACCGATGAGAACTTTATCCGGAGGAACAAGACAAAAAGTAAGCGCCGCTCTTGCTTTTCTTTTTGATCCCGCCGTATTGATACTTGATGAACCAACGGCCGGTCTTGATCCTTTATCATCCGAAATATTGAAAGAAAAGATCTTAAAGGAAAAAAGAAAAGATAAATTAATTCTTATCACATCACATATCCTGAGTGATCTTGATGAACTGACAACACATATTATGTATATGCAGGAAGGTAAGCTGGAGTTCTTTAAACAAATTGAGCATTTGCGGGAAGAAACAGGTGAACTAAAATTGGGAAAAGCAATTGCACGAATTATGAGAGGAGAAAAATTCACCAGCGAATGGATAGATAAAATGTTCGAGATGAAAGCTGAGAACAAAGTTTATTAATCAAATTCAGGATCGTTTTATGATCAAGCTATCAAAATATGTTTTGTATGATATTGTAAGAAATAAAGTTATTCTTGCATACACAGCCTTTCTGTTCATTGTTTCTTTCAGCCTCTTCAATATGGAAGATAACAGCAGCAAAGCCATTTTAAGTTTGTTAAACATTATACTGATCGTTGTGCCGCTTATCAGCATGATATTTACAACCATCCATTATTACAATTCTTATGAATTCATCGAGCTGATGCTTTCACAACCTATGAGCCGCAAAAAGATCTTATTAAGCGAATATAGCGGTGTTGGTCTTTCACTCACCGGTAGTTTTATGATCGGGATAGGCATACCTGTTTTAATATTTTCTCCTGATAGTGTGGGATTTTCTCTCCTATTCACCGGCATTTCATTAACGCTTGTTTTTACTTCGCTGGCTTTTCTTACTTCAGTAAAAGCAAGAGATAAAGCAAGAGGTATCGGTTTTGCATTATTACTTTGGTTTTATTTTGCTTTGATCTATGATGGGCTGATATTGATGATCCTTTTCACTTTCAGTGATTATCCTTTGGAGAAAACAACACTTGTTCTTTCTGCTCTGAATCCGATCGATCTTGGACGCATCTCGATAATGTTAAAAATGGATGTCAGCGCTTTGATGGGATATACAGGTGCTTTATACAAAGATTTTTTTGGAAGTGCCCCAGGTATTCTCTTCACCACTGGCATTATGTTTTTCTGGATCATTGCCCCTCTATGGTGGGCCTTAAGTGTTTTTAAAAAGAAAGATCTATGATGGTTCAGTAAAAGATCCCGGTGTCTGATATAAATCATTTTTTTACTGAGCAGGATCAGGAAAAATTATTGATCACTCCAACATATTTGTTGTAAAATGAAATACTATGAGTGAAAAGTTTTCTTCATTAACATTGGCCCAGATCGTAAACAATAATTACAAAGCAGCTTCTGTATTTGAAAAACACCACCTGGATTTTTGCTGCAAAGGGAAACGTTCTCTTGAACAGGCCTGCCATGAACAACAACTGACCTTATCTGCAATAACAGCGGAATTGGAAGAAGTAGTTTCTCAGAAAAAAAATGATACAATAGAGTTTGATAAAATGAGTTTGACACAGCTATCTGACTATATCGTACAAACCCATCATGCGTATGTAAAGAATGAAATGCCACAGATCAATGAATATCTGCATAAGGTGGCTTCAAAGCATGCAGACCGCCATCCTGAACTCTTTAAGATATTTCAAACTTTTGCTGCTGTAAAGGAAGAAATGGAAGGGCATATGAAGAAAGAAGAGCTGATCCTTTTTCCCCGGATCAAAGAGTTAGAAAAACTGGCAAACAATGAAGCGGGACAGTTTCAAATGAATATTGGGTACCTGCAATCTCCGATCAATGTTATGGAGCATGAACATGATCATGCGGGCAGTCAATTAAATGAGATTCGGTTAATGACCAATGATTATACTCCGCCGCAGGATGCTTGTACAACTTACCGTTTAAGCTTTGCTGCACTGAAAGCTTTTGAGACCGATCTTCATCATCATGTGCATTTAGAGAATAATGTACTGTTTCCAAAAGCAATAGAGTTGTTTAAGAAATTGCAAATGCCTGTCATGAATTAAAAGAGTGACTGCTTATATGTGCAAGCCGTTTTGCCATTTGGCGAGGCGGCTTTTTGATAACTCTCATTTTTTTATATGATAAATATCATGCCTTTGACAACTAACGACTATTATTTTTGAGCCGTTCAAAAAATAGAATTTTCATATCATAAGGGTAAGATCTCTTTCCCATCACAGGATGGGCAATCGTTGGTTTTCGTTTCAATTACACGGCCTCCTGATTCATCAGGAGGCTTCTTTCTTTTGACAGAAGTCAAACCTGTTAATGATACTTCTCATTTATAAACTACGAGCATGTCTTAATCTTTGTTCATCTTAAAATAGAATGCTTGGCAGAACTATTAGTAAAAGAAACGAAAACTACATCTAAGCTACGTACAGCCGTGGAGTGCTATCATTGCGGCGAAGCCTGTGATGCTTCCATTTCCAACGATAATAAATTTTTTTGTTGCGATGGCTGCAAATTCGTTTACCAGCTTTTACAGGAAAACGGGCTTTGTAATTATTATGAATTAAGTAAAAGACCGGGTATAAAAGTAAAAGGCAAATTCAACTCAGAGCGTTTTGCCTACCTCGATAATGAAGAAGTAAAAACAAAATTGATCCGGTTTAATGACTGCAATACCTGCTATGTAAATTTTTATTTACCGCAAATGCATTGTGCATCCTGCATCTGGCTGCTTGAAAATTTACATACTATTGATGCAGGTGTTTTATTTTCTACTACCCATTTCCAGCGCAAGGAAGTATTCATCTCGTTTGATCCTTCAAAGATCTCGTTGAGAAAAGTGGTAGAGTTGCTTGCCTTTATCGGCTATGAGCCTTACATCAGCCTGGATGAAGGAGAAAAGAAAAAAAGCAAAAAAGTAAATCGCAAAAAAATTTTCAAGATAGGGGTTGCAGGGTTTTGTTTCATGAATATCATGATGCTGAGCTTTCCTGAATATTTTTCTTCTGGTAATATCGGCAATACTGCGTTAGAAAAAGTTTTTAGTTATCTCAACCTGGCATTATCGCTTCCCGTATTTTTTTATAGTGCCAATGAATTTTTCATTTCGGCATGGAAAGGCTTGCGGCAAAAGTGGCTGAATATTGATGCGCCGATAGCGTTGGCAATTCTTGTAACCTTTGGAAGAAGTGTGTACGAGATCATAAGCGGTACCGGTGCAGGGTATCTTGATTCAATGAGTGGCATCGTTTTCTTTATGCTGGTGGGTCGCTGGTTCCAGGATAAAACCTATGACAGCTTTTCTTTTGACCGTGATTATAAATCATATTTTCCTCTTGGCGTTACTTTATTGCGAAATGGAAAAGAAGAAACATCAACGATCAGTGCCTTGCAAAAAGGAGATCAGCTACTGGTTCGGCAAAATGAAATGATACCTGCTGACGCAATCATAATAAGCGGGGAAGGGAATATTGATTACAGTTTTGTGTCGGGTGAAAATACACCGTTATTAAAAAGAAAAGGCGAGTTGGTATATGCGGGTGGGAAACAACTTGGCGCTGCAATTGAAATGGAAGTAATAAATCCTGTAGAGCAGAGTTATATCACGCAGCTTTGGAACAATGATGTATTCACTCAGCAAAAGAATAAAGACAGATCCTTTATTCATCCATGGAGCCGGTATTTTACACTTGTGTTGTTTATGATTGCCGGCGGGGCTGCTGTTTATTGGTCATTCAATGACAGTTCTAAAATATGGCCTTCCGTAACTGCAGCTTTGATAGTAGCTTGTCCATGCTCCTTATTGCTTTCGGCCACCTTTACTTTTGGCAACATGCTCCGGCATTTTGGTAAAAATAAACTGTACATGAAAAATTCATCTGTGATCGAAGCTTTGTCAAAGGTGAATACGATCGTTTTTGATAAAACCGGAACATTGACGCATTCATCACAGGCAAACGTTTTATATGAAGGCGAAAAATTAAATGCTGAAGACATCAATATGATCTATTCTTTGGTAAAAGAATCGGTACACCCTTTAAGCAGGATCATAAAACAAGAGCTTATCTTATCTCATTCGTTAAGTCCATTACCAATAATTGATCTTAGAGAAATAGCCGGAAAAGGAGTAAAAGGATTTTTTAATAATAAACCCGTGAGGATCGGGTCATGGCAATTTGTAGAGGAAGATTATTTTATGAGAGACCCGGCACTTACAGGCGAAGTGCATATTTCTATTGACGGAATTTACAAAGGGTATTTTAAGATCACCAACCAATATCGGGAAGGTGTGACTGAGATGATCGGGGATCTTTCAGCTGAGAAGCATGAGCTTCACGTTTTATCGGGTGATAATGATGCGGAAAAAGAAAATCTTCAATCTGTTTTTGGAAACAATGCCACCATTTTATTTCACCAATCTCCGCAGGAGAAGCTTAATTACATCAACAAACTAAAGAACAAAGGTCAAAAAGTTTTAATGCTTGGCGATGGATTAAATGATGCAGGCGCATTAAAACAAAGTGATGTCGGCATTGCTGTGAGTGAGAACAGCAGCCAGTTTACTCCTGCCTGTGATGCGATCATGGATAGCCAGCAAGTAAGCAAGCTTTACCAGTTTATCAGGTATGCAAGGTCAGGCAGGATGGTGATCACCGTAAGCTTTATACTTTCCATTTTATATAATATAGTGGGTGTAAGTATTGCTGTACAGGGTTTGATGTCACCATTGATAGCCGCTATATTAATGCCGGTCAGCTCGATCAGCATAGTAACCTTTGTTACATTGGCTACTTCGTTCTCTGCCAGGAGAAAAGGACTTTGACCATCCTCATAAAAAAGTATGACAATCGTCATACCTGTCAAAGTATGTGAAAAATACTTTTGTCCCTTATAAATAAACCAGCGAATGAGTGTTTTAATCCTTCTTATTGCATTTAGCATTTTTATCGCAGGAGGTTTTTTGATAGCATTTATCTGGTCAGTAAAAAAAGGCCAGTATGATGATGATTATACTCCTTCTGTAAGAATGTTATTTGATGATAAACCTGTTTCTGAAGACAAATCTTCTTTATTACCAAAACAATAATTTCATGCAAACACTGGAAAAATTTCAGTATGACAACAAGATCGTTCGCAATTTCGCTTATGCTACTATCATTTGGGGCATTGTAGGTATGCTGGTGGGATTATGGGTTGCCTTGTTGATGGTATTTCCTCAATTGAATTTTACTGCATCCGCTGGTAAGGAAACGATCGGTTTTACTTTTGGCCGTCTTCGTCCTTTACATACCAATGCGGTCATTTTCGCCTTTGTGGGTAATGGCATTTTCATGGGTTACTATTATTCGCTTCAGCGGTTATTAAAAGCCCGCATGGCAAGTGATCTTTTAAGCAAGATCCATTTTTGGGGTTGGCAATTAATTATTGTTGCTGCTGCTGTCACCATTCCATTAGGAATGACAACAGGAAAAGAATATGCCGAGCTGGAATGGCCAATTGATATTGCCATTACTGTTATCTGGGTTGTGTTTGGCTGGAATATGTTTGCAACAATTTTAAAAAGAAGAGAAAGACATTTGTATGTTGCTATCTGGTTTTATATCGCAACATTCGTAACAGTTGCTGTTTTACATATTGTAAATTCATTTGAATTCCCGGTTAGTATATTCCACAGTTATTCATGGTATGCAGGTGTACAGGATGCATTGGTGCAATGGTGGTATGGACATAATGCGGTTGCCTTCTTTCTTACTACACCCTATCTCGGCCTCATGTATTATTTTATGCCTAAAGCAGCAAACAGGCCGGTATTTTCTTACAAGCTTTCCATCATTCACTTTTGGGCCCTGATATTTTTATATATCTGGGCCGGCCCGCATCATTTATTGTATACATCATTACCTAACTGGGCGCAATCACTTGGTGTTGTATTCTCATTCATGCTCATATTCCCAAGCTGGGGTGGTATGATCAATGGTTTGCTAACACTTCGCGGTGCCTGGGATAAAGTAAGAGAAGATGTGATCTTGAAATTTATGGTGGTAGCCGTTACCGCTTACGGTATGGCAACATTTGAAGGCCCGATGCTCTCTTTGAAATCAGTAAATGCGATCAGCCATTTTACAGACTGGACAATTGCCCACGTACATGTTGGTGGTCTTGGATGGAATGGCATGCTGACCTTTGGCATACTGTATTGGTTGATACCAAAAATTTTTAAAGTACAACTCTTCTCAAAGCGTCTTGCCAATTTCCATTTCTGGATCGCAACACTGGGAATTATTTTTTATGCTGTACCCATGTACTGGGCGGGATTTCAGCAGGCATCTATGTGGAAACAATTTACTGATGCAGGCCAGTTGAAATACCAGTTCATTGAAACTGTTACTTACATGAAACCATTCTATGCTATCCGTGCATTTGGTGGATTGTTATTCCTTACCGGCGCAATTGTCATGATGTATAATTTATTCATGACCGTTAAAAAAGGAAAGTTAGCGGCAAATGAAGAAGCAGAAGCACCTGGATTGGAAAAAGTTTATCATCAGCATGCAGGTGAACACTGGCATCGTCGTTGGGAAAGAAGACCTGTTCCATTTTTGATCGCAACACTGATCGTGATATTGATCGGTGGTATCATTGAATTGGTGCCCACCTTCCTTATCAGATCAAATGTGCCAACTATAGCAAGTGTAAAACCATATACTCCGCTTGAGTTGCAGGGAAGAGATATATACCGGCGAGAAGGCTGTTATACTTGTCACTCTCAAATGATCAGGCCATTCAGATCAGAAACGGAACGGTATGGAGAGTATTCAAAAGCAGGAGAGTTTGTTTATGATCACCCTTTCCAGTGGGGTTCAAAAAGAACAGGACCAGACCTGGCAAGAGAAGGCACGATGAATTTGAAAAAATCTGATTCATGGCATTTCAATCATATGGAAGAGCCACAGGCTATTTCGCCGGGTACTATCATGCCTGCATATTCTTATATGATCGAAAAGGAAATAGATACGGCAAGCACGGCTGCCAAGATAAATGCAATGCGTACGATCGGAGTTCCTTACCAGGAAGGTTATGAGTATGTAGCAAATAAAGAGTTGATGGAACAAGCAACAAAGATCCAGGGTAATCTTTTAAAAGATAGTATTCGTGTTAAAGCCAATACGGAGATCATCGCCATCATTGCTTATTTGCAACGACTGGGAACAGATACGGAAAAAAATAAGTTAGCAGAAAATAAAAATTAATACATGTTCAAGTTCATAAAAAAATATGCTGAGTCAATGGATGGGATAACTATTTACCCAATGATCTCCCTGGTCATATTCTTTTTATTCTTTGTCGTTCTGCTTTATTATGTAAAAAGGATGGATAAAACAAAGGTGAAAGAGATCAGCCGCATACCACTTGATGAGGAAGAAATATTAACTCAAAAAATTTAAACCATAGTTATCATGGTAAAAAAAATTCTATATAAAGCTTTACTGATCGTTGCAATAGCAATGATAACACTACAGGCTAATGCACAAACTATCACGGGTCTGAGCAAAGGATTGGAATATTTCCTTTTTGGAGTACTTGCATTTACCGTGTTTGCTCTTGTAATAGCCGCTTATTTGCTGGGTTTAAAAAACCGCTTCCAGCGAGAGGCCGATCTGAAGAATGGGAGTAGTAAGCAACAAGGCCTAAGTAAATGGTGGAGCAACCTGGATAAAAAATATTTTACAAAAGC
>FKKE01006209.1_pt2 | contig 11835 bp, 11 predicted proteins | sample 1106331 | NCBI WGS metagenome assembly FKKE01 (sample SAMEA3931202, study PRJEB13176) | freshwater metagenome | biome: Drinking water system; feature: drinking water; material: freshwater | place: China | collected 2013-02-06 | reverse complement strand
CGCGGCCGAACGTCGTGCGGTCGCTGGTGATCCGCCGAGGCGACCCCGACGCACAGGCCGAGGTGTCGGTCGAGGGCGTCTACGAGATCGGCCAGCAGGATCAGGCGTTCCTCGGTCCCGAGTCGGGCATCGCGATCCCGGACGGCGAGGGCGGCATCGACATCCACGTCGCGACGCAATGGCTCCACGTCGACCGCGACCAGGTCGCGCCGTGCCTGGCGCTCGAGCCCGAGCAGGTGCGGGTCCATCTCGCGGGAGTCGGCGGGGCGTTCGGCGGGCGGGAGGACCTCTCCATCCAGATCCACGCGGCGATGCTCGCGCTCCGCACGAACCGCCCCGTGAAGATGGTCTACAACCGCGAGGAGTCCTTCGTCGGGCACATCCATCGCCATCCCGCGCGCATCCGCGCCGAGCACCGGGCGACACGCGACGGCCGGCTCGTCGCCGTGCGCATGCAGATCCTGGTCGACGGCGGCGCGTACGCCTCCAGCTCGACTGCGGTGATCTCCAACGCCTGCTCGTTCGCCGTGGGCCCGTACGCCGTGGAGAACGTCGAGATCGAGGGGCTTGCCGTCTACACGAACAACCCGCCGTGCGGCGCGATGCGCGGTTTCGGCGCTGTCCAGACCTGCTTCGCAGGGGAGGCGCAGATGGACAAGCTCGCAGCCGTGCTCGACATCGACCCCATCGAGCTCCGGCTGCTGAATGCCCTCGAGCCCGGCGGCAAGCTCGCGACCGGGCAGATCGTCGCCGGCTCCCTCCCGACGCGGGAGGTGATCCGCCGGGCTGCTGCGATCGAGCTCCCAGAGGCGGAGGAGCTCCCGCGCGACGCGATCCGCCTGCCCGGCGGCGCCGGGAACACCACGCGCGGAGAGGGCGTTCGGCGCGGAGTCGGCTTCGCGGTCGGCTTCAAGAACATCTGCTATTCGGAGGGCTTCGACGACTCCACGGCCGCCCGCGTCGTTCTCGCCGAGGACGGCTCCGCCGAGGTGCACTGCTCTGCCGCCGAGGTCGGGCAGGGCGTCAGCGACGTGATCCTGCAGGTCGCGCGGCTCGAGCTCGGGACGGACGAGGTCACGCTCGCCGCGGGCTCGACCGTGCAGGTCGGGTCGGCCGGCTCGGCGTCCGCCTCGCGGATGACCTGGATGGCCGCCGGCGCCGTGCAGACGGCGTGCCGGGCGGCGGTGGAGGAACAAGCGCGCACCGGTGGTGGAGCCGTCGACGTCGAGCGCGTCTACCGCCATCCGCGCACGTTTCCCCTCGATCCCGAGACGGGACAGATCACGGACGGCCCGGCGCACGTGGCGCTCGCGGTCGCCGCCATGCGGGTCGTCGCCGAGGTCGACGTCGAGCTCGGCCTCACGCGGGTCGTCTGGATCGGCACTGCGCAGGACGTCGGCCGCGCGCTCAGCCGCACCGCGGTCGAGGGGCAGATCGAGGGCGGGACCGCCCAGGGCCTCGGGCTCGCGCTGATGGAGGAGATCCAGACGCGAGCCGGGGCGATCACGAACGCGAGCTTCACCGACTACCTCATCCCGACGTTCCTCGACATGCCGCCGGTCGTGTCCGAGCTCGTCGAGGAGCCCGAGCCGGATGCGCCCTACGGCGTCAAGGGAGTCGGTGAGCCGCCGACCGTCGTCTCGACCGCGGCCATCGTCGCAGCGCTGCGCGACGCGACCGGTCGCGAGCTCGCCCGCGTCCCGGTTCGCCCGGACGACATCGCGCTGTGACCACAGGGAAAGGGCCTCGAAACGAGGCCCCTCCCCCTCCCGGATGGAATCGTGAGGAGACCTACCGCGCTCCCACGCGCTTGATCGCGAGGCGGTTCGCGTTCGCGACCTGTACGAGGTGACGCTGGAGCGAGATCGCAACCGTGGCCCGCTGCACCCGCGCGACCTGGACGCCGACCACCTGGGCCGTGACCCGCGGCTTCGACCTGGCGAGGTCGTTGCCCGCGCCTGCGACCGGTGCTGCCACCACTGCGGCGGTGACGACGGCTACGGCTGTGGCGATGCGCTTCATCTCGGTCTCCCTTCGTGTCCTGCTGCGTGATCCGGAGGGTACGAGCGTCGGGCGTGTGCGTCGTTCGCGCCCGTGACGTTGCGAGTGTCACCGTCGTCACACAGACTGGGGGTCGTGGAGTGGCCGCTTCTCGCGGATCTGCCGGCGGATGACGTTCGCGCGCTGCTGACCGCCGCGCGACGCCGCACGTTTGCGAAGGGCGAAGTCGTGTTCCACCGCGACGATCCGGCCGACTCGTTGCACCTGATCGTGCGAGGCCACTTCGCTGCGAGGGTCACGACGCCGCTCGGCGACAGCATCCTGTTCGACGTTCTCGGGCCGGGGCAGAGCTTCGGGGAGCTCGCGCTGCTGCTCGCAGAGGCGAGGCGCTCGGCGACCGTCGAGGCGCTCGAGGAGGGCGAGACGCGCTCGATCTTCCGTGACGACTTCCGCGCGCTCCAGCGTGAGCACCCCGGCGTGAAGGACGTGCTGCTGCGCCTGCTTGCGGAACAGCTTCGGCGTGCGACCGACCGCCTCGTCGAGGCGCACTACGTCGATGCCGAGACGCGGGTTCGCCGGAGGCTCGTCGATCTCTGTGACGTGTACGGCGCCGCCGAATCCGGTGTCGTCGTGCCGCTCACCCAGGAGGACCTGGCGGCGATGGCCGGCACGGCGCGGGCGACCGTCAACCGGGTCCTGCGCGAGGAGGAGCGGAGGGGAACGGTGGCGCTCGCGCGCGGCCGGGTCACGGTCCTGAGCCGCGCTGCGCTCTCCGGGCGCAGCCGTCTCTAGCGCGAGAGGTCGTCGAGCAGGGCTCCCAGCAGGCCGTAGAAGCGCTGCGTGCTCGACACGCTCACCTTCTCGCCGGGTGCGTGAGGTCCGACGATCTCGGGGCCGATCGAGACCATCTCGACGCCGGGCAGCTTCTGGCCGAGGACGGCGCACTCGAGGCCGCCGTGCACGACCGTGAGCGCGGGCTCGTGGCCGAAGATCCGCGCGAAGGTGGCTGTTGCGGTCGCCAAGAGCTGCGAGCCCGCGTCGGGCTCCCACGGCGGGTACGAGTGTCGGGCCTCGATCTCGGCGCCGCCCAGCCGGGCCAGCGCCTGTGCCGCGGCGAGCGCGCCGTCGAGGGCGGCGGCATTCGAGCTGCGCGTCATCGAGCCGAGCGTGAGGGTTGCTTCGCGGGTCGCGGCGGTCGTCAGGCTCGTGCTCGTCTCGACGACACCGGACAGCGAGGGCGACATTGCGAGCACTCCCGTCGGGATTGCGGCCAGCAGGTCGAGCAGGCGCTGGGTCGCGTCCTCGTGGAGGGCGCCTGGTGCCTGCTCCCGCTCGACGGCGAGCCGGAGGTCGCCGTCCGTCGCGTGCTGGCGGACGATGGCTTCGAGCTCCTCGTCTGCCGCGGCCCGGAGCGTCCCCTCCGTCTCGGCGGGAAGCGCGATCGTCGCGGTCGTCTCCCGCGGAATTGCATTCCTGCTGACGCCGCCGTCGATCGTCACGAGGCGGAACGGTGCGGAGACGAACGCCGCCGAAAGCACGCGCCCGAGCGCCTTGATCGCGTTGACGCGACCCGCGGTGATGTCGCCTCCGGAGTGGCCGCCTCTGGCACCGGAAAGCGTGACACGGAGACCGATCCACTCGGGTGGAGCCGCCTCGAGCCTGAGCGGGACACGCAACAGCGTGTGGTCGGAGCCGGCGCACCCGACGGTGAGCGCCTCGTCGCTCGTCCCGTCCAGGTTGAGCAGCAGCCGTCCGGACACGAGCGACGCGTCGAGCGCCTTCGCGCCGTCGAGGCCCTGCTCCTCGGAGACGGTGAAGAGCAGCTCGAGCGGGCCGTGCGCGACCGCGTCGTCGTCCGCCACCGCCATCGCCGCGGCGACGCCGATGCCGTTGTCGGCGCCGAGCGTCGTCTCGTCGGCGACGACCCAGTCGCCGTCGACGTGGACGTCGATCCGGCCCTCTCGCGGGTCGAAGCGGCTCGTCGGCTCACGCTCGCAGACCATGTCGAGGTGGCTCTGGAGGACGACGACGGATGTGCTCTCGCGACCCGTTGATGCAGGAACGCGGACGACGACGTTCCCCTCGCCGTCGGTCGCCGCGTCGAACTCGCGCGCGTTCGCCCACGCGAGCACGTGCTCGCGGGCCGGTCCCTCCTCCTTCGAGGGCCGCGCGATCTGCGTCAGCTCGGCGAACCGCCTCCACAGAAGCGCCGGCTCGAGCGCCTCGAGCCCGCTCACTTGCGCAGTGTCAATGCGGCGCCGACGGCGAGGAGAGCGAGCCCCAGCACGCGCGGCCAGCTCACGGCGATCTGCTCGACTCCGAACCAGCCGTAGCGATCGATGATCGTTGCGACGACGAACTGCGCCGCGATGAGCACGGACGTCGTTGCGACGATTCCGATGCGCGGGCCCGCGATCGTGATCGCGAGGATGATGAGCGCGCTCATGACGCCGCCGAGCAGCATCCACTTCGGCGAGGCAAGCGCGTCGCCGATGCCGGCGAGCGAGCGGCTTGCGACGAGAAGCACCAGCAGCGCGAGGACGGCACCGATCAGCGACGCAGTCGCCAGCGCCTCGAAGGCTCCGACTCGCTCGCCCAGCCGCCCCTGAACGGCGATCTGCACTGCCCCGCCGGCTCCGGCCACGAGAGCGAGGACGGCGGCGACTCCGGTCGAGCTCACCGCGAGGACGCTATACGCTCACGGCGTTCTCGACGAAGGGAGCCGATGTGATCCGCGCAATCATCCAGTACGAGTCCGAGCCCGACCCCGAGCGCTACCAGCAGCACATCGACGAGTTCGTCCCACCGATCGAGTGTTCGGCGTTCCGGCACGGAAAGGTATTCGGGTCACCCTTCGGCGAGCCCGCGTACAAGTACTACGCCGAGTTCGAGTGGGACGACATGGATGCGTTCAAGGCGGCCGCCAGCTCCGAGGCATTCGCCGCCTCGGGGAAGGACGCGATGGCCATGGGCATCCCGTTCACGGTGCTATTCGCATCCGTCGAGTGACGGAACCCACGCATCCGCGGCCAGTTGACCCGGCGGAGCTCGGCTTCGAGACGATCGTCTACGACAAGGCTCCGCCTCGCGCGACCATCCGGCTCAACCGCCCGGACGTCCTCAACGCGTTCGACTTCCGGATGCTCCGTGAGATCGCGCGGGCGTGCGAGGACGCGTCGTGGGACGACGAGATCCGCGCGGTCGTCGTCACCGGGACCGGCCGCGCGTTCTGCGTCGGCGCGGACCTGCGCTCGTGGGGCGAGACCCTCCTCGGCTCTTCGAGCGAGTACTGGAAGTGGTTCGGTGCTTTCAAGGACATGCACGACCGGCTGCGGGAGATCGGCAAGCCGACGATCGCCCGCATCAACGGGATCGCAGTCGGCGGCGGGAACGAGCTGCAGATGGCGTGCGACCTGGCGGTCATGGTCGACTCGGCGTTCATCCGCCACGTCGGTCTGCAGCATGGGTCCGTGCCGGCCGGGGGTGCGACGCAGTGGCTCCAGCTGATGGTCGGCGACCGTCGAGCGCGCGAGATCGTCTTCCTCTGCGACGAGATCCCAGGGTCGCAGGCGGAGGAGTGGGGGCTGGTGAACCGCGCGGTGCCGGACGCAGAGCTCGATGCCGTCGTCGACGAGTGGGTCTCCAAGCTCGCCGCGAAGCTGCCGCAGACGACCCGCTACGCGAAGCAGCAGCTCAACGTGTGGCGCGACTTCGCGTGGCACCAGACCGTCGGGCACGCGCGCGACTGGCTCTCGATGTCGATGCTCGGGGACGAGGCGCAGGGTGCGGTGCGCGCGTTCCTCGAGCGTGGGAAGGAGTGACGATGGCGGACGAGGTGCTCACGTCTCGTGACGGCGCGGTCCTGACGATCACGCTCAACCGGCCGGACGTCTACAACGCGGTCAACCGGGCGATGCACGAGGGGCTTGCCGCGGCGCTTGCGGATGCGGCCGATCCCGGCGTGCGGGCGGTCGTGCTGACGGGGGCAGGCCGCGGGTTCTGCTCGGGCCAGGACCTGCGCGAGTTCGAGTCGTTCCCGGGCGGCGTGCGGGGGGCCCTCGAGCAGACGTACCACCCGAACATCCGGGCGATCCGCTCGCTCGAGAAGCCCGTGATCGCCGCGGTCAACGGTCCGTGCGCCGGCGCGGGGCTCTCGCTGGCCTGCGCGTGCGACGTGCGCATCGGCTCGGAGAACGCGAACTTCGTCCCGGGGTTCATCGGGATCGGCCTCGTCCCGGACGCGGGCGGCACGTGGTTCATCCACCGCCTCCTCGGGTTCACACGGGCGTTCGAGTGGATGGTGTCGAACCGGCGGCTGAGTGCCGACGAGGCGCTCGAGTGGGGCCTGGTTTCCGAGGTCGTCCCCGCCGAGGGCTTCGAGGAGCGCACGGCCGAGCTCGCGCGCTGGTACGCGGCGCTTCCGACGCGAGCCGTCGCCATGACGAAGCGGCTCTTCGAGCACGCCTACACCGCGGCGCTCGAGGACCAGCTCGAGCTCGAAGCGGCGCTCCAGCAGGCGGCCACGGAGACGGAGGACTTCGCCGAGGGCGTGGCCGCGTTCCTCGAGAAGCGCGCGCCGGAGTTCAAGGGCCGCTGAGAGGAGCCGCCGCCCCGGCGGCGAACGAGGCGGCCTCACCACACCGCGACGGCAACTCCATGCCGGGCGGTACCCGACTCCCGGAGCGCCGAGGGTCCACGCTCGACGACGGATCCCCGGCGCTCCAGCTCTCTGGTGTCAGACACGGGGTCTGACACCTGGACGTGTCCGCGGCAGCCATGCCCCGGTGTCAGACACCTGGACGTGTCCCCGGCAGCCATGCCCCGGTGTCAGACACCGCGTTCTCGCGTTCTCGTAGGCTCGCCAAGGTGGAGATCCGGACTGTCGACTACCACACCGCGGGCGAGCCTTTCCGCATCGTCACGGGCGGAGCCGAGCTCCCGCGCGGCGCGACGATCCTCGACAAGCGGCGCGACGCGCTCGAGCGCCTCGACCACGTCCGCCGGCTGCTCGTCCACGAGCCGCGCGGCCACGCGGACATGTACGGCTGCCACGTCGTCGAGGCGGACGACCCGGATGCCGACCTCGGCGTCGTCTTCTTCCACAACGCCGGCTACTCGACGGCGTGCGGGCACGGGACGATCGCGCTGGTGACGTGGGCCCTCGACGAGGGTGTCCTCGCGCGCGAGGAGGGGGAGAACCACGTCGTCGTCGACGTTCCCTCTGGGCGTCTCGACACATGGGCGACGGTCGAGGACGGCCGTGTCCGCTCCGTCCGCTTCCGCAACGTGCCCTCGTTCGTGTGGGCCGAGGGTGTCGAGCTCGGGGAGCACGTCGTGGATGTCGCGTTCGGCGGCGCGTTCTACGCCTCGCTCGAGGAGCGGGTCGAGCCGGGCGAGCTACCGCGGCTGATCGAGCTCGGGCGCCGCCTGAAGCGGGAGATCGAGGCGTGGCAGGAGGTCGTCCACCCGCTCGAGCCAGAGCTCCGCGACGTCTACGGCGTGATCTTCTGGCAGGAGGAAGGAGACGACCCGCTCACGCAGCGCAACGTCACCGTCTTCGCGGACGGCGAGGTCGACCGCTCGCCGTGCGGGAGCGGCACCTCGGCGCGGCTCGCGCTGCTCGACCGCGCCGGCCGCCTGCCGCGGGGCGACGAGCTCCGCCATCTGAGCATCGTCGACACGGAGTTTCGCGCGCGCGTGGTCGCTGACGCAGAGGTCGCCGGGATTCCGGCGGTGGTCACGGAGGTCGAGGGCAGCGCATATCGCACGGGCGAGCACGTGTTCACGCTCGATCCGCACGACCCGCTCGGCGACGGCTTCCTCCTGCGCTGACGCGGATCAGGCGAGCAGTCGGACGATCTCGCCGTCCTCGGGGAAGCGGCCCCGCGCCTGCTTCGAGTAGACGAGCCCGCCGTCGACCACCACATCGAACTGTCCACGCCCGCCCGGCGTGATCGTCGCGTCGACCCCGATCGTCTCCGTGAGCTCGGCCGCGAGACTCGCGGCCCGTGTGTCGTACCCGCTTCAGGTGGGGCAGTAGAGGATCTCGATCGTCATCGCCGCAGACTACGCACCAGCTCGGGTCTCGAGCGCGGACGCCATGAGCTCCCCGCTACGGGCCCGAACCGCGTCGTTCGCCAGGCCCCGGTAGAAGCACGTCGTCCTTCGGCGGAGCACGTCCTCTTTTGTGCGCGCCCACTCGCGCGTCATGGCGTAGCGCACTTGGGCCGCGATGTCGGGGCCGCCGGGAGCAAGCGGCTCGACGAGCGACGGGTCCTCGCGCACCGGGGCGAGTACCTCCGCAGCGAGAGCTCCGTAGAGATGGAGGAGGTGGCGTTCGATCTCGGGCTCGACCTCGACCGGGAGCCTGACCGTGTCGAGCCCGACGACACCGGGCAGCGGCCACGGTCGCGTGTCGATGCGTTGCAGCCCCAGCTCGGCGCGTAGTCGCTGCAGGACCTCGAGCGCGATCCGGCGATAGGTCGTCAGCTTTCCGCCCGCGACGTTGAGCATGCCCCCGGGGCTGCGGCTGAAGACGGTCTCGCGACGCGCGCTCGCGCTCTCGCCTTCCCCCGCTGGGAGGACCCGCAAGCCGGCGTACGCGGCTCGCACCCGGTCAGGGGCGACGAGTGCGGGGTCGAGCGCGACCGCTGCCTCGCCGAGGATCTGCTCGATGTCGGCGGGCGTGACAGAGACCTCGGACGGGTCGCCCTCGTGTGGCTCGTCGGTCGTCCCGAGCAGGAGCATTCCGGCCCAGGGCACCGCGAAGGTAACGCGCACGTCGTCCTGGGCGATGGTAAGCGCCGCCGTCCACCCCTCTTCGGCGGGAACGAGCGCGTGCACGCCCTTGCTCAGGCGAACAGACGTCCCCACACGGGGATCCTCGAGGCGACGGACGTGGTCGACCCAGGGTCCGGCGGCGTTCACGACGAGGCGTGCGTCGACCCCGATCGTCTCGCCTTCGACGGCGACGTCCGCCCCCGTCAGCCGTCCGCCGACCGTCCGGAGCGCAACCACCTCCGCTCCGTTCAGCACGACCGCGCCCGCGTCGAAGGCTGCGCGAACGTTGAGGATGCACAGACGGGCGTCGTTCGTGGTCGCGTCCGTGTAGAGCGCGCACGAGCGGAGCCCGTCGAGCCGGAGGGACGGGACGCGTGCGCGCGCGTCCGCCGGGCCGACGAGCCAGCTCAGGCGTGATCGCGCGAGGGCGGAGTAGACGACGATCCCGCTCTGGACGAACGCGGGGCGGAAGGGCCCGTCGCGATAGAGCGGGAAGAGGAACGGCGTGCGGCGCACGAGGTGCGGGGCGACGATCTTCGTCAGGACCCGCCGTTCGTGATGCGCCTCGCGCACGAGGCCGACGTCGCCGAGGCGGAGGTAGCGCAGCCCGCCGTGGATCAGCTTCGAGGACGCGCTCGAGGTGCCGCCGCCGAAGTCTCCCGCATCCACGAGCGCGACCTGGAGGCCAGCCCGAGCCGCGTGGGCCGCTGTCGCCGCGCCGACGATGCCGCCGCCGATCACGAGGAGGTCGAACCGACGCTCTCCGAGCTCGGTGACGGCTCGCTCGCGCCTCAGACCGAGAGGGGATTCGCCCATGCCTTCCTGCCCCTGGCATCCGTCACCTCGACGCGAACGTGTCGCGCGGACGGTGGCACGGCGAGCTGCGCGTGGACGATGAGGCCGTCTCCGTCGAGCTCGAGATCGTACGCCCTGTGCCTGTATCCGAGCCGCCCGGAGTGGACGGCTGCCCCGGTCGCCCGTCCCGAGACCAGCGTGACCGTCCGACACGGGCTGCACCGGACATCGACGGCTTCTCCGACGAGCCGCAGGTCGTCGATGCGCGGGCCCGTCGACGAGTAGAAGGCGCCGGTCGCGAGGGCCTCGAGAACGGCCTCGCGGGAGCGCTCCGATGCGCGGACCCACGTCCACGCCAGGTCGGAGTCGAACCCGGCGTGGTGCGAGTCGTCCGTCGCGATCGCCGGGCAGAGCCTACCCGCTTCGAGCAGCTCGTCCCAGTGCACGGCCGAGAGCCCACGGCCGATCTCGAGCTCGCACCCGGCGTTGTAGACCTCGATTCCAGCGACGTTGGCGGGAAGCTCGAGCGTTCCCGGCGTCACACCGGACCAGTAGGGATGAGCGAGGAACGCGACGCCGTCGTGGCTCTCGATCCAGTCGGCGGTCGCTGCCAGATCGGCGTGCTCGGCGGCGAGCCCGCGCAGCTCCTCGTCGCGCGCGCCCACTCCGATCCCGATGACGTGCCCGTCACGCGCGCCGGGAAGGATGCAGTTCAGCTCGACTCCCGGGATCACGAGCAGCCGCTCGTTCGGAGCTCCAGTGATCCGCCAGTGGTCTGTCACCGCGAGAACGTCGTACCCCGCGCGCTCGTAGTGGCGCGCCAGGTTCCTGGCCGACAGCTCGCCGTCGGAGCGCGTCGAGTGCGCGTGCAGCGCGCAGCGGAGCCACGATCCGGGGGCGGTCCACGGCTCGATCATGCCCACGGCCGTGGCGGGGAGCGTCTGGAACGAAGGTGGCGGAGTCCGGGTGCCGAGGCGGTTGACCCGGATTGAACCCGAAGGTGACATGTCATAGGATGGCTCACCAGTGACTCGCCAGCGTTTCACAACGAGGAGGTGAGATGGAGGACTATCAGGAACAGGAGTACGAGTTCTGGCGCCGTCTCGAGGAGGGCCAGGTCGACAGGCGGAAGTTCCTGAGACGCGGGCTCGCGGCGGGCGCGGGTCTCACGATCTTCTCGATGTCCGACCTCGCGCTCGCCACACGACAGCGCGTCTTGGCGGAGCCGCCGTTGCTCGGCCGTTCGGTGAAGCTGTCGGAGATGATCGCCGAGGCTCGGAAGGAAGGGCGTCTGAACGTCATCGCCCTACCGCCAGACTGGGCGAACTACGGCGAGATCATCAGCACCTTCACGAAGAAGTACAAGATCCCGATCACGAGCGACAACCCCGACGCGTCGTCCGCACAGGAGAACCAGGCGGTCCGCTCGCTGAAGGGCGATCCGCGGGCGCCCGACGTCCTCGACGTCAGCCCGAGTCAGGCTCTGATCGGCGCCAACGAAGGGCTCTACGCCAAGTACTACAACTCGAAGTTCAAGAAGGTCCCACGCGCGATGAAGGACGGTCGGGGCTTCTGGGTCGGCGACTACTGGGGTGTTGTCTCCTTCGGCGTCAACTCGAGCGTCGTGAGCACGATCCCGCGGACGTTCGCCGATCTTCTCAAGCCCGAGTACAAGAACCGGGTCGCGCTCAACGGGAGCCCGCTCAGCTCCGGTTCCGCGGTTGCGGGCGTGTTCGCGGCCGCGCTCGCGAACGGCGGCTCGCTCAACGACATCGGACCGGGCATCGACTTCTTCGCCAGGCTGAAGAGTGTGGGGAACTTCATCCCGATCCAGGCGACACCTGGGACGATTGCCTCCGGACAAACTCCGATCACGATCGATTGGGACTACCTGAACCTCGCGTACATCAAGGAGTTCCCGAGTGCGCGAATTCGGGTCTCGGTCCCGACGGACGGAATCTACGGGGGGTACTACTGCCAGTCGGTCAACAACTGGGCGCCTCACCCGTGGGCGGCCCGGCTCTGGCAGGAGTTCCTCTACTCCGACCAGGGGCAGCTGCTCTGGCTCAAGGGGTACGCGCACCCGGCGCTCTTCACCGACATGGTCGGGCGCAAGGTGATCCCGAAGTCGCTGCTCAATGCGCTGCCGCCGGCGGGTCCGTACGCGAAGGTCAAGTTCGCGAGCACGGTTCAGCAGTCGAAGGCACGAGCCCTGATCGCGACCGAGTGGCCGAAGAAGGTCGGTGCGTAGGCGCTGAC
>FKKE01031615.1_pt1 | contig 11836 bp, 12 predicted proteins | sample 1106331 | NCBI WGS metagenome assembly FKKE01 (sample SAMEA3931202, study PRJEB13176) | freshwater metagenome | biome: Drinking water system; feature: drinking water; material: freshwater | place: China | collected 2013-02-06 | reverse complement strand
GAATCTTGGTGAAGTCCGCGGGGGTCGCCGTATAGCTGCCGTTCAAGGTATACAGTTGCCGGTGATCGGCCCGTTCTTGCTCTCGGCCCGCCTTCAATTGCTCGACGATCTCACCGACGATCTCATTGACCTGTTTCGCCTTGTCGGGATCCTTGACCGTCCGGTCGATCAACGCCGCCATGTCTTGCCGGCCCTTTTGCCAATAGGCCTCTCCCGCTGCTCCGCCCTTCATCCCATGGTGATGATAGGACGAGCAGCCAGCCAACAGGGCCGCTGCGACCACGCCAAGTACTCCACTGAACATCCGGTTCATATCGACCTCCATTGAAGAGTTGTGATGGTTCCAGTCTCTACCGTATGATTCCCACGATGGCCATGCCGAAGACCGATCCACTCCAGCCCGATCCGCTCCATATACTCAAAGACGAGTTTCGCCGACACCTCGAAACGTTCTATGCCCGACTCAAACTCGCCCCGCCGTACGAAAGCGTGGAGAAAGCGCTTCGAGCTTTGACGACCGCGGTGCATGCGTTGCCCAAAGAAGAACAGGCCCGAATCATAGCCGATTTCGACGCGCGATGGGAGCAGTTTGCGCGCGCCTTTCAGACGTCTGGCCTGGCCAAGAAACATCGGGGAATCATTGCCGGCTTGGCGCGTCATCGGTCGGCGCTGGATCTGCCTGTTGAATACGATCACTTTCTCAACCTGTTCACGACATAGTGCGGTCTGCGGTGGGGTGAGACGGTCCTTCGAGCGCGTCACGCAGCTCTTCATAGACTTGCATGAGGCGGTTGTGTTCCAACCGGTAGGACATCGTTACGGTTACCAATCCAGCGGTCAAGACGAGCACAGCGCCGGCAACAAGGCCGACGCCCATAAACATTCCCTCCAGAGAGGCAAACCCTCCATCCCAGGCATAGGTGATCCCAAACACCAGCGCTCCGATGAATACCACGCCAAACCAGACCAGCGTCATCAGCGCTGAAGACCAGGGGACGCGCTTCACACAGAGCGCGTCTATCACGTGGTCTCCCGCCTGATCTCTGGTAGAGAGGTGAATGAGGCCCTTGACCGGCCAGGCCGAGCGGAACCCCATCGAAAAGAAGTGATATTGAGGACGAATGGCGATTTGGGAGACGTCGGGATAGAACCGCGCAATTCCATGCGGCAGCATGAGCACGCCATCGGCGGAAAACCGACTGCGGACCGCTTCGATCGTGCTTGCAGTCCACCGCTCCTGGCTTCTGGCGACGCTGCATCCATAGCGGATTGCATCGGGTGTGAACCGGACAAAGTAGAGCCAGTCACCCAGAATCAGGCCGAGGAACAACAGGCTGGCAAACAGTCCGGCTAAGACCATGCTGGGTACCTATCCCATAGGAGCCAAGATGAATCAAGCCGCAGTGTGAGCTCAGATGTAGACAGGCACAGAATGCCGAAGAAGTGTGTTGACTCAGTGAAGGGACTTGGCTACAGTAGCCTCCGTTTGCAGCTCGGGCAGGTCTGTGCATCGCGCAGGTTTTCTGCTTAGTAGCGTTCACCTTGTGTCGATTTAGCCGCCTTTGTCCCTGTGCCGATCCTATGCAGCGGTGCAGGTCGTCTAAGGTGTGGAGGATAGAAATGGATCGCGACAAGATCGAACGGGTGTACACAACCTACGCGGGCTTCTACGATCAAGTGTTTGGAAAAGTGTTTCAGGAGGGGCGCGAATCGGCGATTCGCAACCTGAATGTACAACCCGGCGAACATGTCCTTGAAGTAGGGGTGGGAACCGGCATCGCTCTTCCCATGTATCCCAGCCATTGCCGCATTGTAGGAATTGATCTGTCGGAAGGCATGCTTGCGAAGGCAAAGGAGCGGGCTCAAACCCAGCAGCTCTCACATGTCCAGCTCCACCTCATGGATGCGGGGGCGATGGAATTCGATGATGACAGTTTTGATACGGTCGTCGCGGCCTATGTGGTGACGGCGGTGCCGGATTATCGAAAGGTCGTCAACGAAATGATCCGTGTCTGCCGGCCCGGTGGCCGCATCATCATGTTGAACCACTTCAGCAATGGGAACAAGGTGATCAACGCGGTGGAGCGGGTCCTCTCGCCGCTGACCAAACATTTGGGCTGGAGAACCGATCTCTCCTTGAATACGGTCTTGGAAGGGACCTCATTGCACGTCGCCAGAAAACAAAAAGTCAACCCGCTTCGGTTGTGGGCGCTGGTGGAATGTGAAAACAGAAAGAACGGCCGCAGCCATGTGAGCCGAGCCGGCGCGGAACATAACGTCGCCGGATATGCAAACGGTAACGGCTCGTCAAGTTTTTCCAACGGGAACGGCCGCTATTCCCACGAACCTGCCCACTGAGTGACCCTATAATCTCCCCTCGTACAGGTTTTCGTCGCGTTATCTACCTCCGAGTGCCGTCCGGCCCTCCTGCGCGAGCCAACTCTCCCATTCCCGGCCAGGGATGATAGTGGTTCCGACCAGGCAGTTCCCGGAGAAACGCTGTGTGATATGGTCGGCGAGAATTTCCAAGATGCGGCAGATCTGCCGATCTTTGGTGCCGAGGACCCGTAAGACCAGCCCGAATCCTTGACTCTCCGCCAGGCCGTACGCCATCACGTGTACCATGTTGGTCTGGTTGGATACCCCATCTCCAGCGGGAATGAGATCACCCTCCCACTGAATCGTCGGATGAATAGCCGCTGCCCGCTTCGCAGCTCGCCAGGCACAGGGCAGGCCAACCCGATCCAATTCGTTCAACATCCACTGCACTGTAGGACCGGCGACGGTTTCTCCTTGAAAGGTCCAGCGGGCCAATTCGGCGATAGGGTGCGTCCCGATAATCGGCGTCGAGACTTCTTCCAGCTGAGCCTCCTCGCACACGATGTACAGTTCTCCTTGTGGGTCGAACCAGAACCGCAGTTTGCCCGCATTGCATTCGGCTTGAATCACGTCCAGCGACGAACAATCCGCACCCTCCTGCTCGAACAGCGAAAAATCCGTCACGCCAGTCATCAGCAGCCTGGCGACCCGCACGAGCCCTCGCACTTGGTAACGGATCGTCACGGACACCGTGGTGCCTGCCGGGACCTCCCGCCCCGATTCTTCGTCGAACAGGCGGCGCTTGGACATCTGCACGTCCGTGACATAGCCGGAGCGGAACCCACCGGTGTGGGCGATCAACCAGCGAAGGTCTTCGGCTGTCTTAATTTGATGTTGCATGGCGAGATTGTAGCGCAGAGAACGCGAGAAGGGCCAGCAAAGACGGTGATCCCACTGAGGCCGGTGCCGTTACCAGGGCGGTTGGTATCCTCTGGTTGGGTGGTCGACTATTTGCTTGGCCTGTGTAAGTGTCAAATCTGGCTGTTGTCGCCGCAGAGCAATGACTGCATCGATTGTCTTGCCGGTTTGTGTCAGATGGGCCAACCCATCGTCGGGGTTATCGTGTCTCAACCGAAACGGACTCTCGGCGACGGAGTGCTCATACAATCATGGGATTGTGTGCACGGCGAATCCTCTTCAGCATCGCCGTGCCTCCGATGATCGATAACGTCACGAGGATGGCGACTGCCGCATAACCCCCGATAAAAATCCATCCCAAGAGGCCGACCTCTCCACTGAACAGAAAGTGGACCGTCATTAGTATCTGGCCCAGGGCGTAGCCGAGGGGGAGACACACGCCACGGATGTGGCCAACCAGGCCGCCGATAAGTGCGACCATGAGCCATGAGAGCATCCAAATGGGTGCATCAGCGTCCCATGGCTCGCTCGTTCCTGTCAGCCACGGTGAACACACCCAGATGGCCACACCGGATAGAATGCCGACTGCCAGCAAGATAGGGGCGTGAGGTTTCGACATGATGCTCAAGTAGGTATGGCTCACATCGAGCATTGTAATGCTGGGGGGTGGAAACGGCGAAGACAACACGCAATCGTTGCAAGATCAAGGCGGTAGCCATTTTTGCTGCCATTCTCAGAATCGAATGCCCCGAATCATTGGATGGTTGAATCAGATCTGCTTGCGAGCCAATCCGAAGACGGTGTATGTATTCAGCCAGTGAGAGCTCAGGTCAGCGTAGTTCAGTTGTCATAAAATGTAGGTATTGAATATGCCACGCGCCGTCTGTCTCCAGCATGTTCCTTTTGAAGGTCCTGGCGCGTTTGCGGCGTCGCTGGCGAAGCGTGGCGTGACGCTCGAACACCATCTCGTTCCCAAGGACGGTCTGCCGAAAGACGCAGGCGATTTGTTGATCGTGATGGGCGGGCCGATGTCGGTGAATGATCCTGATCTCTGGATTACGGAGGAAACCACGTTTATTCGCTCAGCGCTGTTGTCGGATAAGCCGGTGATCGGGGTCTGTCTCGGCAGCCAGTTTATGGCGAAGGCACTGGGGGCGACGATCCGGTCCGGAAAGGCACTGGAAATCGGCATGACGCGAGTTCGTCTGACTCCAGAGGCTAAGCAGGACTTTGTGTTCGGCACGTTGCCCAATTCCTTTGAGGTGTTCGAGTGGCATGGCGAAGTCTTCGACCTGCCACACGAGTGCGTACCGCTGGCTGGCTCTGAGATCGCACCGTTGCAGGCGTTCCGTTACGGTCCCCGTGCGTACGGGTTGTTGTTCCATGTGGAAATGGAAGAGGCTGGGATCGACAATTTGTGCCGCGAATGCGCACCTGACCTGCCCAAAGCCCGTCTTTCGGCACACCAGGTCAAAAGCACCGCTCTCCCACAGCTTCCGCAACTCCACCACATGGCCGATCGGCTGATCGGTCATCTCCTGCCCCCTCGGCGTTGATTACTGACTCAGTCCTGAAGTAGCCTAGAAGCTTCGTTCGAGCCTCTTTCATATGACATCAATCTAGAAAAAGGAGATGAGAAGAAATGGGCGGTTTTCCGATAGAAGTCGCAACCCGCATCAAGACATTGCCTCCGTATTTATTTGCCGCGATCGACAAGATGAAGCAGGCGGCGATTGCGAAGGGCGTGGATATCATCAACCTCGGCATCGGTGACCCCGATTTGCCGACACCGGCGCCCATCATCGACAGTCTTGCCAAGGCAGCTCAGGATGCGAGGCATCACCAATATCCGTCCTATGAAGGGATGCTGGCTTTCAGAAAGGCGGTGGCTGATTGGTACAAGCGCCGATTCAACGTGACGCTTGATCCGGCGAATGAAGTACTCACCTTAATCGGCTCGAAAGAAGGAATTGGCCACATTCATCTGGCATTCGTCGATCCTGGCGATATTGTATTGGTCCCGAGTCCAGGCTATCCGGTCTACCCGGTGGGCACGAGTTTCTGCGGCGGGGTTTCGCATGTTATGCCGCTCACGAAAGCCAACGGCTTTCTTCCGGATCTGAGCGCGATCCCAATGGAAGTGGCCAAGAAGGCCAAGCTGATGTGGCTGAACTCGCCGAACAATCCGACGTCGGTCATCATGACCAAGGACTACTTTAAGCGCGTGGTGGAGTTCGCGCAGGAACACCAGGTCATCGTCTGCCACGATGCAGCCTATTCGGAAATTTATTATGACGGGAAACGGCCTGCCAGTTTTCTCGAGGTTGAAGGTGCCAAGGATGTGGGAATCGAGTTTCACTCCCTGTCGAAGACCTACAACATGACCGGCTGGCGGCTTGGCTTTGCGGTCGGGAACAAGGATGTGCTGGCTGGCCTCGGCAAGGTGAAGAGCAACTTGGACTCCGGAGTATTTGAAGCCGTGCAGGCCGCCGGGGTTACAGCGTTGGGACTGGATGATTCGGTGACAGACGGCATCCGGAAAATCTACCAAGAACGGCGGGACACGCTCGTACCGGGCCTGAAGCGACTCGGCCTCGAAGTTGATGCGCCCCCTGCGGCATTCTACATCTGGGTGACGGTACCGAAGGGCTATACCTCCACGTCGTTTACTGCACATCTCTTAGAAAAGGCCGGCATCGTCACGACGCCGGGCAACGGATTTGGCGCGCCTGGCGAGGGCTACGTCCGCATGACTGTCTGTACGTCGAAGGAGCGGCTGGCTGAAGCGGTGGAGCGAATAAAGAAGGCCGGCTTCTAATGCCGTGAAATGTAAAAGGTGAAATGTGAAACGCGAAGATTCGAACAACTGCTGCAAAGTCATTTCACCTCTCACGTGTCACATCTAACGTGGCTGCTATGGAGACGGCCTACATCGGGTTTGGATCGAACGTCGGCGATCGGGTTGATTTCTGCGACCGGGCGGTGACGTTGCTCAGTCTGCTGCCCCATTCGCGGGTGGCCGGCATCTCGCTCCTCTATGAAACGGAGCCGGTTCACGACGGGACTGATCCGGGCGACGGCTGGTTTCTCAACGGCGTCGTGCAACTCGAAACCGACGTCATGCCCAGGAGCTTGCTCCTGGTCTTGCGGGAGATTGAACGGTCGTTGGGGCGCGATCATGACCACCGGCACGGACCCAGGACGATAGATCTCGACTTGTTGTTCTATGGCGATCGGACAATCAACGAGCCGGACTTGGTGGTGCCGCATCCACGATTGCACCAGCGCCGCTTCGTGCTCATCCCGATGAGTGAGCTGGATCCGCTGTTCGTCCATCCGATCCTCCAACGGACCATCAATCAGCTTCTGGTGGAAAACACGGACACCTCTGAAGTCCGGTTGCTCTTTCCTCAACCCTCGACCCGTTATGGTTCGCGCCCGGCATGCAGTTCGGGTCAGAACCCATGAAGACCATCCGCAGCCTCGGTGCCATGACGGCCTGGAGCGAACGGCTTCGCCGCGAGGGTGTCACGATAGGATTTGTTCCGACGATGGGTGCCCTCCACGATGGCCACCGGGCGCTCATTCGGACTGCGCGTCTACGGTGCGATGCCCTCGTCGTCAGCATCTTTGTCAATCCGACCCAATTCGGGCCGGCGGAAGATTTGGCCAAGTATCCACGGCCAATCGGGAAGGATCGTGAGTTATGCCGACAGGAAGGCGTGGATGTCTGTTTCGAGCCCTCCGCGGAGGTGATGTATCCGGTGGGGTTTCAGACCGTGGTGACGGTTCCGGCGATTGCCACACGATGGGAGGGAGAAGCGCGTCCGCACCATTTTGCTGGGGTCGCGACTGTGGTGACGAAACTGTTTGGTCTCGTCAGGCCCCATCTTGCCCTGTTCGGGCAGAAGGACTATCAACAAGCGGCGCTGGTGCGGCAGCTCGTCAAGGACCTAAGCTTGGGTGTGGAGATCATGGTCCGCCCCACCGTGCGGGGGGAGCACGGTTTGGCGATGAGTTCGCGCAACGTGTATCTCTCGCCCGAAGAACGGATCGTCGCGTCCACGCTCTACAAGAGTCTTCAGGCCGGAGCCAAGGTGGTTCGAAATGGGACGACCGACGCGTCGGCGGTTCAGGCGGCGATGGAAAAGGTGGTCAGGCAGGAACCGGCATTGACGATCGAGTACCTTTCGGTATGTGATCCCGTGACATTGGAACCACTCTCTCATGTGGCATCCAAAGCCGTCCTGCTCGGCGCCGTCCGTCTCCGTTCCGTTAGGCTTATCGACAATCTCATCGTCACCTTGCCGACCGGGCATCGCTAGGTGCCCTATCCGCCTTACAAGGGATTGACAGCCGTTTAGGAAAAGAGGTTGGGGTGGATGCTCTGGCTGACGAGCAGGCTGAGGACGACTTGGCTGAGACGGTACTTATCGCTCGAGGGCAATTCTAGAAAATGAACTCCCATCGACTCTTTCCGCACGGAGCACACCGCCGCGGTCTCGACGGTGATGGGTTCGTCGTCGGAGGCCGGCGTGATCCTTATTCCCACGAAGGTCCCAAGCGCAAGGAGTTCCGAAGTTTCCACAGTACAGCCGTCCACAGAAATATCGGTGATGCGACCCTGGACTCGGTGCGTGCTGTCGGGAAACGCTTCGGCCTGAAACGAGACCGGCAGGCGTTTGTACTGCCGGCGATCGACTGAGTGTGTGGAATCCGGTAACTTGGTCCAAAAGGTATGGAACCGCCTTGAGCACAGTTGACAACGGAATGGTTGCACGTTGAAGCGGCTGAGCATCTTCTCAACCGTTCCTTCATTGTAGGTGGCACGGACAAACGGTGTTCCACAGCTTGGGCAGTAGAGGGATTTCATGAGTTCGGTGGTAACAGCGGTGCGGTGCGCGAGGAGGCTCCCGTTTTTCTTGCTGTTGATGAGTCTGCTTGCGCGTTGAGAATCGGTTCGAGTTTGGCTGGTGAATAGGTCGGGGGCTTCACCCACTTGCCATCGGCCCGTTTGTAGCCGCCGACCTTGCTCAGATTCGACCGGTGGACTTCTTGGAAGACGGGTTTCATGTCGATTCCATACGAGACCGCAGTGCCGTAGACCACGTACAACAAATCAGCCATTTCCTTGGCCACTGCCGCCAGATTCCCGTTGGCCATCGATTCCTTCAGTTCGTCGAACTCTTCTTGAATAAGACGGATGCGAAGCTGCTTTGTGTCGTCGGCCGGATCAGCGGGAGTAGGCTGGATCGCAATTTCAAACTTCCGATGAAATTCCTCAACCATTTTCTGCTCGTCGGTCATGAGGTCTCCTTCATGAACTCGGGGTCAAGCGGCAGCGCTTTTCGAGGAACGAGTTCCGCCGGTTCGAGCAGGGGAATCTCTTTGTCCGACGACACCCCCAATTCCTTGAATCGGCGCGCGGCTGGCAAGATACGGGTTTCCAGCGAGCCCACTGCCCGATTGTAGGCCGATACGCTCTTGCTCAAGGCCTGGCCGACATCATTGAAGTGTTCGGCCAATACGGCCATTCGTTCATAGAGGTCTTTGCCCAACCGACCGGCCTCTTCCGCATGAGTGTTCAGCCGTTCTTGTCGCCAGCCATAGGCGACCGCGCGGAGCAGGGCCACGAGCGTCGCCGGAGTGGCCAACACCACCCCACGTGCGAAGCCCTCTTCGATGAGGCGTGGGTCTTGGTCTAGGGCGGCTCCGAGGAACTGCTCGCCGGGAAGAAAGAGCACCACGAATTCCGGCGCACGGTCAAACTGGGACCAGTAGGCCTTCAATGACAATTCATCCATCCGCTTCCGCACCTGCTCGGCGTGTCGGCGCAGGGCCTCCGTCCGCTGGGCATCGTCTCGAGCGTCATGTGCGTCGAGGTAGGCCGAGAGTACCGTCTTGGCGTCGACAATGATCCGACGACTACCCGGGAGTTGGACAACCATATCGGGGCGAAACCGGCCGTCCTCGGCAGTGATGGATTGCTGTTCGACAAAATCACAATGCTCGACCATCCCCGCGAGTTCGGCCACACGTTTCAGAGTAATCTCACCCCATTGCCCCCGCACAGCCGGCGCCCGCAGGGCTTTCACGAGATTGCCTGTCTCCTGCTGTAACCGCTGGTGCGATTCCGCCAGCGATTTGAGGTGCTGATCCAGCCCGCCGTAGGCCGATTGGCGCGATTGTTCCAGCAGCCGCATGTGCTCGTCATACCGGTGCAGTGATTCTTGCAGCGGGCGCACCAGCCCGTCGATCGCTTCCTGCCGCTGTTGCAACGCGCCGTCCGCTTTGGCGTGCAGCGCCTCGAACGACACCGAAGCCAGTTTCAGGAATGCCTCGTTGTTCTGCTTCAATGCCTCGCCGGACAGGCCCTGGAAGGATTGCAGGAGTTCCTGGCGGGCCTGATCAAGCAACGATTTTTGATCGGCGAGCTGTTTCGTGACCCCCTCGATCTTGGCTTCCGCGGCGGCTCGTGTCTGCTGCGCCTCGGCCAGCTCTCTACTCAGAACGGTTCTGTCCTGCCGATCGAGCTCCAGTTGTCTCCGCAACTCATCGGTTGTGGCTTCGGCTCGCTGGGATTGAGCGCGCAGGCGTCCGCCGACCAACAGTCCGGTGAACAGGCCACCGAGTAGTAGTCCGATCAGGAGGCCTATGGCAAGGAGAATGAAGTCGCTCATGGGCTTGGTATTCCACCCGAACATCCGGGCGGTTCAGTCCATAGTCTTGAACAGTGAAGAGGTTTGTACACTCGTGCTTGGAGCCTACGTAAATAATCGTAAAAGGTCAAGAAGTGCCCAACCCGAATCAGTCGGGTTTCGAATCTACTGAAAAGGAATGGTTCTTATGGGCCAGGTTCCACATGGATGGTACCGGAGGCCGCATCCAGGCGCACCCTCTGCCCCTCCTGCAAGCGAGACATGGCTCCCTGGACATTTGCCACGGCAGGGAGGCCATATTCTCTTGCGATGATCGCGCCATGAGACAGTGTGCCGCCCATTTCTACGATCAATCCGCCGGCGATGCCGAACAGCGGGGCCATACCAGGGTCGATGACGGGAGCCACGATGATGTCACCCGGCTTTACGGTGCTCCAATCGGTCAAGGAGCGGAGCAACCGAACGGGCCCAGTCATGGATCCTTCGCTGATGGGCAGGCCGAACAAGGATTCGGTTCCATCGGACTGGTGGGATGAGCGGCTGCCCGCCGTGGCGGTTTCCCAATCACGGATTGTGTCGGGTACTTCGATAGCGGCATTGCGGTCTCGTTCAGCTCGGCGTTCACGAATCAAGCCCCGCCAGTCTCGGCTCTTTCTTGATACGAGATCGGCCCGGTCTTGGACCGTGAGAAAGAAGATGTCGTCGCGCGCGTCACAGGCCCCTTGCGCGACCAGTAGATCGCCGAGGTGCAGTAGCAGGATGCGTGTTGCCGATGAAAAATACATCAAGTGATGCCGGTTGGTCTCCCGCAGCGCCAAAAACCGACATAACCGTCGATACCACCAGCGGTACGTGAACCACCGGTCCAGCCGCCAGCCCAGGCGTCGCTTGATTTCTGTCAAGGCCTCCACGCGTGTGTGCTCCTGGCGCGACAGAATCTCCTCTCGACCGAATGGCGCAGTCCCAAGTTGCAGCCGCAGTACGGATAGAATCGCATGAGGATTGTCAGCCAGACGCGGAGACATGACATCTGACTCGCCGATGCCTCGATGGCCGTAGTCTTCCACGTAGGCATCGAAAGCGCGCAGGCAGGCCGTGTCTTTGAGCGCCGTGCGGAAGCCTGAGGGGTTCCAAGGCTCTGCCTTCAAAAATGCTTTGGCTGTCGGCTCGCGCCGCGCGATTTCCACGATTTCCGCGAGGCGGAGGATTTGCTGGGCACTGATGACCGTGCCTTGGCCTTGCAGGGCGGCGTTTGAGAGGACTCTCCAGTCCGGCCCCAGCCAGCGTGGCAGAAGGAGGTTCAGGGCTTGCAGGCATTGGGCTACTCCGCCTGCGATGCCAAACGTGATTTCGTGAGTCTGGATCCGGGCACTGAGTTCATCGAGCTGCCTGACCGTCTCGTCAAATGACAGCCCGTCAACATGGTGGGGGCCGAATCGCGTGGCCATAGTTTTCATCTCGGCGAACCAAGCCGGCCCCTGGAGGGTGGCGCGCCGCATTTCCTTCAGCATCACGACCCCTGCCCGAATAAAGGCGAGCCAGCCGAGAGGACGCACCGTGGGCGCCACCGCGATTGGTTCTCCGCCCATCTGCTCCGGTAATTGGGACGGGTCACCACGCAGTTGCGCAACGAGGATATGGAATAGGGTGACGTTCAGGTAGGGACGCCCGTGGAAGATGCGTGTCGACGTCAGCCCGCTGGGAATGTGGCAGCCGAGCCGTCTGTAGGGTTCGACGATGTGCTGATCCATGAACAGTTCTAGGAACGAATTCCCTACAGGACTCGGCAACTCCGGCATCGTTTCTTTAAAGTTCGCGCGCGACCATTCGCAATCGTCGTCGGTCCATTCGGAGGAAGGACGCACCCCGGTGATGGGCCTCGCCTGCAACGTCCAGAGCCGATGCGCGTCGATCGCCCATTCCAGATCAACCGGATGGCC
>FKKE01006986.1_pt1 | contig 11856 bp, 11 predicted proteins | sample 1106331 | NCBI WGS metagenome assembly FKKE01 (sample SAMEA3931202, study PRJEB13176) | freshwater metagenome | biome: Drinking water system; feature: drinking water; material: freshwater | place: China | collected 2013-02-06 | reverse complement strand
TGACCGTACTACCGTGTGACCGTCCTACCGTCCGCAGTCAGACCGTCCTGCCGTCTCGGTCAGGAATCGTGACATCTCCGAGACGACCGTGTCCGGCACTTCCGCCTGGGGCCGGTGAAAGGCCTTCGGCAGGGGGACATAGCGGACGCAGGGGATGGTCCGGGATAGCGTATCGCCCACCGCGAAAGGAACCACCGGATCCAGACCGCCCCAGATCAGGAGGGTCGGCTGGGCGATGTCTTTGAAGCGATGCCGGAGGCCGGTGAAGTCGAATTCTTCCAGCACTCGGGTCGCGGCCCGGCTGTACGCCGGATCCTCGGTCAGGTCATAGTCAGCCATCGAGTCGGGCTCGTACATCCACCCGGGATCATGAATCGGGGTGATGAACGACCGGAGGGCCAGGTATTTCCCGATGGTCCGGGCTCGTCCCGGACTCATGGTCTCCACGATTCCACCGAGTCCGATCCGATACCCGGCCGGGGCGATCAGGATGACCCGGCCGATCCGATCGGGGCGGGCCAGCGCGAGGGAAGCGGCCACCTCACCACCCATCGAATGTCCCACGATCACCAGCGGGCCTTCGGTCCAGAGATCCAGAAACCGGGACAGACGCTCGGTCAGGGCCGCGAGGGAATAGGAGCTGTCGGGCTTGTCACTGCCTCCGGCTCCGGGCAGGTCGAGGGCGACCACTCGATGGTCTTCGGCGAGGCGATCGAAGACCGACCGCCAGGTCGTCAGCGATTCTCCATATCCGTGAATCAGGACCAGGGTGGGTGAGGCGTTCCCGGCGCGTACGGTGCGGAGCCGCACCCCGTCCACACTCAGCCACTCGGCCCGGTGTGGCGGGTTAGGAGCCCTGCGGTCGAGCTGGGCCCAGTAACTTCCCAGCAGGGGAACGATCACCGCCGACCACCGCGCCAGCCTGCCGCTCATAACCCGAACACCGTGAGCATTCCCATCGTGGGACCGCCGGCCGATGCATCGGGAAGGGCGTCCGCCGCGAGTCCGGACAACACGGCGATGTACTGCTTCCCGTCCGGTCCCAGGAAAGAGATCGGGCTCCCCAAGATTCCGGTTGGAGTCCGGTATTTCCACAGCTCCCGCCCGGTGTTCTGGTCGAGCGCCTTGAGCCACCCGTCCAGGGTCCCGTAGAACACCAGGCCCCCGGCGGTGGCGAGGGTTCCTCCAGTCACCGGCAAGGGCTCGCGGGTTTCCCATACCAGGGCCGTGCTGGCTGCGTTCCACGCGATGACCCGGCTTCGCACGTTGCCCGGCCCCGGTTTCAAGGTGACGGCGAGGTCGCGGCCACCGGGCATGACGGCCAGATCCATGCAGAGATTGTCGAGCGGAACGAAGAACCACCCGGACGCCGGAACCGCCGCCGCCGGGGGAGGCGTGTTTCCCCCAGCCGAAGCCGGACAGACGCCGGCGGTGGTGGCGGTCCCTCGGGGCGCCGCGTACCTGGGGTCCAGCCGGGGTGTCGCGGTTCCGGGATCCACCGAGAGGGACCAGTTGAGCGGGCCGAACCGTTCCGAGGTCAGCAACTTGCCCACCGACCGGTCGATCGTGTAGACAAAACCGTTGCGGTCGAAATGCACCAGCGCTCTGACCGGGGATCGTCCGATGGTCAGGTCGACCAGGATGTTCTCGCTCGCGGCACCGTAGCCCCACTGATCGTGGGGGGTGAGCTGGAGCGCCCAGCGGAGCTTTCCGGTGGCAACGTCCCTGGCGAGGATGCTCGAGGTCCACTTGTTGTCACCCGGCCGTGCGGCGGGATTGGGAGGGGCGGGTTCATCGGTGCCGTAGAAGACCAGGCCGAGCCCGGCGTCATAGGACAACCATCCGGACGGAGTTCCTCCGCCATGGCGCCAGGCGTCGCCGGGCCAGGTCGACCGGCCCAGGTCGCGGCCCTGGTGTGACGCGTAGGCGGTGTTGGCGGGGCCGTCGATCAGGGCATCGGTATCGGGTCCGGTGCTCCACGCCCGCCAGACCAGGCGGCCGTTGGCGGCATCGTAGGCGGTGAGATACCCGCGCACGCCGTTGCTCGCGCCCGAGACGCCCACGATCACCAGATCGCCGGCGACCAGGGGCGCGCTCGTCAGGGTGGCCCCGGTGCGCCCATCGGCGTTCCTAACCCGCCAGATCTCCCGGCCGGTCCGGGCGTCGAGCGCGGCGAGCTCCCCGCGCAGGATCGGGACGTAGATCCGCCCACCCTTGTGCCAGGCCAGCCCCCCGCTGGCGATGGCGGGCGGTGGAGTCGGCGAGGCCGGCGCGGCGTACCGCCACGTGACCGGCGCGCCCGGCTGGGTCAGGTCCAGGGCGATGACCTGGTTGGGAGATGGCGTGTGCAGGTACAGCGTCGAGCCGATGACCAGCGGGGCGCCCCGGTGGGGTCCCGCGATCCCGGTCGAGAAGGTCCAGGCCGGCGTCAGCCGGGCCACATTGTCGCGATTGACCTGATCGAGGGGGCTCCAGCGGGTTAATGCATCGTCCCGGCCCGCCGACGGCCAGTCGCCGGCCGCCAGGGAGGCGTCCCGCGCGGTCCCGGATTGCTGCAGGCTCTCCGCCGGTCCGGCGCCGGCAGCCAGGATCAGGATGGCGTACCGGAATGCGGCGGGTACCCTCATCGGGTCAAAATTAATCGGGCTCCCTTGCCGCCGGCCGGGCCGGGGCTACGATTCTGCACATGGATATCGCGATCAGATACTGCGTCGTTTGAAACTATGAGCCCCGCGCCGCCGGTCTGGCGGTGGAGCTGCGCAAGGAATTCGGCGCCGAGCCAGAGCTCATTCCCTCCTCCGGCGGCGTGTTCGACGTGACCGTGGACGGCGACCTGGTCTTCTCCAAGAAAAAGCTGGGCCGGCATGCCCAACCCGGAGAGGTCGTTCGACTGATTCGGGAGAAGCGTTGAGAATAGCCATCACCACCGGGGGCGGCGATGCCCCCGGCCTCAACGCCGTCATCCGCGCCGTCGTGCTCTCCGCCTTCCACCGGGGCTGGCAGACGTTCGGGATCCGGCGAGGCTACGAGGGCCTCCTCCATCGGCAGGAGCGAGACCTCAAGGACCGCCGGCAGACCGACGCCCCCGCCGGACTGCTCCCTCTCGGTCCCGCCGAAGTCCGCGGCATCACCCATCTCGGCGGTACCATCCTCGGCACCACGAACCAGGGGAATCCGTTCGAGTGGAATGTCGCCGATCCCGATGGTTCCCTTCGCTGCGTGGACCGGTCGGACGAGCTGATCGCGGCCTTCCAGGAGCACCGCTTCAACGCGCTGATCGCCATCGGGGGCGAGGGGAGCCTGGGGATTGCCCAGCAACTCTACCAGAAGGGACTCCCGGTGGTCGGCGTTCCCAAGACGATCGATAACGACGTGGTGGGAACCGAATCCACCTTCGGGTTCGACAGCGCCGTCGCCACCGCGACCGATGCGCTCGACAAGGTCCACACCACGGCGGAGAGCCACGATCGGGTCTTCGTGGTCGAGCTGATGGGGCGCTACAGCGGGTGGATCGCCCTGCACAGCGGCCTGTCGGGGAGCGCCGACGTCATCCTGATCCCGGAAATTCCTTTCGACATCGACCGGGTCTGCGAGAAGATCCTGGAACGCGAGCGCCGGGGCCGCCGCTTTTCGATCGTGGTCGCCGCGGAGGGGGCGAGGCCCAAGGGGGGGTCGATGATCTTCCGCGAAGCGGCCGGACCGGGCCGCCGCGAACGGCTGGGTGGCATTGCCGAGGAGGTGGCCCGGGAAATCGGTGCCCGCACCGGCAAAGAGACCCGCAGCCTGGTCCTCGGTCATCTGCAGCGCGGGGGTTCGCCGACCACCTTCGATCGGCTGCTCGCGCTTCGGTTCGGATCGGCCGCCGTCCGGGCGGTCGGAGACGGCGATTTCGGCCGGGTGGTGGTCTATACCCCGCCCACCGTGAGCCGGATTCCCCTGGCCGACGTCATCGGAAGGACGAAGCTGGTGCCAATGGACAGCGGGATCATCATGACCGCCCGGAACCTGGGCATTTCGCTGGGAGACTGACACGTGGCAACCGAGCGGGCACTGTCGCAGGAAGAGGTCGACCGGAAGCTTCAGGGGTTAGGACACTGGCGGCATGAGAATGGCGCCATCCGGCGGAGCTATCCCACCGACGGCTGGCGCGGATCCCTGCTGGTCGCCAACGCGATCGGGTTCATCTGCGAAGCCGCCGACCACCACGCCGACGTCCTGGTGACCTGGCCCCGGGTGGACGTGGCGCTCTCGACCCACAGTGCCGGAGGGATCACCGAGAAGGACTTCGAAGTCGCCCGGCTGATCGAAGCGCAGATACGCTGGAAACCCGCGGCGGGGTCCAGTCTGAGCGGACCGGCAAAGCCCTTCGTCAAGGAGTAGCGGTATCCCGGAAGTAGCCTGACTGGCCGGGGCTCTCCTCCACTTCCACCTCCAGGTCTCCCAGTCCGCGAATTCCCAGCGTGTCGAGGTCGGCGCGGATCCGCCCGGCCAGGTGCTCGGCGATCCGCTCCGCGGTGGTATTGCTGATCGGCAGCAGGGCGCAATTCGACCGGGGAAAGACGAACTGGGCCGTTCCGAGGTAGTGCACGATCAATCGATCGCCGCTCTCTTCCAGCCGCAGCTTGGGGTTTTCGGTGGGGAGAAGAACCCGATGGTCCACGGCCTGCACGTAGGGCCTGACGATCCGTTTGAGTACCCCGAAATCCACCACGAATCCGCATTCCGGATCGATCGGCCCTTCCACGACGACGCTGACCCGGTAATTGTGGCCGTGGAGCGACTCGCACTGATGCCCCGCCAGCGTGATGAAGTGGGCGGCGGAGAAGCTCAGATACTCCTTTGCCACTGAGACTCTGAATCGGGTAGCCACGGTTCTCCGATCGTGTTCAGCCGAGCCGCCGAGACCTCAAGCCGAGCAATATATCGTGTCCCGCGGGACGACGTCCGCTGTCACCATTCGGAGACAAGCAGCCTGGAACCCCGCGGCGAATTTCTTGTTGCACAAGGAGATAGAAACTGGCACGGGGCTCGCTTTTCCATCCGGGTGCAGGACGTATTCACCCTGGAGGTTCCATGTTTTCCCGCGTCTTTGCCAGTTCGGCTCTTCTCCTTCCCTTGCTCACGGCCGAACCCGCATCGGCCCAACGGGTCAGCGCAGACATCCGGATCGGCGGCGGGCCGATTGCCGGACACATTCGCATCGGCCCCGACCGCCGGTACCGTGAGCGCCCCCGCTTTGTGCGCGTCGAAGTCCTTCGCGGCCGCGACTACTACCGCCGTCCCAGCTGGTTCCGATCGTTCCGCAACGAGGCCCGGATCATCGTGGTCTTTTACGATCGCGGACGGGACTACTACTACGATCGCTTCCGTCCCGGCCTCATGCGGGTAAACGTGTACGAGCGGGGCGGCCGGTTCTATCGGTGGGACGACGACCGGTTCGATCGCTGGGTCGGCGATCGATGGAACAACAACCGGTGGGACGACCGGTACGATGGGTACGATCGTCGCGATGATCGCTACGACCGGCGGGACGACCGCTTTGACCGGCGAGACGATCGCTATGACCGGCGAGACGATCGCTATGACCGGCGAGACGATCGACGAGATCGCCGGGACGATCGCCGGGATCGAAAGGGGCGGCCCTGGTAAGACGGTAGGACGGTAGGACGTAGGACGGTAGGACGGTAGGCAGTTCCGCTGGCATCCGAGCAGCTGAGACCGAGGTACCGCCCTACCGTCTTACCGTCTTACCGTCTTACCGTCTTGCCGTCTTACCGTCTTGCCGTCCGGCCGTTCTGCCGTCTCATCGTTACTTTTCAGCATGCTCCTTCCCGCTCTCCTCACGCTCACGCTGTGCGCGCCATCTCACGCCGATAGCCTGGACCGGCTCTTCGAACGGGGGCGCACCTACCAGCTCTTTCTGGAACGGGCGAACGCCCGGAGGGAGACCTGGCTCGAGAATACCCGGGCAGCGACGGTCGACTCCGCGGTCCTGGCCCGGGCCCGGGCAGTCGGTGGGGAGTGGAGGTTGCTGGTCGTAGCCGAGGACTGGTGCGGCGACTCCGCCAACACCATCCCCTACGTCGCTCGGCTGGTCGATAGTCTCCCCGCGCTGGCTCTTCGGATCGTGAACTCGACCGATGGCCGTTGGGTCATCCAGCGGTACCGAACCCCGGATGGCCGCGCGGCGACTCCAACCATCGTGCTGCTCAATCCGGCCGGCGACCCGGTAGGCTGTTTCATCGAGCGGCCCGCCGGGTTACGACAGGCGATAGCGGCAGAGGGAAGGACCATGGAAGTCCTGACCGAGTGGCGGAAGCAGGACGCCGGACGCTCGACCGTCCTCGAAATCGTCGAGCTGCTCGAAGCCGCCGCGCAGGGCAACGGGCGATGCGTCCCTGTCGGTTCATGACGGCCCGGCTCTACCCGCTGCTGATTGGCCTGACCGCACTGGGCAGCCGGCTCGACGCCCAGGAGACGACCCCGAAAGTTGAAACCGGAGCGAGCATCTCGCTCACCTTCTCCAAATTCGGCGGGAGCGCCACGGTCAATCCCAAAGTGCAGTACGGTTTCGGCGTGGGCGGTTTTCTCACGCTCCGCCTGACCAGGAACCTCGCGTTTCAGCCCGAGCTCCAGTACGTGCTGAAGGGAAGCCGGTTCAGCGTCGACTCGACCCGGACCTCGGTCATCGTCGGCTACCTGCAGGTCCCGGTGCTGGTGAAGTTCATCATCCCGGCCGCCGATCCGAACGGGATCAGCCCGCATTTCTACGGCGGGATCGCGGGCAGCTTCCGGATCGATTGCCGGCTGAACGTGAAGACCGGTGGCCGGTCGGTGGCCCAGACCTGCAGCAATGCCGAGGAACCTCCCCCCAAACGGTGGGATGCCAATGCGGTGGTGGGTGCCGGGGCCAACGTTCGCTGGATGTTCGTGGATGTGCGGCTCGACCTTGGCCTAACCCGGATCGGCGCCGCCGAGGGCCAGGAGGACATCAAGAATCGGACCTTGTATCTGATGGTTGGTACCGCCTTTCGGACTCCTCAGTGGTCAGTGGTCAGTGGTCAGTGGTGAGTGGTGAGTAGTGAGAGGTAAGGTGGAACCTGGAACGAACCGGAGAGTTTCTATGAATCGCATAGGACGCGCAGTCATGGTGCTGGTGGGAGTGGTCCTGCTCACCTCACACCTCCCGCCTCTCACTGCTCAAGGGCCTCTCCCCGGAGGCGCCAGACCGCGGCCCCTGCCGCTGCCGGCCGCCCGCAAGGCAACCTTCACGGCGACCAAGGGCACCTGGATGTCGGTGGACGTGAGTCCCGACGGGAAGACCCTCGTGTTCGATCTGCTCGGGGACATCTACACCATGCCCATCGCCGGGGGCAAAGCCACCCGGATCACCGAAGGGATGGCCTACGACGCCCAGCCCCGATTCAGCCCCGACGGCGAATCGATCGTCTTCGTCTCCGATCGGAGCGGCGGCGACAACGTCTGGACCATGCGGCTGGACTTCACCGACACCACCCAGGTGACCCAGGGCAATACCAGCCTCTACGCGTCGCCGGAGTGGATGCCCGATGGCCAACGCGTGGTGGTGAGCCGCTCCGGCGGGTTAGGAGGCAGCGCCAAGCTCGAGATGTACAACGTGCGGCGACGGGCCCCGCTCCAGGTCATCCGTGGGCCAGCCACCTTCAAGAACCTGGGCGCGGCGATTTCATCCGATGGCCGGTACATCTGGTTCGCGGGGCGGTTCGGCGACTGGCAATACAATGCCCAGCTCCCCCAGTACCAGCTCTACGTGTACGATCGGGAGCGCGGGACGACCAACGGCATGTCGAGCCGGTACGGCTCGGCCTTCCGCCCGGCGCTTTCGCCCGACGGGAAGTACCTGGCCTACGCCACCCGCTACAACGCCGAAACGGGCCTCCGACTCCGCGAGCTCGCGACCGGCGAGGAACGCTGGGCTGCCTATCCGATCCAGCGCGACGACCAGGAAGCCCGCGCCACCCTCGACGTCCTGCCGGGCTACAGCTTTACCCCGGACTCCAAGGGGATCGTAATCTCCTACGGCGGGGAGATCTGGCGAGTCCCGCTCGACGGCGGCGCCGCGAGCAGGATTCCGTTCGAGGCAGCGGTCTCGGCGGACATCGGTCCCGAAGTGAAATTCCGCTATCGGGTCGATACCACCTCCATGGTCACCGCCCGGCAGATCCGAAGCCCGGTCGTTTCACCCGATGGCAAACGGATGGCGTACACGGCCTTCGACCGGCTGTGGGTCACCGACCTCAGCTCGAACACGGCTCGGCGGGTCAGTCCCACCGAAGTCGGGCAGTACCATCCGGCCTGGTCCCCCGATGGGCTCTGGCTCGCGTTCGCGACCTGGGATGACTCGATCGGCGGCCAGATCATCAAGGTCCGGACCGACGGGACCGGCCAACCGGTTCAGCTTACCCAGGTCCCCGCGTTGTACTACAACCTGGCGTGGGCTCCCGATGGCCAGCGTATCGTGGCAACCCGGGCTGCGGCGAGAGACCTCAAGCGCGCCCCCGATACGTTCTTCGGCCCGCAGGGCGGCGAGTTCGTCTGGATTCCGTCGGCCGGTGGTCAGGTCACCCTGATCGCGCCGACCGGCTCGCGTGACTACGCGCATTTTCGCAAGGACCAGCCCACCCGGATTTACGCCTACAGCCCCATCGAGGGCCTGGTGTCCTTCCGGTGGGATGGCACCGATGTGAAGCAGCACTTGCAGGTGCGGGGTTCGCCGGTGGCATTTGGGGGAAACCCCCACCCCGAGGAATACACCGCGTTGCCGCGGAGAATCTTCCCCTTCTTCGCCGAGACGCCGCTCGATCCCGCCCAGCCGGCCGAAGCCGGACCGCCTCCTCCCGCCGATCTCGTCGTCATGTCGCCGAGTGGACGACGAGCCCTGGCGCAGGTGGGCAACCACATCTACATGGTGGACATTCCCGATGTGGGCGGACCGGTTCCCGTCGTGTCGGTCGCCTTTCCCGCCGGCGGCGCGGAGCGAATCCGCCAGCTTACCGACATCGGGGGGGAGTTCCCCAGCTGGAGCACCGACGGCAACAAGATCACCTGGGCGATCGGGAACGCGTTCGTCAGCTACGACTTGAGCCGGGTCGAGGCGCTGGAGGACAGCACCATTCGGGAGAACCGAGCCACGATCGGACGCGCGATTCGCATCCGCCAGATGCTCGACACGCTCAGAATGACCCGTCGAAGCATCGACAGCCTGAACCGGATTCCCGCGCCGGTCGGTGATTCGCTCAAGGCAAAGCTCAACCGCCTGCTGGGCGATTCGATCCAGGCCCGGGCCGATTCACTGCTTCGGGCCGCGGACCTGATCCGGGCTCGGGCCCTCGCGGCGCGCTCCAACGCCGACTCGGTACGGGCCGGCCTCGACAGCGTGCGGGCCGACACGACGACCTATAAGCCGGTGGAGCGTCGGGTCATCGTGCAGATGCCGCGTGACCTGCCCAAGGGAACCGTCGTCCTTCGGGGCGGCCGGGTCGTCACCATGCGGGGCCACCAGATCATCGAGAACGCCGACGTGGTCATCACCGACAGCCGGATCGTCGCGGTCGGCAAGCGCGATTCGGTCACGGTACCGGCGGGGGCCCAGATCATCGACGTCAGCGGCAAGACCGTGATGCCCGGGTTCGTGGATACCCATTACCACCCCCAGTGGCTCATTCCCGAAATCCATCCCCGGCAGGCGTGGCAGTATCTCGCGACCCTGGCGTACGGCGTGACCACGACGCGCGACCCCCAGACCGCAACCACCGATGTCCTGAGCTATCAGGACCGGGTGGCGATCGGCGCCATGGCGGGACCGCGCATCTACTCGACCGGTCCGGGCGTCTTCATCAACGAGAACATCCGTGACTCGGCCCACGCGGTCAGCGTGCTCAAGCGGTACAGCCAGTATTACGACACCAAGACGCTCAAGATGTACATGGCGGGGAACCGGCAGCAGCGGCAGTGGATCATCCAGGCTGCCCGGATCCTCGGCCTCATGCCAACCACCGAAGGCGGCCTGGACTACAAGCTCGACATCACCCACGTGATCGACGGCTACTCGGGCGTCGAGCACGCCCTCCCGATCGTGCCCAAGTTCGAGGACGTGGTCAAGCTGTTCAAGGCGTCGGGGACGACCAACACGCCGACGCTCATCGTGTCGTACGGGGGCCCCTTCGCGGAGAATTATTACTACGAGAAGGAGAGCGTGCACGACGACGCGAAGCTGCGCCGCTTCATTCCCGAGGAGAGTCTCGACAGCCGGGCCCGCCGCCGGCCGTTCTGGGCCCTCGATGAGGAACAGGTCTTCCCGAAACACGCCGAGTTCGTCAAGCAGATGCTGGCCGACAGCGCCCGGATCGGGGTCGGCAGCCACGGCCAGATCCAGGGCATCGGCTATCTCTGGGAGCTCTGGGGAATGGCATCGGGCGGCGCTCCCAATCACGACGTGCTCCGCGCCGCGACGATCCTGGGCGCCGAAGCGATCGGCCTGAGCACCGATATCGGGACGATCGAAGCCGGCAAGATGGCGGACGTGCTGGTGCTCGACGCCGACCCGATCCAGGACCTCCGCAACGTGGCCAAGCTCAAGTACGTGATGAAGAACGGACGGCTCTACGAGGCCGAGACGCTCAACGAGGTGTGGCCGACCCCGCGCCCGCTGCCGACGCAGTCGTGGCGCATGCTCGGGCCGAGTGGAGTGCGCGCCGGGATCAGATAGACGTGGTGAGTGGTGAGTGGTGAGTGGTGAATGGTGAGTGGCGAGTGGCGAGTGATCGGAGTTCAGTGATCAGGGATCACGCAACCGCCGCTGACCACTGACCACTGACCACTGACCGCTGACCCCTGACCGCTGCCTATTGACCCCTGATTACTTATGAACTGAAAACGTATGCCTGGTGGGATCCAGCAAGGCGAAGGACGTCTTGTCCGCCACCTGGTCGGCCCGCACGGTGTACTGAGTGACCTGTGAGATATCGGGGACGCGCATCCTGAGGAGATCACCGTTCCCGAGGTCTCCGAGCACGATGACCTTCGTGGTGTTGGCATACGGTGAAGTCGAGGAAACCTGCTGGCCTCCCGTTGCCGCCACACTTTCAACCGGCCCACCGCTGATCGTGAGCAGAATGGCCCCGGCTTCTCCGGTCCCCGAATAAGCCACCAACAAATCCCCGGCCCCGCTGGGACTCTGGTTGGAATCCCCGCAGGCACCGACCAGGACGAGCAGCGTCAGGAATGTGAAACGCCGCCCGGTCATGGCGTCCTCCTGCCGTCCTGCCGTCCTACGACGGCCGGCACGGCAAGACCCTGGCGCCGATAGAGCGCCAATAAATCGCCCACGTCGAAAACCCCGTTTCGATTGCCCAGCTCGTCGAGGAAGCCCCGCTGGTCGGCCGAGAGTATCGCCGGGCCCAGAATGTCCTGGAGGGCGTCCTGCACGCTCACCGCCACGATCGGTACGAATCGGGCTTCGACGTCGTAGCCCTTGACCAGGGTGAGCTGGAGGATTGTGCCGGTGGTCACGGTGTCGCCCCGCCAACCGGCGAACATGAAGCCCGCCCCCGGGGTAGCGGTCAGGGTGACCTGGGCGCCTTCGTTGAAGAACACGCCCTGGGAGAGATCGCCCGGAGGGTTCGCGGTCACCGTGCCGTTGCCGGTCGTGCTCACCAGGACGCGGTGCTCGGTCGTGAAGGTCGCGATGACGGTGTCGGGCTTGGCCGGGTTGCTCACCAGGGTTTGTTCTCTGGGCCCCCCGTTGCTCCAGGCGAGAAACCGGGACCGGGTCTTCCCGTTGGCGAGGATCTGGACGCTGTCGGCGCCGAGCTGAAT
>FKKE01003160.1_pt1 | contig 11859 bp, 12 predicted proteins | sample 1106331 | NCBI WGS metagenome assembly FKKE01 (sample SAMEA3931202, study PRJEB13176) | freshwater metagenome | biome: Drinking water system; feature: drinking water; material: freshwater | place: China | collected 2013-02-06 | reverse complement strand
TAAAAAATAAAGCCTCCCGGTTTTGGAAGGCTTTCAAGCTTTTTATATAGTTACATACATAACGCTATAAACCTTCCGCTTCAGGCGAATTGTTTTTTTGTGCGTTTAGTATGTTTCTTCATTGTCATAACGGGTCACAAAGATAAGTCTGCGAGGTTTTCATCCCAAAAATCAAATGAATTAAATTCAGTCACTAACGTTTATTTGAAAGCTATTCCTTAATTTGAAAAATGCTTTTGAGAAAGTTATTTTTTGTTTTGTTACTTCTTCCATTTTATTCATGGGCACAAAACCGGTATGATGTTGTAATCGATGAAATAATGGCTGATCCCACTCCACAAGTCAGCTTGCCAACTAATGAATGGATCGAATTAAAAAATGTTTCTGCCAATCCTGTCAATTTACAAAACTGGAGAATTGGCGATGCCACCGGGCAAAGTGGACCCATGCCAAATTTTGTTTTACAGCCAGATAGTTTCGTGATCATTTGCACTGGAAGTGCAGTTGCTGCAATGCAAGCCTATGGAAGAGTGATTTCTGTTACCAGTTTTCCTTCGCTTGATAATGATGGTGATCTTATATTTTTAAAAAGCAACACGGGTTTACTGATACATGGAATTAGTTATTCATTATCATGGTATCAAAATGCAGTAAAAAGTGAAGGTGGATGGACACTGGAAATGATTGATACAAAAAATCCTTGTGCCGGCATCAGCAACTGGAAAGCAAGTGCCGATGCCAAAGGTGGTAGCCCCGGCATAAAAAATTCCGTAGATGCAGCTAACATTGATCAAGCCCATCCATCCGTAAAAAATGCGTATGCACCTGATAATTTAAATATCGTTATTGTATTTGATGAACCGGTTGATAGTTTGAAAGGAGCCACAATGGCTAATTATTCAATTGATGGCGGTTTAAACATTCAGGCGGCCAGTACAATTTCTCCTTTATTTGATAAAGTGCAATTAAGATTAACAACAGCCATGCAGGCAAATACGATTTATACCATCACTGTAAACAATGTTACGGATTGTAAAAACAATGCTATAGGTTCAAAAAACAAAACAAAAGTTGGCCTGCCGGTTGATGCCGCAGCAACTGAAATGGTGATAAATGAAATTTTATTCAATCCAAAAAATGGAAGTGATTATGTTGAATTCTATAACAGGAGCAGCAAGATCTTTGATGCAAACAAATTATATATAGCAAACAGGAACAGCAGCGGTGTGATCAGCTCAATAAAATTGGTCTCTTCAACTCCATTCTATATTTTTCCCGCAGACTATCTTGTGGTTACTGAAGATGCCATCAATCTTTCATTGGATTATAGGGTACAAAACCCCGATGCCGTATTTGTACTTTCATCACTACCTTCTTTTTCCGATACTGAAGGTGATGCGATCCTTTTGAATTTCCAGGGAGTAGTGGTAGATGAAGTTAAATATAAAGATGACTGGCATTTTGCATTGATAGCTGATCCGGAAGGCATTTCATTAGAAAGGATAGACCCTGATGGACCCACACAGGATGCAGGCAACTGGCATTCGGCCGCTTCTACAGCCGGGTTTGGAACTCCGACTTATAAAAACTCGCAATATAAATTATTACAAAGCATTAATGCAACCATTGAGGTAACTCCTAAAGTTTTTTCTCCTGACAATGATGGTCGTGATGATATTGCAACTATTCAATATAAAACAACCGAACCTGGTTATGTTGCCAACGTAGCAATTTATGATGCCAATGGAAGGCCAGTTCGCAATCTTGTAAAGAATGGAACACTTGGCTTACAGGGTTATTGGGTTTGGGATGGATTAGACGATAAGCGGATGAAATTACCAGTGGGTACGTATATATTGTTCACTGAGCTTTATAATTTGAATGGTAAAAAAGAAACATTTAAAAATGTCGTAGTATTGACAAGACAACTCAAATAATTGATCAAGTTTTAAAACCAAAATTTTAGTTATGAAAAGGATCATTTTGACAATTGTAATGTTTTCAGGTTTTATCGGCCTATCCAATGCTCAGGACACGAAAACAAATGAAGCGCCAAAAAAATTCATGCAGATCACAACCATTGAATCGGTGATAGGCGGTGGCCTTGGCCGTTCAAAAATGATAATAACAAAGGAAGACGGCTCACAGGAAGAAAGGGATATGGAAAATTTGTTCAGTCTTACCGGTATGAATGTAAAAAATATCAAAAGCAATGAAAGTGATATACTCAAAGCGTTAAAAACATATACCGATGATGGCTGGAAAATAGACCAGGTAACTCCGCTTACATTAAGTCCCGGCGATAAAGGTCCTGGAATTTTTATGACACGATATTTATTGAGTAAGGCTGATGAGAAGAAAGGGTTTTAGAAAGTATAAAGCATAATTGTAATTTCAAAAAGGGATTTCCGGGGTCTGCAGCTGTTTCTTCATAATTAAAAAGAAATAATTATCTACTATGAAAAATACAGTAGGGCTAATTTTTTCTTTTTGTTCTTGGAAATGCGATATACCCAATTAAAAAATTTGATGCATAGTACACTTAGTGTGGGTTAACAAACAATGCCGACAGAATTACTGAACCCCGAACGGAGCGTCGCAATTACTGCCCAATAGTAGCACCAGCGGTGACTCAATTATCATTTCTCCCAATGATGACTCAGGTCGATCTCAAATTTGGTGAGATCTTTAAACCGTTGGATCCGGTTATCGATATCTTCTCTTTTTAATTCTTTTAATCTTGTAGGACCAAACTTTTCTACACAAAAACTTGCCATTGCACTGCCAATGATTATCGCTGACTTCATATTGTCAAAGCTGATATCTTTTGTTCGGGCAATATGACCAATAAATCCCCCGGCAAAAGTGTCGCCTGCACCAGTGGGATCAAAAACAACTTCCAAAGGAAGCGCCGGGGCAAAGAAAACCTTATCATCATTGAATAATAAAGCGCCATGCTCTCCTTTTTTAATAATAAGATACCGGGGGCCCATTTCCATGATCGATTTAGCGGCACTTGCCAATGAATACTGGCTGCTTAGTTGTCTTGCTTCGGCATCATTCACCAACAATACATCTACCTTCTTTAATACTTTTTCAAGATCAGTCATTGCCGTATCCATCCAAAAGTTCATTGTATCTAAAACAACCAGCCGGGGTTTATTTTTTAATTGATTGATAACTGATAACTGAACAGCAGGAGCCAGGTTGCCCAGCATCAGGAATTCACAATCCTGGTAGCTATCGGGTACTACGGGTCGGAAAGTTCCCAAAACATTGAGCTGGGTTTCTAATGTATCTCTCGTATTCATGTCCAGGTGATAACGGCCACTCCAGAAAAAAGATTTTTCATTTTCTTTTACCTGCACACCCTCCATGTTCACACCACGGGCTTCCAGCATTTTCATTTCTTCTTTAGGAAAATCACCACCAACAACTGAAAGCTGATTAACCGGACGTGTAAAATTGGAAGCACTCCAGGCTATATATGTAGCAGCACCCCCCACTATTTTATCACTTTTACCAAATGGAGTTTCAATTGCATCAAAGGCCATAGAACCGACAACGATAAGAGACATTCTTGTTGATTTTTAATTTTTGATTTTGGGGTTTTGATTTATCAAATGCATTCCGGAATCATATTGTTCAAAAAGAACACAAACAAATTTCGTTTTTTATGACCCCCGGTTGACTTAAACGACTTTTGTTTTCGGCGGCAAACCTACAGGTTTTGAATATAATTCCGGTTGATATTTTGAACTTACATTTGTACTTATCTTTGATTTATTATGAAAGCAACAAGAAAAAAAGCTTCCAAGAAGGAATTCATTTTAAAAAAAGCTGCGCAAATGTTCCGTGAAAAGGGATTTGCCGCCACATCAATGAGAGACCTTGCCGAGACAGTTGGTATTGAAGCAGCCAGCTTGTACAATCATATTCGTTCCAAAAATGAAATGCTGGAAACGATATGCTTTGATGTGGCAAATCGCTACACCATGTTTATGGATGAATTGGAATCTTCGAACCAGGGATCTATAAAAAAAATAGAAACACTTCTTCGCTTTCACATAAAACAAATGATAGAGCATTACGAAGAGGTGATCGTTAGTGACAGGGAATGGAAACACCTGGATGAACCTTATCTTTCCAATTTTCATAACCAGCGAAGAACTTACCGCAAACGTTTTGCTTCGATCATTGAAGAGGGTATAAAGAATGGGGAAATAAAAAAAGTTGATGCTCCAACTGTGGTTATCATTTTACTTCATGCTGTAAATGGCATTGAAAGCTGGCATCGTTCTACTGCCAAGATCACGGCAAAAGAACTGGAAGACAATATGGTTTTAATCATGATCGATGGATTGAGGAAATAATATGTCCATTCATTTTCACCCGCTTCGAATAAAAAATATAATCAAAGAAACAGATCAGTGTGTTTCGGTTGAGTTTGATGTTCCCAAAGAACTGGCCGGTACTTTTCAATTTAAGCAAGGCCAGAGCCTGACCATGCGAACCAAATTGAATGGACAGGAAATACGAAGAACTTATTCAATTTGCAGCTCCCCTGTTGATAATAAATTGAAAGTGGCTATCAAGATCGTAGATGGCGGCGTATTCTCCTCTTTTGCCAATGAAAATTTAAAAGTGGGTGATGTACTGGAAGTGATGGAACCGGTGGGAAAATTTTATACTGAATTAGATCCTGCTAATAAAAAAAATTACCTGGCTTTTGCCGCCGGCAGCGGTATCACTCCGGTTATTTCCATCATAAAAACCACTTTGCAAACGGAACCACGCAGCACCTTTACTTTAGTGTATGGAAACCGCAGCCGCAGCTCCATCATTTTTTTTGAAGAACTAGAAGGTTTAAAAAATAAATTCATCGATCGTTTTAATCTTATCAATATTCTAAGCCGCGAAAGAACCGAAAGCGCAATCAATTCCGGGAAAATAGATATAGGCAAGCTTACTGAATTAGAAAAGCTGATTGATTATAAAAGAATGGATGAAATATTTATCTGTGGTCCGGAAGAGATGATCTTTTGTGTAAAGAATTTTTTAGAACAGAAAGAAATTGCAGAAAAAAATATCCATTTCGAACTTTTCAATACATCGGGTCAAAAGAAACCGAAAATACAAAATGCTAAATCTGCAATTGAAACCGGGCTATCAGCCAAAATAACTGTAAAGGTTGATGGCCGTAGTTTTGATTTCGATCTTCCGTTAAACAGTGATACAACAATTCTTGATGCGGCACTCAGGCAAGGTGCCGATCTCCCCTTTGCCTGCAAAGGCGGTATGTGTTGCACCTGCAAAGCAAAATTACTGGAAGGTGAAGTAGAGATGGACGTTCATTGGGGATTAGAGCATGATGAAATTGAAAAAGGATTTATTCTTACCTGTCAAAGTCATCCTAAAACGGAAAAGGTTATAGTTGACTTCGATATTAAATAACAGGGATCAAATAATCAACCAACGTATAATTTTTTTTGTTACCCTGATAAAAAAAAGAACCTGCAATCCCCTCCCGGAAGGCTTATTGTCTGAAAAATATTAGTTAATACATTCCCTCATCCATACAAGTATCATGTTAAACTGCTCAAACAGGCGTTAGTTTCATTAAATTTGTAAATTAAATGTGTTACTGATGTCTGTTCAGGATCTTGAAAAAATATTCCAGGAAAAAATTGAGAATGAAATAAAGATCGAGCCCAAAGATTGGATGCCCGAAGCCTACCGTAAAACCAATGTCCGGCAGATCAGTCAGCATGCACATAGTGAAATTGTAGGCATGTTACCGGAGGGTAACTGGATATCCAGGGCTCCTTCATTAAAAAGAAAGGCAATACTGATTGCAAAAGTTCAGGATGAAGCCGGACATGGTTTGTATTTATATTCTGCCTGCGAAACATTAGGAATAACAAGAGAAGAAACGATCAATGATCTGCATAGCGGTAAAGCAAAATATTCTTCCATTTTTAATTATCCCACTTTGACATGGGCAGATATAGGCGCCATTGGTTGGCTGGTTGATGGTGCCGCCATTATGAACCAGGTGATGCTGACCAGAACATCGTATGGCCCCTATGCAAGAGCCATGGTCAGGATTTGCAAAGAAGAAAGTTTTCATCAAAGACAAGGCTTTGAATCCTTACTTGTTTTATCCAGAGGAACAAAAGAGCAACGTGATATGTGCCAGGATGCTATCAACCGCTGGTGGTGGCCGGCATTAATGATGTTTGGGCCGCATGATAGTGAATCAACAAACAGCGAACAAAGTATGAAATGGAAGATCAAAAGAAAAAGCAATGATGAGCTGCGCCAGAATTTTGTTGATATGTGTGCTGAGCAAATAAAAATTTTAGGAATGAAATTGCCTGATGATAAATTGAAATGGAATGAAGCAAGACAGCACTATGATTTTGGAGATATAAACTGGGATGAATTCTGGCAGGTGGTAAAAGGAAATGGTCCTTGTAATAAACAAAGACTGGATGCAAGAAAAAAAGCATGGGAAGAAGGTGAATGGGTAAGGGAGGCGGCGGCGGCTTATGCAGAAAAAAGATCACACCGCATCAAAGCTGCTTAATTAAGAATTAAAAATTAATAATGAATATTTATTTAAGAAAATTCTATTACGGAGATATTCCTGAAGACAAAGCAGGAGGAAATATCATTTCTTCAAATGCAAATAGCGATTGGCCACTTTGGGAAGTCTTTATAAGAAGTAAACAAGGCCTGGATCACAAACATGTAGGCAGCTTGCATGCAGCTGATGCACAAATGGCAATTGAAAATGCAAGAGACGTGTACACAAGAAGAATGGAAGGAGTAAGTATTTGGGTGGTGGAGTCAAAATATATTCATGCATCAAATCCCGAAGAAGCCGGTGAGATGTTTGAGCCGGCTGTTGATAAAATTTATCGTCATCCGACTTTCTATGATCTTCCCGATGAGGTAAACCAAATGTGAGTTTAATTATTAATTGAATAATGGATAATTTTTTAATTGATTATACACTTCATTTAGCCGACAACTCGTTAATTCTTGGACAAAGAAACAGTGAATGGTGCGGACATGGACCGGTATTAGAACAAGATATTGCCATTACAAATATTTCACTTGACCTTATCGGGCAGGCCAGAAATTTTTATCAGTATGCAGCTCAATTACTAAATAATTCAACCAATTCGGAATCTCCAAAGGCCCCCTCTCCTTTGGAGATTGGGTCTGGGGGTGAGGTCACTGAAGATACTTTAGCTTACCTCAGAAAAGAAAGAGAATTTAAAAACTGTTTGCTTGTTGAACAACCGAATGGCGATTGGGCGCAAACGATTCTGCGGCAGTTTTTATTTAGCCAATATCAATATTTATTATTTCAGCAATTACAAAACAGTAAGGATAATCAAGTTGCCGCTATTGCAGAAAAATCCCTGAAAGAAGTTACTTATCATCTTCGCTGGAGCAGCGAATGGGTGATCAGGCTAGGTGATGGTACAGAGCAAAGTCATAAAAGATTGTTGAATGCCGTTGATGAATTGTGGAGGTATACAGGAGAAATGTTTGAAGCAGCAAGCTATGAGCTGCGGGCTGCGGGTGAGGGAATTGGTGTTGATGTGAATAAATTGAAAGAAACATGGTTAAATAAAGTAAAAGAGATTTTTAATGATGCTACTATATCTCTGCCTGGAAAAACATATATGCAAACAGGAGGCAAAGAAGGAAAACATACGGAGCATCTTGGTTATATTTTAACGGAATTGCAATACATGCAAAGAGCTTACCCTGGTTGTGAATGGTGAACGGTGAATAATGACAACATATCAAATCGATAAAAAAAGTATTTACAATTACCTGGAAGAAATAAAAGATCCGGAAGTACCGGTTTTATCTATTATCGACCTGGGCATAGTGCGGGATGTAAAAATGAATGAGGATGAGGTGGAAGTTGTCATTACTCCTACGTATACCGGTTGTCCTGCCATGGATCTTATAACAACAACCATAAAAATCGAACTGTCAACCTTAGGATTTAAAAAAGTAAAGGTTACACAAGTACTGTCTCCTGCCTGGACAACAGAATGGATGAGTGAAGAAGGAAAAAGGAAATTAAAAGAATATGGAATTGCTCCGCCAAATCCAAAACAACAGGTATGCGATCAGAAATTATTTGCCGAAGCAGAAGCTGTTCCATGTCCTCATTGCAATTCATATCATACACATCGTATCAGTGAGTTTGGCTCTACAGCATGCAAAGCTTTATATCAATGTAACGATTGCAAAGAGCCGTTTGATTATTTTAAATGCCATTAGGAAATTTTGGATTTGCAATTTTAGATTTAATTGAATGCCCGGTAAAGTCTGAAAGCAAAATCATTTATAGCTGTCCGCCTCCCGGTACGCTTTTATCAACTCCATCTCACCTTCTTTACCTGGTTTTGCATTTCCATGTTCCATCCCTAATATTCCTTTAAAGCCTTTATTGTAAATATGCCTGAAAATATTTTTATAATTCATTTCACCGGTACCGGGTTCTTTTCTCCCGGGATTATCGCCAATTTGAAAATAGGGCGTTTCATCCCATACCTTATCAATATTTGCAATAATATTTCCTTCGTTGCGCTGCATGTGATACATGTCAAATAAAAATTTACAAGCAGGGCTATTTACGGCTTTACAGATCATGTATGTTTGATGCGTTCCTCTCAAAAAAAGATCGGGATTATCACTCAATGCTTCCAGCACCATTACCAATCCATGCGGCTCCAGTATTTCGGCTCCTTTTCGTAATGCCAATATCACATTGGCTGTTTGCATATCGTGTGAAAGGCTCCGGTCATAATTTCCCGGAACCACCGTCATCCATTTAGCATTTGTTCTTTTCGCTGTTTCTACGGCTTCTTTACAATCTTTCATCATCTTGTCTACCCATTCCTGCTTTCCTGTTGTCAACGATGTTTTCCAATGCCAGCTATCAGAAGTAATTACGAACACTCCCATTCTCATTCCGAGTTTTGCCAGCAACTCTCCTATCTTTTTTTGCTGCTCAACCGGTCTTGCCATCATGCCATTGTCTTCAATGCTTCTGAATCCCTGGTCATACGCCCATTTGATCTGGTCTAAAAAATCGGCGCTGCCATTATTTTTGAACATGCCGTCATGAAAAGCATAATCCAGATTAAAAGGCTTATTCTCCATTAATGATATTTCATCGTTTTTTTCTGCAAACGTTGATGTGGAAGCCACAACAGCAGCTCCGGATAAAAAACTATTGCGGATAAATTTTCTGCGTTCCATAAACTTTTAACTTGAGAGCTTAAATGTAAGATTTCATTTCATGTGGCGCTTGCTTTTTATTTTACTTTTTCCCATCACGGTTTCATCTCAGCTAAAGCGATTTGAATTTTCTGAGATAAAAATGGGCTCAACTTTTAATTTGATTTTTTATCACACAGACTCCCTCGATGCAAGTGCAATAGCAAAAGAATGTTATTTACTGGTTGATTCATTAAATGATATTTTCAGCGATTACTCACCATCAAGTGAAACAGGCAGGTTGTCATTAATGCCTGGGGTAAAAGAGCATAACATTTCCGATGAATTATTTAAAATGATCCTGCGATCAAAACAGGCATGGAAAAGATCAAAGAAAAGTTTTGATATTACTATAGGGACCTTAACACAACTCTGGAGAAAAGCAAAAAAAGAGAACCGGCCTCCTTCTGAATCAGAAATTAAAAAGGCCAAAGAACAAACAGGTTTTGCAAATATTTTAATTAATGAAATAAACCGAACTGTCACTTTTAAAAAACCGGGTATTCGTTTTGACTTTGGCGGCATCGTGCCCGGTTATGCTGCACAAAAAGTGTTGGAACTGCTAAAAGAAAAGAAAATAAATATCGCATTGGTTGATGCAAGCGGTGATATTGTAACGGGTGATCCCCCACCGGGAACGAAAGGTTGGATAGTTGCCATCAATCTGCCGGAAAGTGAAAATGAGGTTTGGGATAAAAAGCTGGAATTAAAAAATTTTGCGGTGGCTACTTCAGGGGATATATACCGTTATATAATTCATGATGGAAAGAAATATTCTCATATCCTTGATCCGCGAACTGGTTTTGGAACAACTTCACAACGAAATGTTACAGTAATTGCTAAAGATGGTGCCGATGCCGATTGGCTGGCAACGGCCTTTAGCATTCTACCGGAGAAAAAAGTTCTAAGACTTGCCCGGAAAGAACAGGTTGCTGTTTTCATGGCAATTTTAAAAAATGAAAAAATTGAGATTTATAAAAGCAAAAACTTCGACCGCTTTTTTCAGCAGAAAAAGCAATGAGTTTGGTAAATTGCCAGGCCAAATGAAAAATATCCCCTGCTTTTTATTTTTTGTTCTTTACTTAACTGCTTTAGCAGCACAACCAGACACCTCATTCAAAGCATATGAGCAACTCATTCCCGGTTCTTCAGTAAAATTTAAAATGGTTCCCGTCAAAGGAGGAAGTTTTACAATGGGTAGCCCTGGAAATGAATCAGGAAGAAATGCGGATGAGGGCCCGCAAAAACAATTTATGATATCATCATTCTGGATGGGAGCTTTTGAAGTTACACATGACGAATTCGATATTTTTTTTAAGGACATCAATACAAGCCAGAATGTAAATGCTGATGCTATCACAAGACCAAGTCCGCAATATGTAGATCTCAGTTGGGATATGGGCCGAGATGGTGGTTTTCCCGTTAACAGCATGCAGCAAAGAACTGCCATCATGTATTGCAAATGGCTTTATAATAAAACAGGGATCTTTTATCGCCTGCCGACAGAAGCCGAATGGGAATATGCATGCCGTGCCGGTTCATCATCAAAATATTTTTTTGGCAATGATATTTCACAACTTGACCAATATGCATGGTATAAAAAGAACAGCAACGGAGCTTATCATAAAGCAGGGCAATTAAAACCAAATGCTTTTGGTTTATATGATATGCATGGCAATGTTGCCGAATGGGTATTGGATCAATATGATGAAAATTTTTTTATAAAAATGATTGATGGTTCAATTGACCCTGAATTAAAACCCACCAGCCGGCATCCCCGGTTATTAAAAGGTGGTTCGTATGCTGATGATGCAAATGAATTGCGATGTGCCAACAGAACATCATGGATGGCAGATTGGAATAAACGGGATCCGCAAATTCCAAAAAGCAAATGGTGGTTGACCGATGCGCCATTTGCAGGTTTTCGCCTGGTAAGGCCATTGAAACAACCAACCGCTGCTGAAATAGAAAAATTCTTTACCTTATATCTTTCAAACTAAAATTTCTTTTATGAAAAATAAAAACACTCGTCGTGATTTTGTAAAAACCTCTGCAGTGATCACAGGCGGAATAATGGCTGCTCCATTATTATCAAAAGCAAATTTTTTCAGCGGTGCTGATGATGTTATCAAAGTTGCATTGGTAGGTTGTGGCGGTCGGGGTACCGGTGCCGCTATGCAGGCCTGCTTAACCAAACAAAATGTAAAGTTGGTTGCCATGGCCGATGCTTTCCGGGATCGGATCGACGACTGCTATAAAGCCTTAACTGCAGAAAGCATTGAAGACTGGTCGGGTGGAAAAGGAAATATAAAAAACAGAATTGATGTGCCGGAAGAAAGAAAATATACTGGCTTTGATGGGTATAAAAAAGCAATGGCACATGCGGATGTAGTGATATTGACAACGCCGCCCGGTTTCCGCCCTCTTCATTTTGAAGAAGCGGTAAAACAGGGTAAGCAGATTTTTATGGAAAAACCCGTGGCTACTGATCCTGCCGGAATAAAAAGAGTTTTAGAAGCAGCTGAAATTGCAAAACAAAAGAAA
>FKKE01001444.1_pt1 | contig 11865 bp, 14 predicted proteins | sample 1106331 | NCBI WGS metagenome assembly FKKE01 (sample SAMEA3931202, study PRJEB13176) | freshwater metagenome | biome: Drinking water system; feature: drinking water; material: freshwater | place: China | collected 2013-02-06 | reverse complement strand
ACATGTAACAAGTCTTCGGTTGTGAGGCGACCCAGAAATACCCTTTGGATCGCAGCACGCCCGGCCATTCCTCTTGCATCAACAGCCAAACTCTAAGCGGATGAAACGGCCGTTTCGCCCGATAGACGAACGTTTCTGTCTCATGCTTGTCTTCCGACAACGACGTGCCGCTCAACAAATGCATCCACCCGGGTGTAATGTCGTGCGACGCGCCGTCATGAGCGCGCGTGGTCTCCAGGAACAGGGGATCGAGATCTCCGAGAGACACCGCCAGGTACCCCGCATCCGGGTTGACCTGCCAAAGAAACCGCTCAAGACGCTGCCGTTCCGTCGGCGTCACACGATCGCACTTATTGAGCACAAGCGTCGTGCTGCATTCCAGTTGATCCGCAAGCAGTTCGGCGAGGGTTCGCGCATCGTCCGGTCCCGTGCCGAGTCCTCGCTCACGAAGCGTGGCCCCGGACTCATAGTCCTCCCAGAACCGCTCTGCATCGACGACCGTCACCAAATGATCAAGCCGCGCGACGGCTGAGACGGCAGCGCCGTCGGTCTCATCGGTCTCGAAGAGATTGGCGATCAGGAGTGGGTCCGTGCTGCCGGAAATTTCAATCAGGATGGTGTCGTACCGCCCGAATCCGGATAGGCGCACGATGGCTTCCGCGACATGCTGGCGCAAGGAACATCGGGTACACTCAGCCGTCAACTCAACAAGCACCTCACCGCGAAGGTACAGTTCTCCGCCGAACGCCTCCGTCTCATTGGTCAATCCGCTCAGGTCGTTCGTGATGACCGCCGTCCGTGCCGGGTTTAAGTCACTCACCAGACGCCGGAGCACCGTGGTCTTTCCGGCGCCGACGAAGCCTGACACCACGATGACACTCACCTTGCCGTTCATACCCTTCCTCCTCAACTCCTGAGTTCTCAACCCGCTCCGACTCAGTTCCAGCGCGGAAACGGATCCGGATATGTCCGCCAAGCGGGTTTGCCCTCGGCCAGCTCCGCATCGGTCAACAGACAGGCGTCAAGGGCCTCACGGATCGCCGCCTCATCCATCCGCTGACCGATGATCACAACCTGTTGGCGCCGATCTCCGAAATTGGGATGCCACATCGCCTTGATCTGCGCCTTCACTTCCTCTGAATCAGGCCACTGCTCTTCCGGAATCATCGCCCGCCACCAGCCCATCGGTCCGAGTTGCCACACGGTCCCAGCCAGCGAAAACATCCCGATGAACTCCAGCCGGCTGGCCAAGTACACCAACCCTTTGGCGCGCAACACGCCGGGCCAGGGCCGACGCAACTGGTCCGCCAACCGCTGCGCGTGAAACGGGCGACGACTCCGATAGACAAAGCTCGCAATGCCGTATTCCTGGGATTCCGACCGCGCGCCCTCGCGCAGCGTCTTCATCCAGCCGGCCGCCTGTGAGGCTCTGGCGAATTCAAATCGTCCTGTATTAAGAATCTCCGCCGGGGGAACGTGCCCATATCGCACCGGTCGGATCGCCGCCTCCGGGTTCAACGTCGCGAGAATCGTCGTCAGTTCCTCTAACTCACGTGGTTCCATCAAGTCGGTCTTGTTCACAATGAGCACGTTCGCAAATTCCACCTGATCGATCAGCAGGTCGGTGATGGTCCGCTCGTCCTGCTCACTCACCGCCAGGCCACGATCTTTCAACTCCACGCCTTCTCGATAGTCGCGGAGAAATCGCGGGCCGTCCACCACCGTGACCATGGTATCGAGCCGCGACAGGTCGGCCAACGCCTGCCCCTGCGCGTTTTGAAACGTGAAGGTTTCCGCCACCGGCATCGGCTCCGAGATGCCGGTGGACTCGATCAAGAGATACTCGAACCGCCCCTCTTCCGCCAGCCGGGCGACTTCGTTCAGCAGGTCTTCCCGTAGCGTGCAGCAGATGCAGCCGTTGCTCATCTCCACCAGTTTCTCTTCCGTGCGGCTCAGCGCCGCACCGCCTTCGGCGACCAGCATGGCGTCGATGTTCACCTCGCTCATGTCATTGACAATGACCGCCACGCGTAATCCTTCCCGATTGTGCAGCACGTGGTTGAGCACCGTGGTCTTTCCCGCGCCGAGAAATCCCGATAAGACCGTCACCGGCAATCGTGCAGCTTCAGTGCGCATGCATCGACTCCTCATCCTCCATATCCGCATCCTCGGCTTTCCCCGCCGCTGGAAACGGATCCGTCCGCCCCTCCCAGGCCCTCATCCCGGACGACCATTCCTCGTCCGTCACCAAACACGCATCCAGTTTGGCGGAGAGCGCCGCCCGGTCCATCTTCCGACCGATCAGCACCAGCTCCTGACTGCGGTCCCCGTACTCCGAATCCCACACGCCCTGCAGCCGTTGATACTCCTCTTCGTCCTTTGGCCATTGATCACGAGGAATTGCGGCATACCACCGTCCCACCCACCGAACATTGCCGGCTCCACCAGCCTGCGACCAGAGGCCGATCAGGTCCGGCCGCGTGGCGATCCAGAACAGACCTTTCGATCGGAGCACGCCCGTCCAGGGCTCTTGGAAGTACTGCCAGAGCCGCTCCGGATGAAAGGGCCGCCGTGCTCGATAGACAAAGCTGGCGATGCCGTATTCGTCGGCCTCGGATTGCTCCTCCCCGCGCAGGGTCTTCATCCAACCGGCCGCTTGGCTCGCCTGGTCAAAATTGAATCGCCCGGTGTTGAGGAGACTTCGAAGATCCACTCGGCCATGTTCGGCGTGCACCTGCCTGGCATCCGGATTGAGCTTCGTGAGAATCGCCGATAACTCGTCCCTCTCTCCATGAGAGATCAAATCGACTTTGTTGATGACCAGGACATCGGCAAACTCGACTTGATCGATCAGCAGATCGGTGATGGTCCGTTCGTCGTCTTCCCCAATCGCCAGGCCCCGCGCCTTCAGATCGTCCGCCTCGTGATAATCTTTCAAGAAATTGACCGCGTCGATGACGGTGACCATAGTATCCAGACGGGCGACGGCGGACAGACTGCCCCCCGATTCATTCTCAAACTGGAAGGTCTCGGCGACGGGCATCGGCTCGGAGATGCCCGTCGATTCGATCAGCAGATAGTCGAACCGGCCTTCCTGCGCCAACCTCGCCACTTCCTTCAATAAATCTTCCCGCAGGGTGCAACAGATACAGCCGTTGCTCATCTCGACCAGCTTCTCGTCCGTGCGGCTTAATTCCGCCCCACCCTGCTCGACGAGTTTGGCATCGATATTGACCTCACTCATGTCGTTGACGATCACCGCCACGCGCAACCCTTCCCGGTTGTGCAGCACGTGATTGAGCACCGTGGTTTTTCCCGCGCCGAGAAATCCCGACAAGACCGTCACCGGCAGGCGCGTGTCGACACGTGTGAGAGGGGGCGCCTGTCTTTCTGCCACATCGCTTCTCATCGCTATCCGTCCTTTCCTATTCCGACTCCACGTCGTCTTCCCGTGCATCAGCGTGGGAGATCGCGCGGGCGAAGGGATCTTCGAGCCGCCGCCAGAGGGATTCGCCATCCAGCAGTTCTGACGGCGTCAACAAACAACGCTGAAGCTGACGACGCCAAGCCGCGGCATCTAATCGATAGCCGATCCAGCCGAAGACCTGCCGCCGGTCACCGAATTCCACCGACCACTGTTCCTTCAGCTGTGTCTGGAACTCGTCATCAGTCGGCCACTGGTCACGGGAAGTCGCCACCCACCAGTCACCCACACACTCGAAATGCCGCACTCCCGCCGTCTGCTCCCACGAAAAACACCGGTCCGGTTGGGACGCAATCCAGAAATGACCTCGGCATCGCAGAATTCCCGGCCAATCGGACTCAATCAGGTCCCAGAGCCGCTGCGGGTGGAAGGGACGCGCGGCTTGAAAGGTCCCCATCGTCCAATGGCTGGATCGAATCGTCGGGATCGGCGCCCCCTGGATGAGCTTGACCCAGCCTGGTTGAAAACTAATCGGCATGGAAGCCGGTTCCCGCCTCCGAACCACTTGTGCAATTCCCTCAGGGTCCTCGTCCATCAACACAAGCACGGCTTCAGGATTGAGACATTGAAGCAAGTGCTGTACACGTAGCCGCTTCCCTCTCAACACACCTTCAGTTTGGGACATCACCAACGCCGTCGCATACTCCACTTGCTCCACCAGCAGTTCCGAGATGGTCCGGTTATCGTCCGTCCCGTAACTCACGCCACGCATTTGCAAGTCGTCATCGGAATGCAGATCCTCCCAGAACGTCCGGCCGTCGACGACCGTGATCACGTGATCGAGCCGAACCAGAGAGGCCAAGGGTTCGCGATTGTCCCAGGCGTCATTAAACATCTCCGCAACCATGAACGGTTCGACCAATCCCGAACACTCGATAAGCAACCGCTCGAATCGTCCCATCTCGGCGATGGCGGTAATGGCACTCGTCAAACTCTCACGCAAGGAGCACCCGACGCACCGCTGAACCAACTCCGCGAGGACTTCACCAAGGCGAAACACCTCCACGCCCTGTGACCGGCAAAGAGCTGGGTCCAACCCGGCATCACTGCGGTCGTGGAGCAATACCGCCAATGGACCAGACCGCCAGTCGGCCACCACCTTCTGTACCAGCGTGCTCTTCCCGGCCCCCACAAACCCACAGATCACCGTGACGGGAAGCCGCCCGTCCGAGGAATTGTCACCGAACCTATCGTCAGGTCGTGGTATCCGCACGACGGCCTCCCGTTGCTCCACGGATGCGATATTTCATATTGAACTTTTCGACGCGCCCTTCGGTGTCGATGATGCGCTGCGTCCCCGTGTACAACGGATGCGAGTACATCGAGGTTTCGACTTTGTAGATCGGATAGGCTCGGCCGTCTTCCCATACCGTGGTCTGTTCGGTCTGCACCGTCGACATCATGATCCAGCGCTTGTCGATCGCGACATCGTGAAAGACAACCGGTCGATAGCCCTTCGGATGAATACCTGGTTTCATACCCCCTCCCCTTCTCCCCTCTCGTCATCGCCCCTTACCAGCTCGACTTCCGCACACCAGGGATCTGACCCTTCAGCGCCAGCAGACGAAAATCGATCCGCGACATGTCAAACTTCCCCAGGTACCCCCGCACGCGGCCCGAGATTGCACAGCGATTGCGCACCCGGACGGGCGATGAATTCCTTGGTAGCTTCTGCAGCGCCTGCAGCGCCTCCTGTCTCTGCTCCTCGCTGCTCGCCTGACTCTTGATCACCGCTTTCAACGCCTTGCGACGCTCGGCATACTGCGCGACCAACCGCTTGCGCTTCTCGTTTCTCAATCGACTGCTGAGCTTTGCCATACGCTGACCTCCCTGCTTTGAATATGAAGTGTGCCCAGGGCTTCGCTAGAATTCAGACTGCCCGCCGAACGGCAGCAACGCCATGTGTCGTGCTCGCTTAATCGCACGTGCGATTTCACGCTGCCGCTGTTGACTGTTGCCCGTCATGCGACGGGGCAAGATCCGCCCGTTCTCCGTGATGAACCGGCGCAACCATTCGACATTCTTCCAGTCCACTGGCGTGCTCACGTCGATCACGCGACGCCGTCGTTCTTCAAACATGCAGAGCTCCTTCGTTGGCGTAACTGAGACCTGTTCCGGCGGTTCTACACCGACTCTTCACGGACGCGTCACGCCTCACACGCGGCGACGCCGGACACTGAAGAGTCCGCGGACCGACGGCATCAACACGATGCGATGAGATCAACCGAGAACAGGTGGACCGCGAGACGGCAGCGTGAAATCCAGCAGAGCTGAGAAGACCTGCGGCGATGGGATCGCGACCGGACGTGACGAAACCAGGATGGACGGCAGGACAGGCACCGCCACGGACAACCCCGAACTGGCGGCCCATTCCAACCAGGCGTGAATATCGACATCGGAGTGACTGGGATCTCCTGCCTGCATGGCGGAGTAGTGGTCGACGAGGAGATAGGGTAGCGGCAGGGCGGCCAGCACGTACAAGATCGCAACGGCGGCGATGAGGAGCGTACGAGTCAATGGGACATGCATCGGTCTGACCACGTCACGACACCAAGCCATAACGCGCCTCGCACTTCAGCGCGCGTTCATCAAAATCTTGTGATCCTACGCCGACCCACTGTCCCTGTTGGACCGTGAAACATTGCGCACAAGTCTGGTCATAGAACGGCGACAGGCCCATGATCCACTCACGGGAAAAGTCTCCCTGGTATTCCTTGGGAAGGAACGCCATGAACCCGGACGGTGGTGTGGAAAACTCGGACATCTCAACTCCTATTGCACCGCGGCCGGCCCCGGGACAGTCCCCTTCAACTCACGCACCTTGTCCGCCAGGCGGATGATGTGATCCGGCGAAATGTCGCGAAACGATAACATGGCATCCTCGTGCCCGGCCTGCGCGCACATCGCCATCGTGTAGCAATTCGTCCCGCCACGCACGATCTTCAAGGTCAGATTCGCTTGATGGCAATGGACCCCGATAAACAGACAGGTGTCGATCCGGTTGTGCCAGATCGTCAAGTTCGGATGGTTCGGGTTGATCTCGACCTCCGGATTGATCTTCGGATACTTGGGCCGATAGTCCGGCATGGGAATCAACATCGGCTTCTGATTCGGCCCCACACTCTCCTTCAACACATTGAAGAGGTGACGAATCGCCTTCGCCTTCTTCTCGGCCGTCGGCGTCCAGGCCCACAACACCAGCGGTCCCGGGAAGATCGTCGGCACCTTGGCAGCCAGGAAGCGCCGTGCTGCCTCTTCCATCGCCTGTTCCTCGGGCACGATGTATCCGTGCACGATCGCTTCGCCCGGATTGGGCAATCGAATGCCCATGCTGGCCGCAGCCGGCGGCAAAAAATGCTCGGGACCAGGTCGAACTTCGTAACGCATGCTCACGCTCCTAATTGCAAATCATTTGCAACACAGCTTTGCATCATACACAGATAACATCTCACCTGCAAGCCCCGCGCATCCGATCTACGGCACACGGTTCTGCTCCTTTCACCTCACATCTGATCGATGGGAAACGGCAATTGCGCGTAGCGCCTCAGGATCGACCCGAGCGCCATTGAGCCTTGCGCCCCAATGAAGATGCGGTCCACTCGCCCGCCCTGTTGCGCCGACCTTCCCGATAACCTGACCGGCCTTCACGGTCTCCCCCTCTGCCACGAGCACTTCCGCCAAATGAAAATACATGGTGTACAGCCCAAGCCCATGGTCGAGGTAGACACCTTTGCCGGACAACAAATGATCGACCGTCAGGCGAACAACCGCCTCGCTGCTCGCATGGACCTCTGTGCCAAGCGGCGCCGCAATATCGATCCCGTTATGGGGATTTCTCGGTTGACCGTTCATCACCCGCACGCTGCCGAACACTCCGGTCCGAATCCCCTGCACCGGCTCCAGAAACCTGTTCTTCCACAGCCTTCGCAAAGAGTCCGTTGCGAGTGCCTCCCTGACCTGCTGCTGTTCGGCTTTCCATCGAACCAGGCTCGCCTCGTCCAAATCCACCTTCTCCCGTGGAAGCGTGAGATGCTGAACAGGGAACGCGCCCTTCCGCACATGCACCGAGACCTTCACGCCACGCCTATGCCCCTGCGAGTTCACGTCAACCAGAAGCGTATGCATTCCCGGCTGCTCTTGCAGATCGAGACCCAGCAGGCCCACATACCCGACTGGTTCCTCGGGGCGCGGATCAGGGAAAAAGGGAACGGTGCGCCCCAAGAACGATCCGCTGACCTCCGCACTCAAGTCGGCTTCCGCGATCTTCACAACCACAATCTGGCCCTGTGCCCCAGAAAGCCGTTCAGCGACCTCGCCTGAAGCCGCGAACAGGCCCGCGCTCACTCCGACCAGGTAGAGACTCACGCCTCCGGCACCCAGCGCTCGCGCAAGCGTCCGAGTTCGGATCCTCCATCGACTCGTCTCCGTCTCACCGACTATGGACACGTCCGCCACCTATTCGATCTGCCTGGCGACTGTGGTGAATGGCATGGGTTGCCCCTCAACGATCGGCATGGAAAAACTGGCAGCATGTCGATGCCCGCCGCCTCCATGGGCTTGCGCAATCCGTGACACATCGGCGCCACCCGATCGAGAACGAAGGCTGACATACCGCCGCCCCTCACGCTCGTACCATACGAGACAAGAGGGATGGTCCAGCGCCAAGCGTTCCCCCAACTCGCTGCGGAGGATGGCGCTGTGAACAGCCGGAATCGTCTCGCCTTCGAAGCGAACCAGCACGGCAGTCCGTAGCAATTTGCTGATCAGCTGCTCCTGTGCGCGGAGAATCGCCAGACCTTCCATCGCCAACTCATCCCGCTTCAATCCGCTCCACACATCAAAGTCGAACGAGTAGGATTCGATCGCCGCATTGATCGCTCGACTCTCCGGCAATTGCCAGCGATGCAGATCCTTATCCTGCACATACTGCAAGAGCCAGGGCGCAGCCGTCCGATGTGCCCATTCCCACGCAAGCACGGCGCCGGACTTATTCTGTTCATAGTGCGCGTAGGGCAGATCGCCGAGCGCCTGTTGAGCCGTGACATGGTGATCAAGAATCGCCAATGCCGATGTCATACCAGCCAACTGCTCGATCGTCGGACGGGCGTAGCTGAAATCCACAATCACCAACCGTTTTCCGGCCAGACCATCGGGGGGAGGCTGACCATGCCTGGCCGTCACAAACCGGGCCGTCGGGCACCGGGTCCACACCGCCCAGGCCGCGCCGAACCCATCGGGACAATCGGCATGGTAGAGCACGACCTCCGGCTCGAAAAACGGCAATGGGTGCACGTCCTTCATCACGCCATCACTCCGGTGAGTCTGGCCCGGAGGCCATCAGCCTGGCGGCATCCAGCGCGCCGTACGTCACAATCAGATCAGCCCCGGCGCGGTGCATGGCACTGAGCGACTCCACTAACGCCTCTTCGTAGCTGAACAGCCCGACTGCGGCGGCGGCCTTGAGCATGGCGTACTCTCCGCTCACGTGATAGACCGCGACCGGAAGAGTAGAATGGCCCCGAACGAGAGACACGATGTCCAGATACGGCAAGCCGGGTTTTATCATGAGCCAATCCGCACCCTCGTCTTCATCCAACCGGACTTCTTGTAATGCCTCTCGATGATTCGCGGGGTCCATCTGATAGGTCCGCTTATCACCCACGCGCGGGGCGCTCTCCAGTGCTTCACGAAACGGTCCATAGAATGCCGAGGCATACTTCACGGCATAGCTGCAGATGCCGACCTGTGGGTAGCCTGCCTCATCCAATGCCTGACGGATCACCCCGATCCGTCCATCCATCATGTCCGAGGGAGCCACGAGATCCGCTCCGGCCTGCGCGTGGACCACGGCCATCTCCGCCAACAACGGAAGGGTCGCATCATTGTCGATCCTTCCATCAATCACCACCCCGTCATGCCCGTCCGATGAATAGGGATCGAGCGCCACATCACTGAGGATCAGCAGATCCGGAGCCACAGCCTTCAGGATGCGGATCGCCCTTGCCATCAACCCGTCCCGGTTGCGACTCTCTTGTCCTCGCGGGTCCTTAAGGTGATCGGGCACCACCGGAAACAGCGCGATGCCGGCGAGGCCGGCATAGGACGCTTCCGCAACCTGCTCGATCGCCCGATCGATCGAGACCCGCGCGCAGCCCGGCATGGAGGCGATCGGGGTGACCTGATCGACCCCTTCCTGCACAAACAACGGCCAGATCAGTTGCCGTGAAGCAAGCCGATCGGTCGATCGTCTCGTCCGGAGCATCGCTCGTGTGCCATGCAGCAGAGACGATTCGCGGGGCGGTGGGGGAATCGGATGCAGGCTCATTCCCAAGGCTCCTTGATGAGTCGCATCAGACAGTCCACTGCACTCGCCGTAAGCGGTTGGCCCTCCATCACGTTCGACCAGACCGCTTCCCACTGAATGACCGCCGGAGAAATCGTCAATCCTTTGCTCTCCACGGCAGCCCGCATCGCCGATGTCGGCCACTCCACAACTTGATTCCATAACACCCGCATGGCCGGATTGATCCCCTCTCCCCCAAGCGTCGCGCGCAAAGCCGCCACCCCTTCCAACGCCCAAATGTCGGGAAAGGACGGGCGAACCGGTATAAACACTCTGTCAGCACCGCGCAGAATACTCGTCGTCATGTCGGAGAGCGTCGGTGGCCCATCGACGACCATCCACTCGAACATCGGCGCAAATCTGGCAACCTGGTCGTGCACGATCGGCTGAATCTGAGAGCGGGCCACGACGCGGAACCGTTCTCCCCAGCGGCTCGCCCATTCGCTTGCCGTGCCTTGCACATCCGCATCCAGCAACAGCACGCGAGTTCCCTGCTCTGCCAACGCCATCGCGGTCGCGATCGCCAGTGTCGTCTTTCCCGTGCCGCCCTTTTGGTGGAGAAACGCAACCGTGCGCATGGATTCCGCTCACGCGGCGCGTGGCCAGCGATATCGAATCCGCCCACCGACGACGGTCATCATCACCCGACCCCGCAGCGGCCATCCGGCAAACGGCGTATTCCGCCCCTTCGAGAGGAACTGTTCCGGATCAACGCCCCATTCACAAGCACGATCCACCACGACAATGTCGGCCGATACCCCTGGCGCCAACGTGCCGCCCGGCAATCCCAATAAGCCGGCCGGTTTGCTGGTCAAACACGGCACGGCACGTTCCAGAGGCAAGACGCCCTGCTCGACGAGCCGGAGCGTCAGCGCCAACGCCGTCTCCAATCCCACGATCCCGAACGGAGCTCGATCCATACCCCACTGTTTTTCATACTCCGCGTGAGGAGCATGATCCGTCGCAATCGCGTCGATGGTCCCGTCTGCAAGCCCCTCCAGTAGTGCGTCTCGATCTCGCTCGCTGCGCAGAGGCGGATTCATCTTGGCATTGACACCCTGCTCACAAACCGCTTCCTCAGTCAGCGTGAAATGATGTGGACAGACCTCGGCCGTCACCGATACGCCCTTGGTCTTGGCCTGACGCACCAGATCTACCCCGACCGCCGTGCTGAGATGGGCCACATGGAGTCGTGCACCCGTCTCTTCGGCGAGCCTGATGTCCCGGGCAATCATTCGAAATTCCGAGCCTTTCGGGATGCCCCGCACCCCCAACACACGCGATACCGGCCCTTCGTTCATACAGCCACAGCCCGACAGGATCAGATCCTCGCAATGATCGATCACAGGCAAGCCAACATCTGATGCCTGCTTCATCGCTTCCTTCATCACATGATCGCTCATCACCGGCCGCCCGTCGTCTGACAGCGCGACACAACCCGCCTCTTTCAAGGCTCGAAAATCGGTCAGTTCACCTCCGGCCGATCCTTTGGTAATCGCGCCGATCGGATAGACCTTGGCACAATCGGCTTCTTCAGACTTCCGCTTGATCAACTGCGTCACCGCCGGCTCATCGTTCACCGGCTTCGTGTTCGGCATGCAGCAGATCGAGGTGAAGCCCCCCGCCATGGCCGCCGCCGTGCCCGTGGCGATCGTTTCCTTATATTCAAAGCCCGGCTCGCGCAGATGGACATGGAGATCGACGAGGCCCGGCAATACCAGCAACCCCCTCACATCCAGACAGGCTGCCGCCTGGGGAGGAGACACGTCCGGCGAAACCACCGCGTCGATGACCCCATCTCTGATCCACACATCCGCTTCACCGTTCCACCGACCTGGATCGAGCACCCAGCCGCCGGCGAGGACCAGGATGAAGGGCTCTTCCTCTGTATCGGGCCTATTGACCATCCATCAGCCTCAGGACTAGACTTCGACAACGGAATGAGAACCGACCTCTGTCACCAAAGGAGTTCTCCGATGAGCGACCACCCCATCCATGAGCATCACGCCCATCAGCACGGAGCGAACTGCGGGCATCC
>FKKE01001545.1_pt2 | contig 11884 bp, 12 predicted proteins | sample 1106331 | NCBI WGS metagenome assembly FKKE01 (sample SAMEA3931202, study PRJEB13176) | freshwater metagenome | biome: Drinking water system; feature: drinking water; material: freshwater | place: China | collected 2013-02-06 | reverse complement strand
GCATCGCTTGCACCCCACAGACACGCGGTTTTGTGGATCTCTCGGATTAGGTTGCAGGGGTGGCGCTCGCAGGCTGGCGCATCAGGACGCGCGGGATCAGATCCGTCCGAATTCCGCCATCGCGTCGGCGAGCGTCATGCCGTTGCGAATCGCGGCACGGACGTCGATCTCTTTCTCCGTCATGGTCTCCGCCGCGTCGAGCACGACGTCGACGATCTCGGCGGGGATGACGATGACACCGTCGTCGTCGCCGAGGATGAAGTCCCCGGGCTCGATGACGACCGGTTGCCCGGACGCACCCGGCAGGGTGACGGGTTGCTGCCACGTCTCGACGCGCCAACGGCCGCTGGTCTGCACCGAGGTGGGATAGCGGGAGAACGTCGTGAAGCCGATCTCGTGGAGCCATCTCTTGTCGCGCACACCGCCGTCGACCACTGCGCCGACGGAGCCCCGCTGCATCATGCCGATCGCGACGAGTTCACCGAAGTAACAGACGCCCCGGCCGTTCCCCTGCCACACGGAGACCTCGTCCGGGCCGATCTGGCTGCACGCCTGCGCCTTCAGCGGGTCCCGACCCGGGGCGTCTCTCATCGCGCCCGAGATGGTGAACGCCCAGCCGGCCAGCCGTTCGCGCCCGGCCGCACAAGTGAAGTCGGTGCTGAGCGCCTGATCACGGTGGCCCAGGTCGTCGAGGACGTCGGCGACGTTCGCGACGTCAACGGCGAGGAAGCGGGAGCGGATGAGTGCGCGGTCGGTGCTGGTGCGCATGGGCATCGGCGGCTGACTTTCGGTGAGGGCGGGCGAGGAGCGGGGGACGAACTGCTGTCGCATCAGGTGTCCTGACGCGTGCGCATCCGCAGGCGGCGGAACGCGGTGAACAGGACGACGACGGCCAGGACTCCGTAGAGGACCCAGGTGATCGCGCTGCCGACCAGCACGCTCGGATCGCCGCCGCTCGACATCATCGCGTTGCGCAGGCTGGTCTCGGCAAGGGGGCCGAGGACGACGCCGATCATGACGGGGGCGAGCGGGAAACCATAGCGTCGCAGCAGATATCCGACGAAGGCGATGGCGATGACCAGGATGAGGTCGGTGATCGCGGCCGAGGTCGCGTAGACACCGAGCACGCAGAACACCGCGATCCCCGCGTAGAGGTAGTGCCTGGGGATCAGCAGCAGTTTCGCCCAGATGGCGGCGAACGGCATGTTGAGGATCAGCAGCATGACCAGGCCGATGAAGAGGCTGGCGATGAGCGTCCAGACGAGATCGGCGTTGCGTTCGAAGAGCAGGGGGCCGGGCTGCAGGCCGTACTGCTGGAATGCGGCCAGCATGATCGCCGCGGTGGCGGAGGTGGGCAGACCCATCGCGAGCAGGGCACCCATCGCGGTGCCCGACGTCGCGTTGCCCGCCGCCTCCGGACCGGCGACACCGCGGATGGCGCCGTGACCGAACTGGGGGTCGGGGCGTTTGCGGTCGAGACGACGCTCGGTTCCGTAGGCGAGAAACGTCGGCACCTCTGCGCCGCCGACCGGGATGACGCCGAAGGGGACGCCGAAGCCGGTGCCGCGCAACCACGCCGGAAGCGCCTCGCGGAACTCGGCGCGCTTGAGGAAGGGCCGCCCGATGACGGCGTCCGCGTCCGGCGCACGCGTGCGGTGGATGCGGGAGGCGACGTAGAGGACCTCGCCCAGGGCCAGGGTGCCGACGGTGATGACGATGATGCTGATGCCGTCGAACAACTCGGGCGCGCCCATCGTGAAGCGCTGGGTGCCCGAGATGCCGTCGATCCCGATGACCGCGAGGATCAGCCCGATGAGGAGTCCGGTCAGGCCCTTGATGACGGAGTCGGAGACCACCGAGGCAATCGCGATGAAGGCGAAGACGGCGAGGGCGAAGTATTCGGCGGGACCGAATTGGATGGCGAGATCGGCGAGCTTGGGTGCGAAGAACACGACGATGGTCGTCGCGATCATGCCGCCGATGAAGGCGCCGATCGCGGCGGTGGCGAGGGCCTGGGCGGCGCGCCCGCGTTTGGCCATCCGATGGCCCTCGAATGATGTTGCGATGGCGGTGGACCCGCCGGGCGTGTTCATCAGGATGCCCATGGTCGAGTCGCCGAACAGGCCGCCGAAGTAGACGCCCGCGAACATGATGAACGCGGCGGTGGGGTCGAGGGTGAAGGTCACCGGCAGCAGCAGTGCGACGGCCATCGCCGAGCCGAGGCCCGGGAGCACACCCACCGCGGTACCGAGCAGCGCGCCGATGAAGACCCAGAGCAGGTTCATCGGGGTGAGCGCCTGGGAGAAACCCTCCAGCAGGAGTGAGACGTTGTCCATCAGAACAGCCCTCCCAGGATGCCGGCGGGGAGGTTCAGCCCGAGACCCGCCGAGAAGAACGCCTGCACCGCACAGGAGACGACGAGCGACACCGCGATGTCGAGGACCGGACGGGTGGAACCCATGGCGTGGGCGACGATCCAGAACAGCAGCGCAGCGGACAGAATCCAACCCAGCGGGATCAGCAGCGCGGTGAAGGCGATGAGTCCGGCCAGGACGAGACCCAGTGCACGCCAATCACTCTGCGTTCGCCACTGACCGGTCGCGGGCGGCACGATGTCGGGGTCGGGCTCGTCGGGGTGACGCAGGGTCTGCACGGTCAGCAGTCCGGCGATCACGTACGCGCAGATCGTCAGGATGATCGGGAAGAACGCGGGTCCGGGAGTCGCTGCGCTACCCGGGATGTCCATCCCGATGATGCCGGCGGTCAGGTAGACGGCAAGTGCGAGCATGAGGCCCGCGACGACCAGACCGCTTCGTCCGGTGAGCGGTCGGCGCGCGGGGTCCGATCCGTGTCCGTCGTCGAGCGTCCTGCCGACGGGCTGCGCCGCCGCATTGTCAGTCGTCATGATGGGCTGCCTTCACTGCCAGTACCGGGACCTCGGCGTCGATGAGGATGCGCTGTGCGTTCGAGCCGAGCAGAAGTTTCCCGACGCGCGACCGGCGGCGCAGGCCGACGACGATGAGATCGGCGGCCAGTTCTTCTGAGACGTCGATGAGTTCGGCGGCCGGATCGGAATCCTCGCGACGATGGCCGAGCCAGCGAATCGCGGTGTTGTTGCCGGCATTCTCGACAGGGGCGAAGTCGGGCTCGGGAATGCCACCGTCGTCGTCGACAGCGGGGGTCTCCATGTCGAAGACGATCAGTTGAGAGCTCTCGTTGCGCGCGAGGCGCCGGCCGTGTTCGAAGGCCGCTCGACCTTCGGGGGTGTGGGCGAAAGCGACGAGGATGGGCATGGGTTCTCCGTGATGTCGTGTGGGGCAGGGGTTGTGCAGTGCGGGTTCGCCGACAGGCGGTCGGTCAGTACCCGAGGTCGGCCCAGATGCCGCGGACGAACTCCGATTGCTGGTCGATGACCTGGTTGAATCCGGTACCCGGCGTGAACGTGTCGGACCAGTTGTTGCGCTGCAGTGCATCTCGCCACTCGGGTGATTCGACGACCTCGGTGACGATCGCCTCGAGTTCGGTGCGCTGGTCATCGGTGATGCCCGGCGGTGCGACCACCCCGCGCCAGTTGGTGAGGGTGACGTCGTAACCCAGTTCGGACAGGGTCGGCAGATCGATGGCCGGGACCGGCTCGGGAGCCGAGATCGCCAGCGCGCGTAGATTTCCGGCGGTGATCTGGTCGACGAAGTCCTCGTAACCACTGACCGAGGCCTTGATCGTCCCGGACATGAGTGAGGTCGCCAGTTCGCCACCACCGGAGTAGGCGATGTAGTTGACCGCGGCGGGGTCGATACCGTTCTCCCGAGCCATCTGGCTGATGATCATCTGGTCGACGCTGCCCAGCGAACCGCCACCGAACGTGAAGTTCCTGGGGTCCTTCTTCCATTCGGCCATCAGCTCTTCGATGGTCGTGATCGGAGAATCAGCCGGCACGACGACGACGTCGTAATCGTCGGCGAGCCGCGCGATGGGGGTGACGTCTCCGAGATCCACGTCGGACCCGTTGATGTTGATCGCGCCCAGCATCGTGATGCCCATGACCATGATCGTGGTGGCGTCGCCGGTCATTCCCGCGAACTGGCTGAGTCCGATCGTGCCGCCGGCACCGGGGATGTTGACGACCTGCGAGTTGTTGACGATGTTCTGGGCTCGCAGCGCCTGCTGCATCTCGCGCGCCGCACCGTCCCAACCTCCACCGGCGGCCGCGGGCGCGATCAGGGTCAGTTGCGATCGCGCGTCGGCGCCGCCCTCGCTCCCGGCCGCGTCGACGACGCCGACGACGACGATCGCCGCGGCGACCAGTGCGCCGAGTGCTTTGACGAGCGTGGGAACACGTTTCGGCGGACGAGACGTGCGGGACAGCTCTGTCGATTCGTCGGTGCCGGGGGATGGTGCGGTCATGCGGTCCTCGTTTTCGTTCGGGGTCGGGTCCCGAGGCCGAGAGCTACCAACATCGTCTGACTCGATTCTGCTGCGGATGTGAGGACAACCACGTCGGTGGTCACATCGGAAGTGTTGGCGTAACCGTCGTCACAGTCACGCTTGGGCGCATAAGTATCGTTTTGCGCTTTTCGCGCGCGCTCGGCGTCGCACAGTTATAGATTATAACCTATGACGGTGACGCAGGACACAGGGGTTGGAAAAATGGCAGCGGCCAGGTCAGCCGGCGACGGGGTCCTCGGTGAGCGCATCGATGGCACGACGTCCGAGACTGTTGCCGATGTGCTCGCGCATCACCGCGTCGGCACGCTCGGCGTCACCGTCGGCGACGGCCTCCATGATCGCCCGGTGCTCGGCGGTGACCCGCGACCGGTCGTCGGGTGAATCGCCCCGGTGGGAGAGGCCGATGACGCGGTAACGATCTGCTTTGTCCCAGAGTCGTTCGAGGATGTCGATGAGAACGGGGTTGCCCGAAGCGCGGTACACCGTGCGATGGAATTCCCGGTGTCGGACAAGGGCATCGACATCGGACGCACTGGCAATGGGCGAGAGGCGATCGAAGGCATTGCTGATGGCGGCGATGTCGGCCGCCGTTCGCGTCCGCGCGGCGAGCGCCGCCGCGAGCGGGTCCAGGTTCTCACGTACCTGGTAGAGGTGGCGCGCCTCATTTGCGGATACGGGGGTCACCCGCGCGTCTCGGTGGGCCTCGAGTTCGACCATGCCCTCGGCGGACAGCCGGCGGATCGCCTCGCGGAGGGGAGTCGTGCTGACGCCGATCTCGGCCGCCAGCTTGGCCTGGGGGATCACCGCGCCGGCCGGCAGGACCCCGGTCAGAATTCGCCGTTGGAGCTCGGCGTATGCGTAATCGTTCTTGGTGAACATCCCGCCTGGTGTGGTCATGGCGGCCTCCCGGCAGTGGTCATGGGACGTCGAGGTGCGGCAGCGCCGGACGCCGCGATGATATCACCGGTGGTGCAAGTTATAGGTTATAACCTATGGTGGGATGCATGAGTGGAGCTGAACGCCGCGCGCAACCCGATCTGCCGGTCGTCGATGTCGAGCGGCGGGTCGGGTCCGACGTGTACCGGCAGTGGCCCACGGTGGTCCGTCTACTCGCCGAGAACGTGACTCGCCATGCCGACGCCGAGACGCGCGATCGAGCCCTGGACGACATGACCCGCTGGCTTCGCCCCGGCACCAGCGACGCCGAGATCCCGTATGTGCCGGGCCGGTTGCTGATGCACGACACCACCAGCACGCCCGCCCTCGTCGACATCGCCGCGATGCGTGACGCGGTTGCCGCCCGAGGTGGGGATCCGACGGCGTTGAGTCCCCGCCTGCCGGTGGAGGTCTCGGTGGACCATTCGCTCGCGGTCGAGTCGTTCGCGCGCCGCGATGCCGCCGCGGCCAATCTCGCCCACGACATGCGCCGCAACGCGGAGCGGTATCGCTTCCTGGCCTGGGCGTCGAAAACGATGGACACCGTGCACATCAACCCGCCGGGTACCGGGATCATGCACACGATCAACCTCGAACAGCTCGCCACCGTGGTGACGGTGGAGTCGGTGGACGGCATCGATCACGCGGTTCCGGACATGATGCTCGGCACGGACAGCCACACGCCCATGATCAACGGACTGGGTGTATTGGGCTGGGGCATAGGAGGTCTGGAAGCCGAGACGGTGATGTTCGGCATGCCGACCACACTGCGGATCCCCGAGGTCGTGGGAGTCCGCCTCACCGGGACGCTCTCCGCGGGCGTGCTGGCCACGGATCTCGCGCTGGTCGTCACGCACCGTCTGCGCGAGATCGGGGTCACGGGTGAGTTCGTCGAGTTCTACGGGCCGGGCGTATCGGCACTGACGGCGGGCGCACGGGCGGTGATCGCCAACATGGCCCCGGAATACGGTGCCACCACCGGGTTCTTCCCCGTCGACGCACAGACCGTCCGATATCTGGCCGACACCGGACGTACCGCAGAACACTGCGAGCTCGTCGAGTCGGTGACACGACGGCTCGGACTGTGGTTCGACCCCGATGCCGAGCCGCGTTTCACCCGCACGATCGACATCGACCTGGGTGCGGTGGTCCCGTCGGTGGCCGGTCCGCGTCGCCCGCAGGACCTGGTCCCGGTGACCGAGTTGCCGGCGACCTTCGACGCCGAGGGGTCGGCGCAGTGCGATGACGGGGTCGACATGCCCGCATTCCCCGTCGCCATCGCGTCGATCACGAGCTGTACCAACACCTCTGACCCGCGCCTCCTCATCGCCGCGGGTTTGGTCGCCCGCCGCGCACGGGAACGAGGGCTGCGGGTGCCGGAATATGTGAAGACCTCCCTCGCGCCGGGTTCGCCCTCTGCCGCCGGCGTGCTCGAGCGGGCCGGTCTCACCGACGACCTGTCCGCGGTCGGCTTCGACATCGTCGGATTCGGTTGTGCCACCTGCATCGGCAACTCGGGACCGCTGCCGGCGGAGATCACCGCGGTGGCCGAGGCGCACACACGAAAGCCGGTGGCTGTACTCAGCGGCAACCGCAACTTCCCCGGCCGCGTCCACCCGGACCTCGAACTGGGCCTGCTGATGTCGCCGCCGATGGTGATCGTCTTCGCCCTTGCCGGTGATGCGGCCATCGATCCCACCGCGGAACCGATCGGCGTCGACGCCGACGGACATGACGTAATGCTCGCTGATCTGTGGCCTGCGCCGGAGGAGATCGACGCGCTCACCGATGCAGCGCGGCGCCCGCGCGATGTCGTCGACGACTTCGTCTCGGCGTCCCGCAATTCCGCGTGGGACGCACTCGATGTACCGGATGGGCCGCTGTTTCCCTGGGACCCGTCGTCGACGGCCCTGCGGCGTCCTCCTTTTGCCGATGACGGCTACGCGCACACCATGCTCGGGGAGTACACCGCGCATCCCCTGCTCGTGCTCGGCGACGACATCACCACCGACCACATCTCCCCGGCCGGGGCGATCAAGCCCGACAGCCCGACCGGTCGATACCTCGTGGAGCGAGGCGCGGAACCGGGCGACCTGAACGTCTACGCGTCCCGGCGCGGCAATTGGGAAGCCATGCTGAGGGGCGGCTTTCAGAACAAGAACGTCCGCAACGCGCTCGCACCGGATGCGGCTCCCGCGCACACCGTGCATGCGCCCACGGGCGAGGTCGTGTCCCTTCCGGAGGCCGCGGGCCGGTACGCCGACGACGGCGACGAGGTGGTGATCGTGGCCGGGGAACGGTACGGCATGGGCAGTTCACGCGACTGGGCGGCCAAGCTGGTGCGCCTACTGGGAGTGCGGGCCGTGCTCGCGCGCAGTTTCGAACGAATTCATCGGTCCAACCTGATCGGTGTCGGCGTCCTGCCGTTGCTCATCCCCGCTGACGTCGACGGCGGGCTGCAGGACCTCCGGCCCGGAGACCGACTGCACGTCAACGGGACTGCCGACGCCGTCGACCGCGGGACGGTGGCGGTCGTCGTCCGGCGGGTCGACGGTTCCGAGATGCGTTTCGACGCGCGGGTGGCCGCCGAGACCGATCTGGACCGTCGGCTTCTCCGACGCGGCGGAGTCATCCCCAGCATCCTCGACGAGCAACTCGTGCGGTGACCTCGCGGGCCAAGGGCGCCGGCAACGCCTAGCTGCCAGCGAATTCACAGTGATCGGTCAACCCCCTCATAACCTGCGGGTTCAGTCTCGATACATGAGAAAGAACAAGCACATCTCCTCGGTCCCGCTCGTCGTCCTCGACGACCCCGCCGCCATCGATCACGCGTACGACCTGTTCCGTCGGGACATCCCGCTGGCTGTCGTCAGCAGTCAGTACTCCGCGGTCCTGCCGTTCATGATCGGCAACAACGGGCACACCGCGGCATTTGTCGCCGATGTCGACGACCCCGACCAGCTCGCGGAGGCGATCGTGATCATCGAACGCCGCTTCGGCCGGGTCGGCTCGGTCATCCGCTACGCGGCCGACATCCCGGCGGTGGCGGTGTAGGTAGCCTGGGCGCGCTGGATCGTCTGTTCACCCCCCGGTGAGTCGTCTTCGACGGGTCGAAAGCCTCCCGGGCGCGTTCGATGTCGGGCATGTGTACCGTCGCCCATCCGACGATCACATCGATGGGTTGCCGAAGCGTCCTGCCCAGCGGCGGAATCAGTACTCGACTGCAACCGGACGCGAGCTCAGTAGAACGCGTTCGACGATGCCGTTCCGCTTGAGCTAATTACGTGCGATACGACTGGCCACGGTTGCCGGCCGCCAGGCCGTTCACGAGAGTGACCATGTCGTCTTCGGCGACGTCGCCAGGTTCGATCCCGGCGAGGAACTCGCTCGGTAGCTCGGTCCATGCCCGCACGATGACTCCGGACTGTCTCGGGCCGGTTCCCATTCCGGCCCTCCGTCCACCACGGTAAACTATCCCGCCGACGAACCCGGCCATCCAAGCACGGTCTGAGAGTTATTGTCAGATAGCCGCTTTCAAACCGGTGGTGTTGGGTGCACTCCTGCGATTAGTTGACACCAATTGTGATTGCGGAAACGTCCTGCGAGTCGAGAGCTGTGTCTGCGAACGCAAAGATGCGAATGTTCGCCGAAGCTGGCACTTCATAGATCCATGTCATTACAGATTCGAAACCCGGATTTAAATCTTCATTGCATTCTGGCGTGCCCTGAATCTCGTATAAGTCGTCGACCGGCTCGAAGATGCGACTACTAGCGTCCGCGACGATTGCTCGTACAGGCCAGCTGCATGTGAGGTCGATAGCACGACCGCCTGAATTCCGAACGGCAGCGTCCACCCGGACGAATTTTGCGCCTGCCCTCGGCGCGACCGGCGCGTACTCGTCGTATCCGCTGTTCTTTCGCATGCTGTTGGTCATCCGCGGATACGTATTCGGCGTCGTGACTTCGTTCACCGTCAGTGTGATACCGCCGTTTACGACAGGCTGGCCCGTCGGGAAGGTCTCGGTACTGGGGGTAGTGGCGGCCCTGCTGTATGTCGTCGACGTCGTGTCTGCCTCGTATCGGCCCGTTTCGCTCTCGGGACGTACCAGCAGGATGGTTACTGTGGCGGTGACTGCGATAACTACGATCAGCGCTAGAGCGGCGACGGCGCCGATTATGATCGTCCTATTGCGGCGGCGCTGTCTTGCGAGCTCCGCATCGATCATGGCGTCAGTGACGACAGGTCGCTCGTCTTCGTGCCGGGGCATGGGCAGAGAATAGCGGCCATGTCAGACGTTCAGACCCGTATTGCGGGCCCGACGGGCTCTGATTTGAGGAATTTTGGTCGCGCACACATAGCGCCTGCCACTCTGCATGTACTGACGTAGAAGTTCATTCGATCGGACGACACGAACTCTGACTGGTTGCTCTTGTCGTGTGTGGGATCATTCGTTGTCGTTGCGAAGTTCGGAGAATGATGAGTGTTGCGAAGCGCCTATTGGCGGGGCTTGGGATCGCTGGGATCGTGTCGCTAAGCGGAACTGGTGTGGTGCAGGCGGTTCCGCCGCTAGAAACCAACGGCGCCGTAACTGACGCCAGTAGCGACACTGAGGTCGCGAACTACGCTTACCGCGACCTCACGATGAACCGTAAAGCACACGAGCAAGCGATCGAATTCGCGTCGGGGTCAAAGTCGGCTGTACAAGCTACTCGGACTTTGAACCAGCATCTCGGTAGATACTGTGCTTCCGCGGGACTCATCATGCGTGCGCTCGCTGACCAGGGGTACAACAGTGCAACCATTCAGAACTTCCACCACCAAGCGGGGTGCCTGACTGCACCCGCCGTCACTCACCAGGATCCCGCGTCCTAGCACCCGCATAGGGCGTGGGGAGTACAACCGGGCCCACGATACGGGGTAGCGACGCTGGTAAGCCGCTGCACAGCGACTGTGCGCTACAGCAACCCTCGCGACTTCAGCAAAAGATAGTGATCGGCGAGTTTCGCCGGGAGCTTGTCGGGCGCCGCATCGACCACGTCGACGCCGAGTCGGCCCACCGCGGTGGCGGTTCGGTCCCGCAGGGTGAGTGTGCGGGCCGCGGCGGCGGCGTCGTAGATCTGTGCGGCGTCGGCGCGCTCGGTGAGCATGTCGTCGAGGGCGGGGTCGGCGACCGAGCCGATGATGACCTTGTAGCGTTGCGCCAGCACCGACAGCGGGGGGAGCAGCGACTCCTCGACGGCCGCGGGTTCGAGGGGCGTGAGCAGGACAAGTAGTGCGCGCTGTCGCCCGATCTTGGCGACCTCGGCGCCGAGGAGCGGCCAATCGGCCTCCAGGAGAGCAGGTTCGAGATCAGCCATCGCGGACACGAGGCTGTTCAGCAACATCGTGCGACCGACGCCGACCACCCGTCGATGGACCCGGCGGTCACCGGCGATCAGATCGACCCGGTCGCCGGCATGCGACGCGAGCGCGGCAAGCAATAGTGCGGCATCCATCGCGGCGTCGAGTCGAGGTGTGTCGCCCACGCGCCCGGCCGACGTCCGAGAGGTGTCCAGCACGATGACGATGTGCCGATCCTTCTCCGGCTGCCAGGTCCGCACCACGGTCGAACGACGCCGGGCGGTGGCCCGCCAGTCGATGCTGCGGACATCATCGCCCTCGACATAGTCACGCAGGGAATCGAATTCGGTACCTTGACCGCGCACGCGCACTGCCGACCGACCGTCGAGCTGACGCAGGTGGGCCAACCGTGACGGCAGCAACCGCCGCGAATCGAAGGGCGGGAGTGCGCGGACTCGGCCCGGGAGCGGCACCGACCGTTGGCGTCCGGCGAGGCCGAGGGGACCCACCCGGCGGACGGCGACTCGGACCGCGAGTCGGTCACCGCGTCGGGTGGGGGTGAGAGTCGTTGTCACCGAGCGGGTCTCCGCGCGGGGGATGCTGACGCGGTGGGTGTTCGACGAGGCGCCCGCCGACGGCTGCCAGCTGTCGCGCAACACGCCGCGGAACGTCTGAGAGCCGTGGTTGGTGACCGCGATCGAACACGTCGTGCTCTGGCCGAGCCGGATCGGGCCGGGTGCCGACCGCGACATGGTGATCGATTTCGTGGACCCTTCCAGCGCGATGTCGAGGCACACGACCAGGACACAGAACAGCGCCCACAGCACGGGGACGAAGTAGTTCGGCCATATCAGGATGGGCACCGCACCGAGCAGCACCAGGATCAGAAAGCGGCCCGTGAGGAACATCAGCGGGGGACGGGCACCGAGTTGATCGCGGCGTCGAGCACCGAACCCACCGACACCCCTTCGAGCTCGGCCTCCGGGCGCAACGACAGGCGGTGCGCGAGCGTCGATTGGGCGAGCGCCTGCACGTCGTCGGGGGTCACGAAGTCGCGGCCGTTCAGCCACGCCCATGCCCGGCTCGTGCCGAGCAGTGCGGTGGCGCCGCGCGGACTGACGCCCAGGGCCAGTGACGGCGAGAATCGGGTGGCCCGGGCGA
>FKKE01010650.1_pt1 | contig 11887 bp, 11 predicted proteins | sample 1106331 | NCBI WGS metagenome assembly FKKE01 (sample SAMEA3931202, study PRJEB13176) | freshwater metagenome | biome: Drinking water system; feature: drinking water; material: freshwater | place: China | collected 2013-02-06 | reverse complement strand
CCCGAACCGGTCTGGAACACGTCGATCGGGAACTGGTCGTCGTGGCGTCCGTCCGCGATCTCGGTGGCCGCGGCGACGATCGCGTCGGCCTTCTCCTTGTCGAGGAGACCGAGGTCGGCGTTGACGGTGGCGCAGGCCGCCTTCAGCAGTCCCATCGCCCGGATCTGCGTCCGTTCGAGGGGGCGTCCGCTGATCGGGAAGTTCTCCACGGCACGCTGCGTCTGTGCCCGCCACAGGGCGTCGACGGGTACCCGGACCTCGCCCATGGTGTCGTGCTCGATGCGGTACTGCTCGCCCTGCGCGTCGGTCTGTGTGTCCTCGGTCATCGGCGTGCCTACTCCTTCGATCGAATCCTTATGCCGCTCAGCGGGACGTTGACGGCCCCACTCGGGTCGGTGAAAAAGTCGTTGCCCTTGTCGTCAACGACGATGAAGGCGGGAAAATTCTCCACCTCGATCTTCCACACGGCCTCCATGCCGAGTTCGGGGTACTCGATGATCTCCTGGCTCTTGATGCAGTCGAGCGCGAGACGTGCCGCGGGCCCGCCGATGGAGCCGAGGTAGAAACCGCCGTGCGCGCCGCACGCCTCGGTGACCTGCTTGGATCGATTCCCCTTGGCCAGCATGACCATCGAGCCCCCGGCGGCCTGGAACTGTTCGACATAGCTGTCCATCCGGCCGGCCGTCGTCGGACCGAACGATCCGGAGGCCATACCCTCGGGGGTCTTCGCCGGCCCGGCGTAGTAGACCGGGTGGTCGCGCAGGTAGTCGGGCATCGGCTCGCCGGCGTCGAGGCGTTCCTTGATCTTGGCGTGGGCGATGTCGCGCGCGACGACCAGCGGTCCGGTCAGCGACAGTCGCGTCTTGACCGGATACTCCGAGAGTTGCGCGAGGATCTCAGGCATCGGGCGGTTGAGGTCGACCTCGACCACCTCGCCGCCCGAGATGTCTTCGGCCACACCGGCTGCGGGCATGTAGCGGGCCGGATCGGTCTCGAGCTGCTCGAGGAAGACGCCGTCGGCGGTGATCTTGCCGAGGGCCTGACGGTCGGCCGAGCAGGAGACCGCGATCGCCACCGGGCACGACGCACCGTGGCGGGGCAGCCGGACCACGCGCACGTCGTGACAGAAGTACTTGCCGCCGAACTGCGCGCCGATGCCGAGCGACTGCGTCATCTTGTGGATTTCCTGCTCCATCTCGACGTCGCGGAAGGCGTTGCCGTCGGGCGAGCCCTTGGTCGGCAGCGCATCGAGATAGCGCGCGGAAGCAAGCTTCACCGTCTTCATGCAGAGTTCGGCCGAGGTGCCGCCGATCACGATCGCGAGGTGATAGGGCGGGCACGCCGCGGTGCCCAGCGTCAGGATTTTCTCCTTCAGGAACGCCAGCAGGCGGTCCTTCGTCAGCACCGAGGGCGTTGCCTGGTAGAGGAAGCTCTTGTTGGCGGACCCGCCGCCCTTGGCCATGAACATGAACTTGTAGGCGTCGTCACCCTCGGCGTAGATCTCGCACTGCGCCGGCATGTTGTTGGCGGTGTTCTTCTCCTCGTACATCGAAAGCGGCGCCACCTGCGAGTAGCGCAGGTTGCGGCGCAGATAGGCGTCGCGCGCGCCTTGCGACAGCGCTGCCTCGTCGTCGCCGTCGGTGATGACGTTGCATCCCTTCTTGCCCATGATGATCGCGGTGCCGGTGTCCTGGCACATCGGCAGCACGCCGCCGGCGGAGATGTTGACGTTCTTCAGCAGGTCGAGCGCGACGAACCGGTCGTTGCCCGAGGCCTCCGGGTCGTCGATGATCTTGCGCAACTGCGCGAGATGAGCCGGACGCAGATAGTGGCTGATGTCGTGCATGGCCTCCGCGGTGAGCCTCCGGATGGCCTCCGGGTCGACCTTCAGGAAGGTCTGACCGTCGACGGAGAACGTGGACACACCCTCGGTCGTGACCAACCGGTACGGGGTCTCGTCGGCGCCGGTCGGGAGCAGATCGGAGTAGAGAAACTCGGGGGCTGAGGCTGGTTTACTCACGGACCGCATCGTATCGCCCACGACATCGGCCCCACGCCAGAGGTTGACTCGTGAAGTCACCGGTGTGGGTGTGGGGCCGATGTCGTGTCTCAGAGATCGATTCGGGAGTAGCCGCGAAGCTTGGCCGGCTTGTGAACTGCCTCGATGCGGCGGACGGTGCCGGACTTCGAGCGCATCACCAGCGACCGGGTCGTCGCGCCATTGGGCCGGTAGGTGACGCCGCGCAGCATGTCGCCGTTGGTGACCCCGGTGGCGCAGAAGAAGGCGTTCTCGCCGCTGACCAGGATGTCGTTGGTCAGAACCCGGTCCAGGTCGTGGCCGGCATCGATGGCCTTCTGGCGCTCTTCGTCGTTGCGCGGCCACAGCTTGCCCTGGATCTCGCCGCCCATGCACTTCATCGCGACGGCGGTGATGATGCCCTCGGGAGTGCCGCCGACGCCCATCAGCATGTCGACGGTGGAGTAGTCGTCGGCGGCGGCGACCGCACCGGCGACGTCGCCGTCGGAGATGAGGCGGATCTTGGCGCCGGCCTGGCGGATCTCACCGATGAGATCGGCGTGGCGAGGACGGTCGAGGACGATCACGGTCAGATCGGCGACGTCGATGCCCTTCGCCTTCGCGACCGAGTTGATGTTCCACTCGACGGACTCGTTGATGTTGATGGCGCCCTTGGCCTCGGGCCCGACGGCGATCTTGTCCATGTAGAAGACCGCCGACGGGTCGTACATCGTGCCGCGCTCGCTGACCGCGATCACCGAGATCGAGTTGGGGCGGCCCTCCGCCATCAGCGTGGTGCCGTCGATGGGATCCACGGCGACGTCACAGTCGGGGCCTTCGCCGTTGCCCACCTCTTCGCCGTTGTAGAGCATCGGCGCCTCGTCCTTCTCGCCCTCACCGATGACCACGACACCGCGCATCGACACCGACGACAACAGTTCGCGCATCGCGTCGACCGCAGCGCCGTCGCCGCCGTTCTTGTCGCCACGACCGACCCAACGACCGGCCGCGAGTGCAGCCGACTCGGTCACGCGGACCAACTCCATCGCGAGGTTGCGGTCCGGGGCCTGATGGGTGCTGACGGTCATGGGCAATCGACTCCTCTGTTCGGCGCGGGTCGACTCCAGCGGCGCCGAGTGATGGTGGCGGTGGTCTCGACCACCATCCTTGCATGTCACACCGGGCATTCGGTCAGTGACCCTGCTGGTGGGATACTCGGCGCCATGGCTGACAAACCCCGCATTCTGAACAACGGCAAGGACATGTTCTGGTCGTTGGTCCCGTTGCTCGCGCTGTGTGCGCTGGTGGCGATCGCGTCGGGGAACTGCTCGATCGGGGCCTCCAAGGACGTGGCCGACAGCAAGCTGCCGCCGTTCGACGTGGTCAGCGCATTGAACGCCGACGCCGCCCAGCTCTCGTTCCCGATCCGCCGCCCGCCTACGCCGGAGGGCTGGCGGCCCAACTCCGGTTCGTCGGACGCGATCGAGGGGCACCGGGTCAGCACGGTGGGATGGCTCAGCAGCGACGGCGCCTACGTCCAGCTCAGTCAGTCCGATGCGCCCGAGGACGTGTTCGTCCCCTACCTCGGCGGCGGCAGCGGGGGTGATTTCGCCGACATCTCCGGTACCGGTACGCGCCAGGCGGGCGGGCGGCAGTGGGTGACCTACGAGACGTCGGAGGGCAAGCGGTTCTGGATCACGGACCTGGGCAAGGTACGCATCGCGGTACTGTCGCGCGGCAGCGACGCCGACATCGAGACGATCGCGTCGTCGGTCGTCGCCCAGCAGCCACTGCAATTGGGGTAGCGCACTACTCGTGAGGACCCGGCCCGCGGTTCCTAGCGTCTTCGGCAGGAGGCGCTCATGGATGGGGGATCGCGGTTCGGCTTGCACCTCGTGTGGGCCAGGTTCGTGCTCGTCGCGGTCCTCGTGCTGCTCGTGGTGACCGTTCCGGTGCAACGGGCGGGCGCCATCGATGCGCTGACCGACCCGCGATCCGGGGCCGCGACCGCACCCGGTCTTCCGTACATCGTCGGGCCGCCTCCGGATTCCGCTGTGGTGCGGCCGCTTTCCTCCTCGTCGAGGGGTGGGGAGGATCGTCGGCCGGTCCTCGCGCGGGTCGGTGCGCGACCGACCGCCGAGCACACGCGCATCAGTGTTATCGACCGCGAGGCGCTCACCCGGTTCGACTGATCGGTCTCAGTCGTCGTCGGGGTCGGAGCCGGTGCTGATGACCGCCTCGATGCGCTCGCGGGCACCGCGCAGGTGCTCCTCGCAGCGGGTCGCGAGGGCCTCGCCACGCTCCCAGAGCGCCAGCGAGGCGTCGAGGTCGAGTCCGCCGTGCTCGAGGGTGGTGACGATCTCGGCGAGTTCGTCGCGTGCTTCCTCGTATCCGAGTTCCTCGATCGGAGTGGATGATTCGTCGGTGCTCACGCATTTCCTCCGTGTTCCGGCATGGTCGTGGGTTCGTCGACCCGGGCGGTTGCGGCGCCGTCGGCGACCCGGATGCGCAGGGGTGCACCCGCCGGCAGGTCCGCGAGCGTGCCGACCACATGGGGTGGGTCGGTGTCGGTGCGCTGTACCACCGCGTAGCCGCGCGCCAGGGTCTGCGCGGGACCGAGTGTCGCCAGGCGCGCGCCGAGATGGTCGGTACGTCGTTCCTCGTAGTCGATGTGGCGCAACACATCTCGGCGCAGGGCGCGGACCAGCTCGGCCACCTGCCCGGCTTCGGAGTCCACGAGCACACCGGGACGGGCGAGCACCGGCCGCGCCCGCAGCGCGGCGACGACGCCGGACTCGCGGCGCACCCAGTTGCGCAGGGCCTGCGCGCTGCGTCGACGCAGTTCCGCGATGCCCGCGAGTTCGGCCTCGACGTCGGGAACGACGCGCTTGGCCGCATCCGTCGGAGTGGCGGCGCGCAGATCCGCGACGAGATCGAGCAGTGGATTGTCGGGTTCGTGCCCGATCGCGCTGACGACCGGGGTCCGGCACCGCGACACCGCGCGCAGCAACGCCTCGTCGGAGAACGGGAGCAGGTCTTCGACGCTGCCCCCGCCGCGCGCGATGATGATGACCTCGACGTCGGGGTGGGCATCGAGGTCGGCCAGGTGGGTCAGGATGCGGGCGACCGCCGTCGGCCCCTGCACGGGAGCCTCGCGGATGTCGAAGCGCACGTTCGACCATCGAGCGGTGGCGACGCTCACGACGTCGTGCTGCGCTGCGCTCGCGCGGCCACTGATCAGGCCGACGGCGCGCGGCAGGAAGGGCAGCGGCCGTTTGAGCCGTGAATCGAAGAGGCCCTCGGCGGCCATGAGCTGCCGCAGCCGTTCGATGCGCAGCAGCAGCTCGCCGATGCCCACGGCCCGGATCTCGCTGACCCGCAGCGACACCGTGCCGCGCCCGGTGTAGTAACTCGGTCGGCCCAGGACCACCACGGAGCTGCCGTCCGTCAGCGGGACCTCGGTGCGTGCCAGCAGGTCGGGACTGCACGTCACCGAGATCGAGATGTCGGCGGCGGGGTCGCGCAGGGTGAGGAACGCGGTGCGGGTCCCCGGCCGCCGGCTGATCTGGGTGACCTGTCCTTCGACCCAGATCTGTCCGAGCCGATGGATCCAGTCGGCGATCTTGGTGTTGACCGTCCGGACCGGCCAGGGATGCTCGGCCGAGTTCGGTGACGAGGAACGTCGCGGTGTGTCGCTCGTGTCGGCCCCGGTCACGCTTCGGTGGAGCGCTTGTTCTGCGCGGCGATCCGGTTCTCGAGCATCGTCACGAACGGCGCGCGGTCGCGGTGGGATTTCTCATAGTCGACGAGTGCGATCAGGTCCTCGACGGCGACCGACCGGAGGCGGGCCCGGAGTTGCGCGAGGGTGAGGGTGTCGTAGTCGATGAGCTCGACGATCTCGGGCCCCGAGCCGTCGGCGGAACCCACCGCCTCGGTGCCCGGCACCTCGGCCGCGACGACCTCGTCGGGGGTCGAGCTGTAGAGCGCGAACCGCCCGGCATCGGCGCGCGGCGGTGCGGCGAGATCGGCGTCGGCGGCGGCCTCCTCGATCTCCTCGTCGATGGTCGTGGGCGACGGGGTCGTCGGGGCGGCCTTCGGCTTCTCGTCCTGCACAGACGTGTCGGTGGTCGCCGCGGGCGCGGCGGACGCGACCGGGTCGGGACCCGCTGCGTCGTCCTCGTCGAAACGTGCCCATTCGGGCTGTTCGTCGGGCCGGTCGAAGAGCATCTCCAGGGCGGCGTCGCCTTTGATGGCCAGTTCGGCGATGTTCTGTTGCGCCCGCATACCGGCCTGGAGGGTCTGGCTGATGGCGGTCATCGGCAACGTGATGAGCAGCGCCGGGAGTTTCCGTGTCTCCTCGAGGGCGGTGACGATCAGACCTGCGGCTATCCGGGCGGGGTACGGTGCGCGATCCATGCCAACACTCTGCCATCACGGGCAACGCCGCGTAACCCGTACCCTGGGAAGCATGTCTGAGACGAAGCGTGTCCTGCTCGCCGAACCCCGCGGCTACTGCGCTGGTGTCGACCGTGCGGTGGAGACGGTCGAGCGTGCCCTGGACAAGCACGGCGCTCCCGTCTACGTGCGCAAGGAGATCGTGCACAACCGGCACGTCGTGGAGACCCTGGCCGAGCGCGGGGCGATCTTCGTCGGCGAGACCGACGAGGTGCCCGAGGGCGCGTTGGTCGTGTTCTCCGCGCACGGGGTGTCCCCGCTGGTGCACCAGACCGCCGCGGAGCGCAACCTGCGCACCATCGATGCCACGTGTCCGCTGGTCACGAAGGTCCATCAAGAGGCGAAGCGATTCGCGCGCGACGACTACGACATCCTCCTGATCGGCCATGAGGGCCATGAGGAAGTCATCGGTACGGCGGGGGAAGCCCCCGATCACGTGCAGTTGGTGGACGGAGTGGACTCGGTCGGACGTGTGACGGTGCGGGATGAGGAAAAGGTGGTCTGGCTGTCGCAGACCACGCTGTCCGTGGACGAGACGATGGAGATCGTCGAGCGGTTGCGTCAGCGTTTTCCGAAGTTGCAGGATCCGCCCAGCGACGACATCTGCTACGCGACCCAGAACCGGCAGGTGGCGGTCAAGGCGATGGCTCCCGAATGCGACCTGGTGATCGTCGTCGGATCGCAGAACTCCTCGAACTCGGTGCGCCTCGTCGAGGTGGCCCTGCAGGCCGGCGCGAAGGCAGGCCACCTGGTCGATTACGCCCGCGAGATCGACGACTCGTGGCTCGACGGTGTGACGACGGTCGGCGTCACCTCTGGCGCGTCGGTGCCCGAGGTGCTGGTCCGCGGGGTTCTCGACTACCTGGCCGAACGCGGCTACGGGACGGTCGAGACGGTCAACACGGCCAACGAGACGCTGACCTTCGCGCTCCCGCGCGAGCTGCGCCCCGCACGTTCGTCCAGCTGACCTCGGGCCACGGTCCGGCGTCGACAGGTCAGAACTCGTCCGGGTCGAGCTTGCGCACCCGCCGGTGGGGTAGTGCGATCGCGAGGACGGCGGCGATGACGATCGCCGCGACGGCGCTGCCGATCATCGCGACGTTCCGCGCGGAATTGTCCGGTGGCTGCGCCACGGGAGGTGCGGCGATGGGCGCCGAGGCCCGGTCCGGCTGCTGATCGGCCGGCACTTCGGCGGTCAGGGCGGCGACCGGATCGACGACACCGTGTCCGATGCGCTGATCGCGCCCGGTTCCCGGGGAGTGGGCGGTGGCGATGATGCGGTCCATCACCTCGCGCGCGGTCAGATCGGGGAAGCGGGCCCGGATCAGCGCGGCGGTGCCCGCGACGTACGGCGCGGCGAAACTCGTGCCGATCAGTGGCACCGGCCCGCCGTCGCTCTGCTGGGCCGACGCCAGCCGGCTCGAACCACGCCGGCTGTCCAGGCTCACGATGTCGGTGCCCGGCGCCGCGACGCCCACCCACGGGCCGTGCAGGCTGAAGTCGCTCGGCGAGCCGGTGTCGGCGTCCACCGAGCCGACCGTCAGGACGTACGGCGAATACCAGGCGGGACTGGCGACGGTCGCGACCGACCGCCATCCGTCGGGGTCGTCGGCGGCGGGAGCCGGATTCTGGTTCTGGCAGGCGCCGTCGCGCGTCAGGTTGCCGGCTGCCACGACGACCACGACGTTCCGGTCGTAGGCGTGCCGGATGGCCGCACCCAGCGCCCGGTCGTCGACCGAATCCGACGCCGACGCGCACGCCACCTCGGAGATGTTGATGACAGTGGCGCGTAGATCGACCGCGCGCACGATGGCGTGCGCCAGCGTCCGGACGGACCCGTAACCCGAGCCGATCACCGGCGCGGCGTCGTCCCGGGCGCGGTCGTTCTTCTTCTGGAAAGCGCTGCTGGACTGGCGGATCGAGATGATCGACGCCGCGGGCGCGACGCCGGCGAACGCGTCGGCGGTGCTGGGCCGGGCGGCGATGATCCCGGCGACCAGGGTGCCGTGGGCGTCGCAGTCGTCGAGTCCGTTGCCGCCCGAGACGTAATCGCCACCGGCGACGACGCGACCGAGCCGAGGATGGGGCGTCACCCCGGTGTCGATGACGGCCACCCGCTGACCCTGTCCGCGACTGAACCGCCATGCCTCCGGGAGATTCATCATCGCCTGCGCCGCAGTCGGTTTCGTCACGGTGCGGGTCAGTTCCGGGATGTTGCACAGGTGGCGTTGCTCGGTCGGTTCCAGCGGGGCGACCGGGGCCGACCGGACGAGGGCGCCGGGATCGATCCGAGGCGGGGTGACCGCCGCAGCGGGCGTCGCCGAGGCCCCGACGAGTGCCGCGACGAGGGTCGTCGCGAATACTCCAGCACCACGGACACGGTTGTCGCGCATCAGATCTCGCGGACCATTCGGTACAGGTCGAGCAGCCACAACAGCAGGGGCACGATGAGGGCGACGAGGATGTACTCGCCGATCTCGGCCCACCGACGCATCACGGGTGAGAAGTCCTGGTTCGGGGCGACGACCCCGAAGACGAGGGCGCCGATCACCACGAGGATGCCGAGGGCGAAACCGATCACCGGCCACTGGTCGTCGCCGAACGCGAGACCGGTGATCAGGGTGATGACCACGAGTGATCCGCCGATGACGAGGATTCCCGCCTGGAACAGGTCGCTGTGAGAGCGGCCCCGCAGACACAGCACGATGCCGATGATCGCGGCGTAGACGGCGTTGCGCCATTCGAACCCGGCGAGCGGGGCGGCGGTGAGCACGGCCGCGATGGCGGTGACGACGGTGAGCCCGCCGACGATGCCGGTCAGGTACGCGTTGGCGAGGTAGGAACGCCGTTCCAGCGCATCGGCTTTGGGAAGGGCGGTCGCGCCGATCGCCCCGATGCCCTCGATGGCCGGGCGCGGTTCGATGTCCTTGACGTCGATGGCGGCACCCGCGGTCGGCACCGGGGGCAGCGGCAGCTTCGCGAGCAGGATCGTCGTGCGGGGAGCCAGACCGATGCACAGCAGACCGACCGCGGCGATGACGGCGGCGACATCGGGCACCGGCGCATCGATGAGGAGTCGCGCCCCACAACCGGCCCCACCGAGCAGCGCCGCGCTGGTCACGGCGCTGTGTGCGGTCGACCCGGCCGCGGTCATGCGATAACTGACGACCGCGGCGACGAGTGCGGACGCGAAGCCCAGGGTGAGGTGTGCGGCGCCGTACGACCCGGGCGTCACGATCATCCCGGTCACGAAGGCCATCGGTGCGGCGCACAGGGACAGCACCGTCGAACTCTGCTCGTCGCGGTAGTAGCGGGACACGATCGTCGAGGCGGTGACGAATCCGACGACCGCCAGCCCGGACAACCCGGCGAACCACAGGGCGCCGGTGCTGGAGCGGACCGCGGCCAGGGACGCCGCCGCCGCGACCGCGGCGACGAGTGCCAGGGCGTAACCGACCTTCCGGGCGGACGCCGCGGTCCAGTCGACGAACTGCGATTCGTTCAATCGGGCGACAGCGTCGACCACATCATCGAACAGCACCGGGGACTCCCCGGTTCGCGTGGAGGTCAACAACAGCAGATCGCCGTCACGGATACCCGACTCCGACAGCGACCGGTGCAGGGGTAGCGGGTCCTGTCCGACGAGCGCGAGCGTCCACTTGTTCTGCCGGTCGTGCGGGCGGCCGGGATTGCGGGCGTCGGCATCCGGGTCGTCGGGGTCCGACCTCGTGGGATTGCGCGATTCGATCTGGGCGACAAGGTCACCGATGAGTCCGGCGATGGGGATGCCGGCCGGGAGTCCGACGTCGAGCTGGGTGTTGCCGCCCAGCACGGACACCCGAACGAGTTGCGGCTCGACGGCCACCTCACCCCGCCGGCGGTCGCCGGTGTCCGCGTCGGCAGCGGTGGCCGGGTACCCCGGTGCGAATCCGTCCACAGACGACATCAGGTCAATCCTCCCCCTAGATTCAGCAGCTAACATAGCCAACCGCGGCGGGTTCGACCGCCCGGGGATACACAGCGCGACATGTCAGGGGGGACGTGTGGTCACGACGACGGAGGGCTTTGTGCGTCGCCCGCGCATCACGCCCCCACGCACGCCCGGAGGCGAGGTCAACATCCAGGCGCCGCCGGATGTGCCGCGGGTGGTGCCCGGCGGGCTCCTGATGAAACTGCTGCCGGTGGTGATGGTCGTCGCCGTCGTCGGCATGGTGGCGCTGATGGTCGTCACGGGCGGGCGCAACATCCTGACCAACCCGCTGTTCATGATGTTCCCGCTGATGATGCTGATGTCGATGTTCGGCATGTTCGCCGCCGGCGGCCGTGGCGGGGGCAAGCGCGCCGGAGAACTCAACGAGGAACGCAAGGACTACTTCCGCTATCTCGGCCAGCTGCGCGGCCAGGTCTTCGAGACCGTCGACAACCAGCGCGCGGCACGCACCTGGAGCCACCCGGACCCGCGCGCGCTGCTCGACGTGATCGGCAGCAGGCGCATGTGGGAACGCCGCCCCAGCGATGCCGACTTCGCCCATGTGCGCGTCGGGGTGGGCGTCCAGCGACTCGCCACGCGGCTCATGCCGCCGGAGACCGGTCCCCTCGAGGACATCGAGCCGGTGTCGATGGTGGCCCTGCGCCGGTTCGTGCGCACGCACTCCGCGGTCTACCGCCTGCCCACCTCGATCTCGCTGCGCGGCTTCCCGGCCATCAACATCGAGGGTGCGCGGCAGGAGACCCGCGAACTCATCCGGTCGATGGTCGTGGAGCTCTGTGCGTTCCACGGTCCCGATCACCTGCACATCGGCATCGTGACCGGCGATCCGGCGGGGGAGGCCTGGGACTGGGCGAAATGGCTTCCGCACGTGGGACATCCGACGCTGCGCGACGGCGTCGGGGCGATGCGGATGATCTATCCGACGCTGGCGGACCTCGAGAACTCGATGGCCGCGGACCTCCTCGAGCGCGGCCGGTTCAGCCGGTCGGCTCCGCCGAACGCCAATCGCGCACACCTCGTGGTGATCATCGACGACGGTTACGTCGCCGGCGACGAGCGGATCATCAACGACGCCGGCATGGAAGGCGTCACGATCCTCGACCTGACCGCGCCGACGGACGGTCTCGCGGTGCGGCGCGGGCTGCAACTCGTCGTGCGCGGGGGCAAGGTCTCCGCGCGCAGTGCCGCCGGCGTCGAGGAGTTCGCCGACATGGACTCGCTGACGATTCCCGAGGCGGAGGCGATCGCCCGGCGCATGGCGCGCTACCGGCTGGCCACCGCGGCGACGCTGGCCCACCTCGAGTCCGAGGCGACCTCGGCCGACCCCGGCCTGCCCGCGCTGCTGGGCATCGACGACGCCGCGCGCTTCGATCCGGCGACGGCCTGGCGTGGTCGTACCGGCCGGGAGCGCCTGCGCGTGCCGA
>FKKE01004519.1_pt1 | contig 11894 bp, 12 predicted proteins | sample 1106331 | NCBI WGS metagenome assembly FKKE01 (sample SAMEA3931202, study PRJEB13176) | freshwater metagenome | biome: Drinking water system; feature: drinking water; material: freshwater | place: China | collected 2013-02-06 | reverse complement strand
ACGGCCGGGAGATCTTCACGAGTCCGGGCCGGACCGGGATGTCGCCACGCCCGGACGGATCGGTCCTCGTGGTGACGGGCAGCATGACAAGCGGCACACCGACGAATGGTCCGGTCGTCGTGGTCCGGCCGGACGGCACCACCAGCGACTTGGCGGGTATGAGCGTGGAGTCCGCTGCTGTCATGACTCCGACTCAGAGCGGGCGTGTGCTCATCGACGGTGCATACACCGACGTCGCGGACGGCGCGCGGATCTGGACGACGACTGATCTCCCGGCCCACACCTCGCCGACCGTCGTGCTGGCCGATGACCGTGAAGTCGTGTGGACGACGCTCGACGCTGTCACTGCAGTCGATGCCATCTCCGGCCAGACGTTGTGGACGACTCCGACCGGGCCGGTCTACGGGTCGACCGGCCACGCGGTCACCGACGGCGAACGCCTCATCGCGCCCATGGCCGACGGCGGCGTGACCGCCCTGGATCTGGTGGGCGGTGCGCCGGTGTGGTCGATGCCCCCGTCCACGATCGGCAACACCCCCGCCGCGGGTGTCACCGAACCGCGTCCGCCGTTGACGTTCGCCGTCGGCGACCGCCTGATCACGATGACCGCGACCACGATCACCGGCTTCGCACCCACCGGTCCGGAGGCGATCGTCCCGGGCACGACTCGCGAGGCCGGCACCGCCGACGGCGGCGAACCCGAGTACGTCACGCCGTGCGGGGCGCCCCCGGTCTTCACGCCGCAGTCGTTCCGCACGTCGGCGGGCGGGCTGGGCGTGACGATGAAGGTCACCGCGAAGTGTCCGGGCGGCGACGTCCTGTACGGGCCGCAGACACGCATCACCATCACCGACGGCAGCGGCATCGTCGCGTCGGGGAACTTCGACTTCCAGCGGGCGCCGGTCGCGGTGCCCTCGCTCGACGGGGCGGGCGAGGCGCTGACGATGGAACTCACCTATCCGCCCGGGAGCTTCTTCCGGCTGCCGGACACGCTCGGTGCCCAGGGGAGTGCGGCCGGCGACGCCCGCTACCTCGTCGACTGCGACGAGGGCCCGACCTCCGGGGCCGCGCCGAAGCTCGCGACTCCGCAGTCGGGAACGGCCGCGTCGTCGACCGCCACCGGGGTGTCGTTCCCGGCCGGAGCCGACGTGACGGCGAGCAGCGTCAGCGCCCTCCGTCTGCAGGCCGACGCCGATCGGGCCTTCATCGTGGCGAACCTGAACAACCGGTGGGTGGCGCAGCTGAGCTCCAAACGGCCGGGTCTCGTTGCCGAGGGGCGGACCTGGACCGACCAGGCCATCCTCGACGAGTTCCTGGCACTCCGGTTGCGGTTCAACGACGTTCGGCTCCTGTGGAGCGACGAGTGGCCGGTGTTCTCGTACCGCGGCTGGTGGGTGACGGTGGCCGCGGCGACCTTCCCGGGCCCGGTCGAGGCCAACAACTGGTGTCGCGCCCAGGGATTCGGCCCGGACAACTGCTTCGCGAAACTGGTGAGCACCACGGCCGGACCGGAGCAGACGACCTTGTACTGGAAGTGACGGCGCCCGAGGCCGCGGCGGTTTGTTCGGAACGATGACGAGTAATCGGTTCATCGCGATACGGTCGGGTATGGATTTCTCTCCGTCAGCGCGGTCGGCCGAACTCACCGAACGCGTGCGCACCTTCGTGACCACCGAGATCGAGCCGGTCGAACCCGAGATCCATCGGGACATCAAGACCCGCCGCGACGAGAACGGCAACCCGTGGACGCCGTCGCCGATCATCGCCGAACTGCAGAAGAAGGCCCGCTCGGAGGGGCTGTGGAACCTCTTCCTGCCCGCCGAGCACGCCGGCCGCTATGCCGCCGACTTCGGCACCGACGGCGGCGCCGGGTTGACCAACTCCGAGTACGCGCCGATCGCGGAGGCGATGGGATCGTCCGGGCTCGCGCCGGTGATCTTCAACTGCAACGCCCCCGACACCGGCAACATGGAGGTGTTGCTGCGCTACGGCACCGACGAGCAGCGCAAACAGTGGCTCGAACCCCTTCTGACCGCGGAGATCCGCAGCGCCTTCTGCATGACCGAGCCGGCCGTCGCGTCGTCGGACGCCACCAACATGGCCGCGACCGCCGTGCTCGACGGCGATGACGTGGTCATCAACGGGACCAAGTGGTTCTCCACCGGTGTCGGCCACCCGGACTGCAAGGTCCTCATCTTCATGGGCGTCACCGACGCCGAGGCCGACCGGAAGTCTCGGCACACGATGGTGCTCATCCCGATCGACGCACCCGGGGTCACGATCGACCGGATGCTCACCACCATGGGCTACTTCGACGAGCCGTTCGGCCACGGCGAGGTCAGCTTCGACAACGTGCGCGTCCCGGCGTCGAACATCCTGCTCGGACCCGGCCGCGCATTCGAGATCGCCCAGGGCCGGCTCGGTCCGGGTCGCGTGCACCACTGCATGCGGGCGATCGGACTCGCCGAGCGCGCGCTGGAACTCGGTGTGCGTCGCGCACTCTCGCGGGAGGCGTTCGGCAAGCAGCTCGCCCGGCTCGGCGGCAACAGCGAGCGCATCGCCGACGCCCGCATCGCGATCAACCGGTCGCGGCTCCTCGTCCACCACGCGGCCTGGTTGCTCGACCAGGGCATGTCCCGCGAAGCCCTGTCGGCGGTCAGCGAGATCAAGGTCGAGGTGCCCAACATGGCACTCGACGTCATCGACCTCGCCATCCAGTTGCACGGCGGCGCCGGTCTCACCGACGACTTCCCGCTCGCGCAGGCCTGGGTGGGCGCGCGGTCGCTCCGACTCGCCGACGGCCCGGACGAGGTGCACCGCAACGTGGTTGCGCGCATCGAGTTCGGCAAGTACCGCTGATCGGGGGACGAGGATGACCAACGAGGTGGCCGGTGCGGGCGAGGTCCGCACCGAGGATGCATTCGACGTCGAGGCGATGGCCAAGTGGCTGGAGGCCAACGCCGCGGACCCGACCGGTCTCGACGCCGTGCCGCAGGTCCGTCAATTCGGCGGTGGCGCTTCGAATCTCACGTACCTGCTGCGCTATCCGTCCAGGGACCTGATCCTGCGCCGGGCGCCCCGGGGTACCAAGGCGCGGGGCGCGCACGACATGGCACGCGAGTACCGGATCCAGTCCGAACTCGCGACCGCCATCCGCTACATCGCGCCGATGATCGCCTTCTGCGACGACGAGTCGGTTATGGGCGCGGATTTCTACGTGATGGGCCGCATCGACGGTGTCATCCCGCGGACCGAGTGGCCCGCCGACGTCCCGCTCGACGCCGAGCAGGCGCGCCGGCTCTGTCTGAACTTCATCGACACCCTGGTCGAGGTCCACTCGGTCGATCCGAGCACGACGGGTCTCGCCGATCTCGGCAAGGGGCCGGGTTATGTGCGACGTCAGGTCGAGGGCTGGTCGGCGCGATTCCGCAACGCGCACACCGACGACGTGCCCGACTTCGAGTCGACGATGACCTGGCTGGCCGACAACCAGCCCGACGACGTCGCCAACTGCGTCATCCACAACGACTTCAAGCTCGACAACGTCGTCCTCGACAAGGACGATCCCACCCGGGTGATCGGCATCCTGGACTGGGAGATGGCAACCCTCGGCGATCCCCTGATGGATGTCGCGGGTTCGATGGCCTACTGGATCCAGGCCGACGACCCGGATGCCATGCAGCTCATGCGACGTGTCCCGACGCACCTGCCCGGCATGCTCAGTCGTGCCGAGTTCGTCGAGAACTATTGCGAGCGCATGGGATTCGACATGACACCGGAACGCTGGCGTTGGTATGAGGTGTTCGGACTGTTCCGGGCGGGGGTGATCGCCCAGCAGATCTACTACCGCTACTACCACGGCCAGACCACCAACAAGGCGTTCGAACGTCTCGGATACGCGGTCGGGATCATCGCGCAACGGCTGGACGACCTGCTCGTGTAACCACCCGACGAAAGGGACCGCCATGGCGGAGGACGTGGTCACCCCGGCGGGTGCCGGCAGCGGATCACCCGACGAGATCCGCATCAGCGGGTACCGTCCGGAGCTGCGCCGGACGCTCGGCGGGTTCGCGGTGTTCGCGATCTCCTTCGCGTTCATCTCCGTCGCGGTCGGAATCTTCGCCACCTACGGCAGCGTGCTCACCACGGCGGGTCCGGTCGGGATCTGGTTGTGGATCGTCGCCGCGGTTGGCCAGACCCTGATCGCGCTGGTCGTCGCACAATTCGCCGCCCGGATCGCACTGAGCGGGTCGTCGTATCAGTGGGCGTCGAGGCTGGCGAACCCGAAGATCGGCTGGTTCTTCGGCTGGCTGAGCTTCTGGTACCTGGCGATCGGCGTGGTCGCCATGGACAACGCGCTGGCCAGTCAGGCGCTGATGCCGCTCGCCGGGATGGCCGAGGACGAGGACGTCGCCCGCGTCATCACCCTTGTCGTGCTCGTCATCCAGGCCGTGCTGGTGATCGCGTCGACCCGGTTGCTCGGCCTGTTCACCTCCGGCGCGGTCGCGGTCGAGTTGGCGATCGTGGCGATCCTGATCCTGGTGCTCGCGGCGGTGATGGTGTTCAGCGGAAGCGGTCACCCGGGCAACCTGGTGTCCGAGGGGGTGGCCGCCGGTGCGCCGGACTACTGGGCGATCGGTGGCGGGGTGATGGCCGCGATGGTCATGGGACTCACCACCCTGGTCGGGTTCGATTCCGCGGCCAACCTCGCCGAAGAGGCGAAGGATCCGTTCCGCAGCGTCCCCCGGGCGATCGTCGGATCAGTGGTGGCCGCCGCGGTCCTGGGACTGGTCTTCCTCATCGTCCTGACCACGGCGATCGAGGACGTTCAGGCGGTCACGGCCGACGGGTCGCCGGTCGCCGCGATCATCCGGGAACAACTCGGGCCGGTCGCCGAGCGAATCCTGCTCGCCTGCATAGTCTTCGCGATGTTCGGCGCCGGCATGGTGGTGATGGCGGCCTGCGCCCGGCAGGTCTTCGCGATGGCCCGCGACCGGCGCTTCCCGGCGCACCGGCTGATGGCCAGGGTCAACCCCCGGACCCAGACCCCGGTGCCGGCGACGCTGCTCATCCTCGGCGTCGGAGTGGTGCTGATGCTGGCCCTGCCCGGGGCTGCGCTGATCGAGCTGATCATCGCGTCGACGATCCTGCCCGCGCTCATCTACGGCGGGACCGTCGTGCTGTACCTGGTCGTCCGAAAGCGTCTGGAGCGCAAGTCCGGTGGGTTCAGTCTCGGACGCCTCGAGATGCCGGTCGCGGTCGCCGCGCTGATCTGGGTGGGGGTCGCCCTGTTCGTGCTCGTCACGCCCGACGACGCGCGGGTGCCGACCCTGATCGTGCTCGGGCTGATCGCGGCGGGCGGCCTCTACTTCGTCGCCCTGCTGTTCGGACCCGGTCGCGTCCTCGAACACGAACCGGGGGTCGACGAATTCGCCGCGGCCGCAGAATCGGACAGGGCAGAACCGGACAGGGCAGAACCGGACAGGGCCGAACCGGACAGGGCCGAACCGGACAGAAGCTAGTCGAGACCTTCCTGCGCGCCTCGATCACCGCGTCGGACACCGGCGCGCTGGACGAGGACGATCGTCGTCCCGAGCAGACCGACGGCCAGGCCCACCAGGCAGACCGGCAGCGCGCGGTCGCCACCGAGATCGGTGAGGGCGACGATCACGGTCGCCACCACCCACCCGATCATCCCGACCACGATGACCGGCTCCGGGGCGCGCAACGCGCGGGGGAGTTCGGGGATCTCGAGTGTCGTGGACATGGACAACAGGGTAGCTTTCGGAACGTGCCACACGATGAGCCGAGTGAGTCTCGCGATCTGAGGTCCTCCGACACCCCGGGTGCGGACATGTCGAAGGGGAACCTCCCCACGGAACCCGACTTCCCCGCGACCACCCCGGGGCCGGATTCTGCGGTCCCGCGCGGCCCGCTCGACCGGTTCTTCAAGATCTCCGAACGCGGTTCGACGATCAACCGCGAGTTCCGCGGTGGCCTGGTCACGTTCTTCACGATGGCCTACATCGTGGTGCTCAACCCGATCATCATCGGCGGTATCCCGGGCGGGGACAAGAACACCGACGTCCTGGGCAACGTCCTGCCGCTGGCGCAGGTCGCCGCGGTCACCGCGCTCGTCGCGGGCGTGATGTCGATCCTGTTCGGCCTGGTCGCCAACTATCCGTTCGCGATCGCGGCGGGTCTCGGCATCAACAGCCTGCTGGCGGTGTCCATCGCGCCGCAGGTGACCTGGCCCGAGGCAATGGGTCTGGTGGTCGTCGACGGCATCATCATCGTCCTGTTGGCCGTCACCGGATTCCGCACCGCGGTGTTCAACGCGGTGCCCGCCGAACTGAAAGCCGCGATCGCGGCGGGGATCGGTCTGTTCATCGCCTTCATCGGTTTCGTCGACGCGGGATTCGTCAAGCGCATCCCCGATGCCGCCGGCACCACCGTCCCGGTGCAGCTGGGCAGCGACAACTCGATCTCCACGATCCCCACACTGATCTTCGCGGTCGGGGTGCTGCTGATGGGCGTCCTGGTGGTGCGTCGGGTCCCCGGCGGCCTGTTGATCGGTATCGCCATCACGACGGTGCTGTCGATCGTGCTGGAGCGGATCTTCGATTACGGGTCCAGCGTCGACAACCCCTCCGGCTGGGGTCTCAGCGTGCCCGACATCCCCGATGCCCTCGGCGGTCTGCCCGATCTCAGCCTGGTCGGTGACGTCGACCTGTTCGGCGCGTTCACCCGGATCGGTGTGCTCGCGGCGTCGGTGCTGGTGTTCGCGCTGGTGCTCTCCAACTTCTTCGACGCCATGGGCACGATGACCGGCCTCGGCAAGGAGGCCGGGCTCGCCGACGAGAAGGGCAACCTGCCCGGTATCGGCCGAGCGCTCGTCGTCGAGGGGACCGGCGCCATCGCCGGCGGTGCCGCCTCGGCGTCGTCGAACACGGTGTTCGTGGAGTCCGCGTCCGGTATCGCCGAAGGTGCGCGCACCGGCCTCGCCAACGTGGTGACCGGAATCCTGTTCCTGGTGGCGATGTTCCTGACACCGCTCTACGAGGTGATCCCGCTCGAGGCGGTCGCCCCCGCGCTGGTGGTCGTCGGCGCGATGATGATCGGCCAGCTCACGTCCATCGACTTCAAACGGCTCGACTACGCGCTGCCGGCCTTCCTGACCGTCGTCTCGATGCCCTTCACCTACTCGATCGCCAACGGCATCGGCATCGGCTTCATCAGCTGGGTCGTGATGGCGACCGCGGCGGGCAAGGCACGCACCGTGCATCCATTGCTCTGGTTCGTCGCCGCGATCTTCGTCGCCTACTTCGCGCGCGGACCGATCTCCGACCTCATCGGCTGACAGACTTGGTCGTCTGTCCGGGTTTGCCCGTTTCGGTGTAGTCCACCCGGTTCAATTTCGTCGCGGACGGGCAGTGAGGCCGATTTCCTGGCCTACGATTTGGCAATGCATGCACCTTATGGTGACGGAAGTCTGTCCGGCGACCTGTCCCTCGCCGTGGTGCGCCTGGCGCGCCGACTCCGAGGTCGGCGGGAGAACAAGCTGGTCTCGCTCACTCAGCTGTCCGCCCTCAACACGCTGCACCACGAGGGCCCGATGACACCAGGTGCGCTCGCGGCCGCCGAGCGGGTTCGCCCGCCGTCGATGACCAGGGTCATCGCCTCGCTGTCTGATCTCGGGATGATCAAGCGCGAACCCCATCCCACCGACGGCCGTCAGGCCATCGTGACGTTGTCCCCGGAAGGCGTCGAAGTCGTGACCGACGAACTCGCCGCCCGCAAGGCATGGTTGAGCGACCGCCTCGCGGAACTGTCCGCCGAGGAGCGGGACATCCTGCGCGAGGCCGTGCGCATCGCCAACAAGATCCTCGGGCAGGCCGACACCGACGTCCCGCGCTCACGCGCGATCTGACTCAGAAGAACGTGCCCGAGAAGGGTGCGCGGTCGGTCATGAACGCGTGGTCCAGCGCGCGCAGCGTCGCCGGGGAGTCGACGCGCAGCCGTCCCGCCGCCGTGAAGGCCGAGGGTCGGATCCCGCCGAGGTAGATGCTCGACAGCACCGAGATGTCGAGCGAGACGGTGGGCGTCGCTCCCGACTTCGCCGGCGCGACGATCGCCCCGCCCTCGCGTACCGAGATGTCGAAAACGCCTCCGTGCCCGCGGAATTCGTCGGTCACCTCGATCACGGCGTCCAGGTCGGCGGCGTAGTGACGGGCGCCGAGGGCGGCCGGGACGTCGAGGATGCGCAGCCACATCGTGTCGGCGGTCCCGGTGACCGACACCGACCGCGGATTCACGAGTTTCTGTGACAGCGGGTCGTCGACCGGGATGGTCGCGGTGAGCGAGGGGATGAGGTCGAGGCTGATCAGGACGCGCCACAGATCGGTGTGTGCGTCGTCGGTGACCGCGAAGACCTCGTTGACCTCGCCGCGCACCGCGCCGGTCTCGTCCTTGTAGATGCGATAGCTCGCGTAGCCGTCGGCGTGGAGCAGGTAGTGCAGACCGCTCGCCGACAGCGGCCGCTCCGACGCCCGGTCGGCCAGGATGGGATTCCACCAGGCGGGGGTGCGGGTGAGCGCGCCCGGGGTGGTCAGCGTCCACCGCGCGTGGAGGTCGGGGATCGCGGCGGCGACCGCGTAGGCGTCGGCATACCGGACGGTGGCATCGTCGGGCTGGGCCGCGCGCATCTGGGCGCCCGGGCTCAGCGACACCGAGTTCGCGAAGCATGCCGGTCCGAAGCCGAAGCGTTCGTAGATGGTGCCCTCACTCGCGGTGAGGATTCCGAAGGTGTACTTCTCCGATTCCCACTGCTCGACGAGTTCGGTGAGCATGCGGCGGAGGATGCCACGCCGCCGGTGGGTCGACGCCACCGAGACCCACGACAGTCCGGCCGCGTCGGACACGCCACCGCCGGGCAGTGACATCGACATCCGGTAGAACATCGCCACCCCGACGAGGGGCTGCGTGTCCAACCCGGTGTCGCGCACCAGCACGACGTCGTCGTCGGCGACCTTGCCGCGCAGATCGGCGACCTCGTCGTCGGGCAGCGGATTGCGCATGGCGAACGCGCGGGCATCGGTGGTGATGATGTCGGCCCAGTCCGCGTCGGTGGCGCGAGCGAGGGACAGACGTGACATCGGAGTCGAATCGCTGGTCACGCCCTCCACAGTTTCACACCCGTGCGCTGCCGGTTTCGTCCGGGTGGCAGACTGTTGCGGTGCCCGGGCTCGCAGTGAACGTGATCGACATCGACGACCCGGAGGACCCGCGCGTCGACGACTTCCGCGACCTCAACTCCGTCGACCGCCGGCCCGATCTCCCGGTTCTGCCCGGCGGGCGCCCGGGCCGCGGTCTGGTCATCGCCGAAGGTGTTCTCGTCGCCCAGCGGATGATCGCGTCACGGTTCGCGACCCACGCCTTCCTCGGTGTCGCGAAACGCCTCGACGAGCTCGACGCCGATCTCCGTGATCCCGGGCTGGCCGGTGTCCCGTTCTTCCGCGCCACCGCCGAGGTCATGGCCGAGATCGTCGGCTTCCACCTCAACCGCGGCGTGCTCGCCGTGTCGCGCCGACCGCCCGTGCTCACGGTGCCGGAGGTCCTCGAGAGCGCGCGGACCGTTGCGATCCTCGAAGGTGTGAACGACCACGAGAACATCGGGTCGATCTTCCGCAACGCCGCCGGATTGGGCGTCGACGCAGTGCTTTTCGGTCAGGGTTGCGCCGACCCGCTGTACCGCCGATGCGTGCGGGTGTCGATGGGCCATGCACTGCTCGTGCCGTTCGCGAGATTCGACGACTGGCCGCGCGGTCTGGACCTGGTGCGGGAACGCGACTTCCAGCTGGTCTCGTTGACGCCCGATCCCGCCGCCGTGACCCTGGCCGAAGCCGTCACCGCCGAGAAGGTCGGCTTCCTGGTCGGTGCGGAGGGCCCCGGTCTCACCGCGTCGGCGATGGCGGCCACCGACGTGAAGGCGCGCATCCCGATGAGCCGGGGCACCGACTCGCTGAACGTGGCGACCGCTGCGGCTGTTGCGTTCTACGAGCGCGCCCGGTCGGGCACCATGGGATCGTGACCGTCGAGCGGGAGGGTGTCGAACCGACGCCGTGGGCCCTGGGGCTGATCGTCGGCGCCACGTGCGCGCTGTTCGCCGCATTCGTCTTGGTCGGCGTCTACCTGCTCATCGGCGAGATACTGCGGTTCCTCGGGATCGCCGCCGTACTGGTCGTCGCGGGCGGACTCGGGTGGACCCTCTGGGAGTTCCGGGCGCGGCCCGTGTGGCGGTGGGTCGTGTGGGGATTGCTGCTCGGCTTCCTCGCCGGGGTCGCGTCGTCGATTGCGCTGCTCGCGCTGGGACGTCCCGCACCCTAGAACCCGAAGTACTCGCGGATGCGCCCGCGCTTGCGAGCGTCCTGACCGGGCGATCCCGTCCGCTCCCGGGCGCGCGAAGCCGTTGCGGCACGGTAGTTCTCGTAGTCGGCCGCGGTCGGTTCGTATTCGGCCGGGTGTAACGCGAAGCAGGTGACGGTGATCTGGGCCGGGTCGAGATCGGACTCCGCGAGCGGGTGGGTGTAGCGGAACCCGAGCCACGCACGGTTCGACTCCTCGGCGAGGTGCGCGGGATGGAAGGGGAGCGACATGGGTGCGGTGGGCACGCCCTCGGCGTGGCTGAGCGGGTGTTCGCCACCCCAGAACGGCTTCTCGAACGTGAACGGCAGGCCGTGGTCCTCGTGGATGGCGACCGGGTCGGCGGCGAAGGAGCGTCGAAGCGTCCCCGACTCCCACCGGGCGAACACTCCGAGTGAGGAGTCGGGCTCGNNGGGTCGTGGTCGCGCTGGGGCGGATCCGTGCGAGCGCGCGGGTCAGCGTCGACGGCGTGGTCGTCTCGAACAGCGAACACGAAACGACGGCGAGCGGGCCGTAGAACCCGGCGTAGACGTGGGTGTCGCGGACCGCGGCAGCGGACGCGAGATCGGTGTCGACGAGCGGGACCAGGACGCTGTCACCGAAGACGGTCGTCGCAACCTGCTGGGCGTGCTGGGAGTCGTTGGCCGGATGCGAGCGGAGAATCGCGGCCGGGTCGTCGGTGTCGATGAACCAGACCGTGGCCGCGCGCGCGGAGGACACTCAGCTGTTCCCGTTGCTGCGCACGCCGAGCAGGACATCCTCCCACGCCGGGACCGCCGGTTTACGTGCCTTCTTGCGGCGCGGACGTTCGGGGCCGGACGACGGTGCGGGCACCGATTCGTCGGCGTCGGCGTCGTCGGCGTTGGAAGTGGCCGCCGCGTCGTCCGTGTCCGAGGCTTCGGTGGTGTCGGCGGACGGCTCGTCGTCGAATCCGAAGTCGAACGGCACGGCGCCGTCGTCCTCGGCCGCGGTGCGGCGGTCGTGCCGGGCGCGCTGCGCACCGATGATCGAGGCCGCGTCGATGGTGACCTCTTCGCGTCCGTCCGGGGTCGTCTCGACCGCGACTTCGGGGGTGGCGACCGGGGTCAGCCGACGACGGGGCGCGATGGTCTCGGGATGGGTGAGTTCGTCGGCCAGGTCGTCGAGCGGGTCGACGCTGCCACCGTGCGATCCCGGCTGGTAGCGCCAGTGCGCCAGGTTGTCAGTACGTCCGACGCTCCACGCGACCTGGACCACCCAGTACCCGTCGTCGCCCTTCCATGCGTCCCAGTCGGCGTCGTTGGGATTCTGGCCGTAGGCGAGAAGTCCCTCGGCGACCGACTCGACCAGTGTCGCCACTGCCGGGCCGTCATGGCGGATGGGATGCGCGGCGCCGGCGAGTTCGGTGGCGCGGCTGCGTTCGAGGAGCACCGGGTGGGCGAAGCGTTCGATCTTGTCCACACCCACCCCGGCTGCGGCCGCCACCTCGGCGA
>FKKE01003716.1_pt1 | contig 11905 bp, 10 predicted proteins | sample 1106331 | NCBI WGS metagenome assembly FKKE01 (sample SAMEA3931202, study PRJEB13176) | freshwater metagenome | biome: Drinking water system; feature: drinking water; material: freshwater | place: China | collected 2013-02-06 | reverse complement strand
AAGAACATATGTTCGGTCCGGCACAATCCAATGCCTTCAGCCCCGAACCCCCGCGCAATCTTCGCCTGATCCGGCACATCGGCGTTCGCCCGGACGCGCAACCGACGTTCGGCATCGGCCCATGAGAGCAACGTGGCAAACAGCTGGTACTTCTCGGACTTCTTGGCATCCAGCTTTCCTTGCACCACTTGAATAATTTCCGACTCCACCACCGGCACATCGCCGTCATATACATTGCCGGTTGATCCATTGACGGAAATGTACTCTCCCTCGTGAAACACTTTCGAACCGATCCGCACCGATTGGGCATCGATCACCTGAACCGCTTCACAACCGGCCACGCAAACCTTCCCCATCTGCCGCGCCACCACGGCTGCGTGCGAGGTCATCCCGCCGCGCGCCGTCAGGAATCCGGTGGCCGCGTTCATGCCGTGAATGTCGTCCGGGCTGGTTTCGTCACGAACCAACACCACGCGCTGACCGGCCGCTTTCATTTCCACCGCACGATCCGGCGTCAGTGCAACCTTCCCCGCTGCCGCACCGGGTCCGGCCGGCAGGCCCTTCCCCAACGGCGTCGAGCTGGACTCGACCTTTGAGTCAAAAATCGGGTAGAGATATTGCGCCAATTGATCAGGGCCTACACGCTGCACGGCCTCCCGCTTGGTGATCAATCCTTCTTTGACCATTTCCACCGCGATACGAACGGCTGAGATGCCGGTACGCTTCCCGACTCGCGTTTGGAGCATGTAGAGCTTGCCCTCCTGGATCGTAAATTCCAGGTCGAGCATGTCTCGGTAATGCTTTTCCAGCTTCTTATAGGTGTGCTCAAGCTCCCTGTAGGCAGCCGGAACATTCGTGGCCAGTGCAGTGACCGGCAGCGGCGTTCTGATGCCGGCGACGACATCTTCGCCCTGGGCGTTCATCAGACATTCGCCGAAGAATGTATGTTCGCCGGTATTCGGATCTCGAGTAAAAGCCACGCCGGTTCCGCTCGTGTCGCCCATGTTGCCGAACACCATCGCAACGACATTGACCGCCGTCCCCCAATGGTCGGGAATCCCGTTCAGACGCCGATAGGTAATCGCCCGCGCGCCGTTCCAGGACGAGAATACCGCGTTGATCGCCATTTTTAACTGCTCATTCGGATCGTCCGGGAAATCTTTACCGGTTTCCTCCTTGACCAACGACTTGAATCGCCCGACGAGGTCCCGCAACGCCCGCGCGTCCAACTGCGTCTCGTGCGTGACGCCCATTTCCTCTTTCTTATGGTTTAGGATCGCTTCGAAATGCTCGCGAGGAACCCCCATGACGATGCTGCCGAACATCGTGACGAAGCGACGATAACTGTCCTGAGCAAACCGCTCGTTCTTCGTCTTGGCGGCCAGCCCTTCGACCGTCTTCAGTGTAAGACCCACATTGAGCACCGTATCCATCATGCCGGGCATTGAGGCACGTGCGCCTGATCGTACCGACACCAGCAACGGTTTCTCGGGATCACCGAACTTCATTCCCATGGACCGCTCGACACGCTTCAGCGAGGCCAGTGCCGCATCCCACATCCCCGGCGGATACTTCTTCCCCTGCTTGTAGTATTCGATGCAAGCTTCCGTCGTGATGGTAAAACCGGGGGGAACGGAGATACGGAGATTCGTCATCTCGGCCAACCCCGCACCTTTTCCACCGAGCAACTCCTTCATGTTGGAGGTGCCCTCGGCTTTTCCGTCTCCGAAATAGTAGACGTATTTTTTTGCCACGTGACTTCTCCTTCTGAGCAGGATGCGGAACCAGTCCACCAGCAACGTTCCCCACCTTGCCGAAGCGGCTTAGCGAGGCGGGTCCCGTCTCTCAACGGCCTTGCTGGTCGGCCTGTTTGAGCATCCTGTAGTTATCCGGCATGACCCCCGCAGGGAGAACCCAGACCATTGTCCCGACAGGAACCAGGTTCTCCACAGCCTTCTACGCTGTGCGGATCAACGAATGGGCGACGCACGATGACCATCGGTTGACTCCAGATGCAGTCGATAGCGATTCACCAAGAACCACTTCGCCCGGACGCCTCCTATGATAATGACGGTGACGAACAATAGCAGCAACAACAATCGGTAGTCGGCCTGCACCGCGTGATCGATATAGTACCGGCCGTCAGGCCCTTTCTTGAGTTTCGTGTCGGGCTGGAGAGAGTGGGGCGTGCCGCTCGGATCCGACAGATTGAGCCATTCCGAACAGAGCCTGACCGGTTCGCTCGCCCCGGGCAACGACTGCCACGACAACCGAAGGCACACATCGTGTTTGGCATCGAACAGATCGGGGGTTTTGACCAGATCATCCAAGTTGATGCCGCTCATTCTGAACCCGACGAAAAGAACAGCATTGCAGCCGACGATCAGCGCCAGCGAGACCACCAGAGAAAACCGCCGGATCTTCACCGCCCGACGGCATGCACCCGTCATCGGCTGATCCATGACAACTCCGGTGGGATGTAACCCCCAGTACAGGCCGTTCGTATTTCGTCCGATTCGACCTACCTACCGCCCTTGTACCACAATCTGGGAAAAGTCTGCGAATGCCATAAACAGGTCATCGACTTCCTTGAGTAACGACAACCGATTGCTACGAACAGCCTGATCATCGGCATTGACCATCACTCCGGCAAAAAACTCGTCGACGACCGGCTTGAGACGGACCAGCGCATCCAGTGCCCGATCATACGCACCGGCTTGAATCGAAGCCTCAATCTGTTGCTGTTCCCCCATCACTGTCTGATGGAGCGCTGACTCAGCCGGATGTTGAAACCGTGCGGCATCCACCGGCTCCCTGGTCCATTGCTCCTTCTCAACAAGCCGATGCGCCCGCTTGAAACCGACGATCAAGGGATCGAAATCCGACTTCGTCGTGACGGCTTCGAGCGCCCGCATCTTCTGAACAAGGGCAACGAGATCGATCATCGGACCGGTGACCGGTTTTAATACTGACTCGATGACATCCTCACGCAACCCATGCACGAGTCGAACATAGTGTCGAACCCGCTCAAAGAGGAAGTCCGTGATTCGCCGCTGCTTCACCTGCTGCGAGTCTGCTCCCCCTTTGAATCCGTCATCGGCAACCAGGCTTGTCGCCCGATCGATGGCATCGGCAAGATTCAATCGCAGCGTTTGCTCCAGAATGATGCGCACAACCGCCGTGGCATGCCGCCGAAGCGCAAACGGATCTTCCGACCCTGTCGGAACCAGCCCCACATGAAAGAAGGCCGCGATAGAATCCAGTCGATCTGCAAGCGAGAGCACCTGCCCCGCCTCGGTCTCCGGCAATTCCCCTTCTATGGCCTTGGGGAGATACTGCTCCCGAATCGCCTTCGCCACTGCCGTTGATTCACCGTCATGCCGGGCGTATTCGCCTCCCATGATCCCTTGCAATTCGGGAAACTCACCCACGATGCCGGTCAGCAGATCGGCTTTGGAAAGAGACGCCGCCCGTTCCGCAATGTGTCGAAACTCCGTCTGGCCGGAAGGAACCCGTTCGGCGATAAAACCAGCCAGTTTTCTGACCCGTTCCTGTTTCTGCGCCATCGTGCCGAGTTTTTGGTGGAACGTGACCCCGCCCAACTTCTTTGCCCGCTCCTCGAGCCGGACCTTTCGATCTTCGTCGAAAAAAAACTTGGCATCGGCCAATCGTGCTGCCAGCACCCGCTCGTTGCCTTCACGGATCAAGGACATATCCTTGACTCGGTTATTCGCCACGGTGATGAAATGAGGCGCCAGCTTACCGGTCTGCTTGTGCCGTAACGAAAAAAATCCCTGATGCTCTTTCATGGAGGTAATGAGAATCTCCTCAGGCACGTCCAAGTAGGTCTCCTTGAACGACCCCATGACCGCGGTCGGTTGCTCGGTCGAGTATACCGCTTGGTCAAGCAAGGCTTCGTCTTGATTCAGCTGCAATCCGGCCTTGTGACAAATGGCGGCAATCTGCTCTTCGATCAACTCGCGGCGGCGCTCGGGTTGAACGATGACCCCTTGACGCTCCAAGATAGTGCGATACGAGACGGCATCACGGACCGACACCCACTTCCCTCCGCCCAAGACCCGATGCCCTTTTGTCTGATTGGCTGCCGTAATCCCGGCAACCTTAACCGGCAAGACCGAACCTCCGTAGACCGCCATCACCCACCGCACCGGACGGGGAAACCGCACACCGGCCTCATTCCACTTCATGGCTTTGGGAAACGAGAGCGCTGACACGAGTTGCGGGAGCAGATCAACCAGCACTGAGGCCGTCGGACGGCCTGCTTCATGTTTCGTCGCAAACAAGTATTCACCCTTGGGGGTTTGTCTCACTTGTAAATCTTGGACCGCGACACCCTGACCTGCGGCAAACCCGATGGCCGCCTTGGTCGGTTGACCGGTTTGATCGAATGCCACGGCCTTCGATGGCCCCATCGCTTCTTTCGTCATGGGCGTCTGCCTCGCTGCCAGACCATCGACCACAATCGTCAGGCGACGTGGGGTGCCCATGGTACGGATCGACTGAACGGTAAGGCGTTGATCGGAAAAAAGCCGCTCGACGGATTCTTTGAGTGAATCCAGGGCAGGAACGATGAACTGATACGGCAGTTCTTCCACGCCGATTTCCAGCAGCAATTCAGCCACGGAAGGTCCGGACACCTGCTTCCCTTTTTTCGAAGCGGTACTCCGTCGTACGATGTTCTTCCGAGTCGCCATAGCGAGTTATCGCCGTCCTACTCTGGCCTTCGAATGCGGCTTGCCGGACTTCGCAGCTTTCTCCTCACGATTCAGTAATGGATGGCCCATCGCGGCCCGCTCCTCGATATAGCGCTCAGCACACTGCCTGGCCAAGGCCCTCACTCTGGCGATGTACCCGGTCCGCTCAGCAACACTGATGGCCCCACGCGCGTCCAAGAGATTGAAGGCATGGGACGACTTGATGCAGTAGTCATAGGCAGGCAACGTCAGCCGCTTATCGGTCTGGGCCAACAGCCGCTTGCATTCCGCTTCATACGACTGAAACAGCTGCATCAGCATCGGCACATCGCCCTCTTCAAAGTTGTATCGCGATCCCTGCACCTCGGTTTCATGGTGAATATCGCCATACCTGATCGAATCCGTCCAAGCCAGATCAAACACGTTGTTCACTTGCTGGAGATACATGGCGATCCGCTCGGTCCCATAGGTGATTTCTCCCGTAATGGGACTCAGCTCGATCCCTCCGATTTCTTGGAAGTAGGTGAATTGGGTGATTTCCATCCCATCCAACCGTACTTCCCAACCCAAGCCCCACGCCCCCAAGGTCGGCGACTCCCAATCATCCTGCATGAAGCGGATATCGTGTTGCTGAGGATTGATTCCCAGCCGGGTCAGACTCTCCAGATACAGCTCCTGAATATTGTCGGGAGCCGGTTTCAGCACGACCTGATACTGATAATAGTGTTGCATGCGATTGGGATTTTCCCCATAGCGGCCGTCCGTCGGACGACGACAGGGCTGTGCATAGGCAGCACACCAGGGTTCGGGGCCCAGTGAGCGGAGAAAAGTCGCAGGATGAAACGTCCCGGCCCCCATCTCCATATCGTACGGCTGATGGATCACACAACCCTGATCAGCCCAGAATCGATGGAGGGTAAGAATCAGTTCTTGGAACGTCACCAAATCTACAGCCTGGCCAGGGGAGATGATCTGATACTTGCCTGTGAGATAGGTCGTCAAGCTAGCAAGAACGCTTTTGCCCTGTCAAGGAACAAGCGGTTTCTAGGGGAAGATCTGCCGCCTCGGCTCATGGTGCTCAATCAACGACAGACACGGCAACGTTGACGCGAGAATTTTCAGATTGACGTGAGCCAGAGGTTTCTCCTATTGTCGAAATTGTTGACCAACTTACTCATATTTAAATCGCAATGAAACTGTCCAAAAAAAGTGAATATGGGCTCCGCGCGCTGATCGAGCTCGCGTTGACGCATGGGAAAGCCACGCTGCAGCGTCAGGAAATTGCCGCCCGCCAGCGTATTCCCATCGAATTCCTGGAGCAGATTCTTCTCATGCTCAAGCGTGCAGGACTGGTTTCGAGCCGCCGCGGAATGAAAGGCGGATACGCGCTCATCAAGCAACCCAAAGATATCACTCTGGGCCAAGTCATCCGTATCCTCGACGGCCCGCTCGCACCCATTGGTTGTGTCAGTAAAACGGCATACCAAAAATGCAATGACTGCCCCTATGCGAACAAACCTCGCTGCCCTGTACAACATGCCATGGGTACGGTCCGTGATGCCATTTCCGGGATACTCGATCACTATTCGCTGGCTGACTTTGCCGCAGGCCACCGGAGAGGGTAACCACTCATGGATACGATCGTTCTGGTTCTCATCACCTTTGTCGCCGCTACGGTCAACGGTGCCCTCGGATATGGTTTCTCCTCCATTACCGTTCCGGTTGCCCTGGTGTTTTACACGAATCGGATCCTCAACCCCGCCCTTGTTCTGGTTGAACTGGTCATCAACGCCTATGTGCTGTTCGTGAACCGGAAGAGCATTCCCAACGTCTTCTGGCGCGTCGCGCCAATTCTGGGCGGTCTCGCAGTGGGAGTCGCAGTCGGTAGCTACCTCCTCTTTTTGGTACAACCGGCCTGGATCAAATTCGTCACCTATTTTTTTCTGTTGCCCTTGATTCTTCTCCAGGCTGCAGGTATTCGAAAACCCATCCGTGCAGAAAAAGCCATTGCCGTCCCATTTGGACTGGGTCTGGGCACTCTGTACTCCGTCACGACAATCTCTGGCCCACCGCTGGCGCTTCTCTTTAACAATCAAGGCTATCCCAAACAAGACTTCCGTGCCGCCCTGGGGATCATTCGGTTGGCGGAATCGTCACTGACTGCCATCGCCTACGGATTTATCGGCTTCTACAGCGCAGGCAGCATGGAAATTATTCCTTACATTATTCCAAGCATCATCATCGGGATCCCACTTGGGACCTATGTGATACGGCTGATGGATCCCGAGACTTTCAGACGGATCTGCATGGCATTTGATGGACTCATCGTGGGATTCGGTCTCTCTCGCGTCCTGGGAGAACTCGATCTCGCCTCGCCGGCAACCACGTACGGCATCTTGTCCATCGTGATGCTGATCAACGGCTACCTGCTCTATCGCTTTTTTAGAGATCGCGCAAATGGTGATAGTGTGAGACCGCCCCCTCCGGAATAGGTCTCGACATGAGTAATCGATTACAGAGACTCTAGACACCAAGCTCTCCCCCCTCATCCGAAATATTCCATCACTTTTCACTTCTCGTGGTACTTGAAGGCTCAATCCTTCACACCTGCATAGCCATCACTTCAAATAAATAAATAAGTATTTGATATATTTTACTTTTATTTTAAAAATCGTGTGGCATAAAACATGCTTGAGCATGGCGTGGCATGCTCTGTTGCACTTGCAGCAACAAGTAACCATGACAATATCCCTCTGTATAAGGAGCACGATCAGATGCCAATATATTCCGATTCTTTCAGATTTTCGTACAGCAAGCCCTTGCAATCAGTGCTCGGTCTGATTTTCTTGAGCCTCATGGTCCTGCCATTTGTCAGCTGCAGCGAGAGTGGAAATGGGACAGGGCCCCTTGTTTCCTCGCTGTCTTCCCCGACAGAACAGACCGCGTCAGTAGGGGCACAAGGAGGAGACGAGAATCAGACAACGGAGCCAACCGAAAATGAAACCCAAGAGTCAGAAGCAGTGGCGACTATCGCAGAACCTGATGAAGAGGAGGATCCTGCAATTTCGTTGACCTCTACCCCAGCTGGGGTCACAGCTCGATTGACCTGGGATATGTCGACTGATCCAAACGTATCCGGTTATCGTATCTACTACGGAAAGCAGTCATCTGGAGAATATGGGTCATGCTCCTATGAAGGTGGTCAAACGGTTGAGACTCCACCAGCCACAATTGATGGACTTGAGCCCAACACGCCCTATTTCTTCGCAATTAGCGCTTACGGGGGCGAAGACGGTGAATTGGAAAGCCCTTGCTCAAATGAAGTTCTAGTGGTCACTCCTGCTCCTCCTCAAACCTGAGAGACGTCAGCCTGATACCTTCTCGCACTCGTACAGCTCCCCTGGACTCACCAGGGGAGCTTCGTTGTTGACCTCCCTCCGACGATTTGCTAGCCTCCGGCGTCATCTTTTGGCATCCGAAACAGCAATTAGCGACTAGTGGAGTCTGCCACCCCTTGCGCTACTGATGAAAGGACTCTCCATGGCCGGTTTAGTTACGTCGCCCGAACTCCTCACCACGTTACAGAACAAGGCAACCCAACTCAGGATCGACAGTGTACGCGCCACGAGCGAGGCGGGCAGCGGACATCCGTCGAGTTGTGCCTCCGCAGCGGATCTCGTCGCCGCCTTGTTTTTTTCCGTCATGCGGTACGACCCGCATAATCCGAAGGCACCCAACGGTGATCGGTTCATCTTGTCCAAAGGCCATGCCGCTCCACTGCTCTACGCAGCCTGGGCGGAAGCCGGGCTCTTCCCTGCCAGCGATCTTTTAAAATTGCGCACCTTAACGTCTGACCTTGAAGGACATCCAACTCCCCGCCTGCCGTTTGTCGATATGGCCACCGGTTCGCTGGGACAAGGACTTTCCGTCGGGGTCGGCATTGCATTGAACGCAAAATTCGTCGATATGCTCGATCACCGCACCTATGTCCTCATGGGAGATGGAGAGTCTGTCGAAGGGTCGGTTTGGGAAGCCGCCGAAGTCGGCCGCCAATACAATCTGGATAATTTGTGCGCCGTGGTCGATGTCAATCGATTAGGGCAAAGCGACCCCACGATGCTGCAGCATGACATGGAAGGCTATCGTTCTCGCTGGGCCGGATTCGGCTGGCATACCATCATTGTCGACGGCCACGATCTCGCGGCCATTCTGAAGGCCTTCACCGAGGCCGCTCAGACTAAAGGGCGGCCGACCGTATTGTTGGCTAAAACCTATAAAGGCAAGGGCATTTCCTTCATCGAGAATAAGGCGGAATGGCACGGGAAGCCGCTGAAGAAAGGCGAAGAAACCCAGAAGGCAGTCGACGAACTCACGAAGCAATTCCGCCCGAACGGCGCCGCCGTTCAGATCCCCAAACCGTCCGCTCCAGCCAGTCCTTCACCGGTGATGGGAACCATGCCCGCAGCTCCGTACACAATCGGCGACTCCGTCGCAACACGCGAAGCCTTTGGTGCAGCACTGGAAGCCTTAGGGTCCATCAATTCGTCCGTGGTTACACTCGATGCCGACGTCAAAAACTCGACCTATACCGACAAATTCGGCAAGAAGTTTCCCGGGCGTTTTTTTGAGAATTTCATCGCCGAACAAAACATGGTCGGTGCGGCCGCCGGCCTGGCGGCCTGCGGGAAAGTTCCGTTTGCTGCGACGTTCGCCTGCTTCTTGAGCCGCGCCTACGACTTCATCCGCATGGCCGCCGTCAGTGGCTCGAATATTAAGCTGGTGGGGACCCACGTCGGTGTCAGCATCGGCGAAGATGGCCCCTCCCAAATGGGTCTCGAAGACATCGCCATGATGGCCGCACAACCCAATGTGACCGTCCTCTATCCCTCGGATGGAAATTCGACCTATCACCTTATCGAGGCCGCGGCTCGGCACAAAGGGATGGTTTATATCCGGGCGGGCAGACCAAAGAACCCGGTGATTTACGGAGCAGATGAGCGGTTCCACATCGGCGGGAGCAAGGTCCTCAGGCAAAGCGCAGCGGACGTGCTTACCATCGTGGCGGCTGGTGTGACGCTGTTTGAGGCGTTGAAAGCCCATGACCAGCTCAAAGCGGCGGGCATCGCCGTCCGTGTCATCGATCTCTACAGTATCGCCCCGATTGATCGAACAACCTTGCTGGAGAGTGGACAGGCGACCCAGCGCCGAATCCTCACGGTCGAAGATCACTATGCCCATGGAGGCCTTGGGGATGCCGTCCTCAATGCCGTGAGTACCGAAGGGATGTCCGTGCACAAACTCGCCGTTCGCGAAATTCCACATAGTGGAAAGCCCGATGAACTCATCGACCATTACGGGATCGGCGTACGGTCCATCGTGGAAGCGGCAACAGCCATCGTCAAATAAGCCACAGGGGCTTCAGATCATCCGCCGGGATCTCTTTACCGCTCCGAGGCGAAGCCAATCATTCGGAAACCCATGAGACCCAGGATGCGTGATTTCGCATGATTGGACGACACCCAATTATTCGGCCACAGCGGTCCCCATCTGAATGACGTTTTCACATTTTTGAGAAAAAACTGTGGTATAGTTTACGCCGAGCAGAGTACTACGTTGAACACGTTGATCGACGTCAACATAAGAAGACAGGCAGGTCAATCTACAACTCAAGAGGAGGCACGAATGACGAGAAGGACTATCAGCGTCTCTATGGTTGCAATGGGGTGTGCCCTGATTCTTTCGGGAGGCCTGGCCTCCGCCGAAGATCTCTCACCCATAGCCCCGGTTCCAGCCGACTATGCGGGAAAACACATGCCCGCCGGTGGATGGACCGATCCGAAAGCCATCGAAGAAGGTGGGAAAATTTACCGTGGGGAGTTCAATACCGACATTAATTGTGCGAGTTGCCACGGCAAGGATGGCAAGCCGGTCAAGAAGGGGGCGCGGGACCTCCGAGACCCGAAGAACACAACGCGGTACTCCGACAGCTATTGGTACTGGCGCGTAGCGGAAGGAATTCCAAAGACGAAAATGAAGGCGTGGAAGGGGCTTTTGTCGGAACAACAGATTTGGCAGGTCATCGCCTATCAACACATGTTCTCGCACGACGGGAAGCCGTCCGACCATTCGGATTACAAGCCGTAATCATCAGAATTCTGATCTGATAGTAACGAGGGGGAGAATACGGGACGCCGTTTCTCCCCCTTCGTATTTCATGGCCGAGCCATAGCCCCCACAGCTCATCAGGCTGGATTGGGCGCAACGAACACCAGCACCGTGAGTCGCTGAGTCGTGTGGTTCTTCACACCGTGTTCTTCTCCTGCGGGAGCAAGCGTACCTTGCCCGGTCTCGAGCATGCGGCTCTCTGAACCAACCTGAAATGTCCCCTGCCCTTCCAGAACAATATAGACCTTGTCCTGGTGACCATGGACATGTCCCTTTTGTTCCTGACCAGGCTCAAAGCAATAGATATCACAGAACAACCGCTCGGTTTGGAACAGATTGTTCTTCTTCATTTTGTCGACGGCGAACTGTTGACAATCAGCCAGAGTGATCACCTTCATCATGGATGCTCCATTCAGGTCACGTGAACAGATGAAATCACACGTTACGGGATGCGCGACAGCAGTTTTTGATAGGACTGTTGGAGTTCGTGCAACGCACCGTTCATCCCGTCCTGCACCTCCTGCCATTTCCTATCAGTGGTATGCCTCAGCTCATCGAGCTGTTTCCTCACCCCGTCCTTCTTTTTCTCTAACTCATTGAGAGACTTCTGCAGCTCCGCCCGGGTGGATGCCGATGCATCTTCCACTTTTCCGCGCAACACGGCGATCTGTTGCTGGAGTGCCGCAAGTTCCTCTTGCGCTTTCCGTTGGAATGCCGTTTTTTGCTGATCCGTATACTCCTTGGTGGCCTCAATCGTCTCACGGGCTTCCTTGACGATCCTGTCCGGTCCCGTCGTCGATTCAGCTCCGACGTTCTGACAGACCATCAACCCGGCTACCGGCACCCAGCACACTCCTCTCAGCCATGAACATCCCATCGTCGCCCCTCCCAGGAAGACGTCAGTATAGTCAGGACCCTGGGCAAAGTCACGACTGCTAAACTTTTTCAGAAGAGCACCCGATAAAGCACTGTCATGAACGGCAGGATCACAATCTGGGAGCCTCTTCATGCCCACTGACGCACAG
>FKKE01006747.1_pt1 | contig 11922 bp, 10 predicted proteins | sample 1106331 | NCBI WGS metagenome assembly FKKE01 (sample SAMEA3931202, study PRJEB13176) | freshwater metagenome | biome: Drinking water system; feature: drinking water; material: freshwater | place: China | collected 2013-02-06 | reverse complement strand
TGCAACAGAACACATCATAATAGAGGGAAGCAACATGGTAACAGGCGGAGTATCACAAGATTTGGGCGGGATATCGCTTGGCACATCAGGCCTGATTTTCATTTATGATGGTGCAATTGGCGGAAATGGTGCAAGCAAGGCACTCTACGACAGACTCGAAAAGGCATTTGAGCGAAGCCTCTCAATTGTAAAAGAATGTCCTTGCAATAACGAGGCAGGATGTCCTCGCTGCACATTTTCGTATAGGTGTGGCAATAACAATGAATTTTTGCACAAAAAAGCATCTCAGGAAATCCTCCAAAAGATAAACGACGGTGAGATTACTGAGATTATCGAGCCTACTGAAGGCGACAAGCCACTGGTCTGAAGGTTATTTCTTGGGTTTTTTCATTGCCTCAAGAGCAATTTGTTTTTTAGAGTTATCTTTTTTTAATTTTAGTTCTTGCTTTGCTTTTTCTAAGATTTTTTTTCGCGTCTCTTCTGCTAGTTGTTTTGCATTGTCGGCAAGCTTCTTTTTTTCTTTGATAAACATGGCTGAATCAACATATGGTTTTGCAAGGGCATAATTTCCAGATATAATTCCGCAAAACAACAATGCAGACATTACAATAGAAAACACCAGAATTATTCTTGTCATTTAAGACAAAATTCCAGATCCTACTAAAAAGGATGACGCAGAATGTATCCGGTTTTCTTAACTAGTCTTGATGTCACAACCACAACAGAGAACAATATCACAATCACAAGTAACATTCCCAATGGAAATTCAGGAGTGACCAAGATTGGAAATTCTATAAATTCGTCACTTTGATCGATGTTTTCTATTCGAAGTGTTATGGTTCCCTTGTTTTCCTCAAAAAACGTTACACCCTCATAGCTTCCACCAGCCTTTGCAATGCCAGAATTTTGGTAGACAGATTCGTTATTTTGAGTCAAAATGAAATCATATTCCGCATTCGATACTGGTTGAAGATTTCTATCATATATGGTAAAGATAAATTCTGATTCTCCAGGTTGGAGGTTTTCTGGAATCCAAGTCAAATCAACAAAATATTGACCCTGTGAACCGTCCTGTGTGGAGCTTGGAATCCTAATTGGAAACGTCTTTTTTTCTTGTTCCGGTCTGACCACCACAACATAGTCCACAGACGATAGCTTTTCCCCATTGATATTTTCAATAGAAAGGATAATTGGTCCCAGATTTTTATCCGAAAATGTATAGTCATAGTAATTTGTCCCTTCTGGTGCGCCAATCAGTCCAGCCACAGACTTGCGATGTATCTCTTGCCCGTGCTGCTTTACGACAAGGTCAAATTTTGCGTCTTCTTGGAGTTTGGGCGCAAAATACCTGGTGATATCTATGAAGAACCTAGTGGAATGGTTTGGGGTAATCGGTGTCGGTTCCCAAGAAAGACCAACCTGAAACACTGCATTGTGTGTATAGGCGGAGAGGGGGAATTTTTCTGTCGAGCTAGGAGTTATTGAGAATTCTATTTTTGATTTATTCTGAATAGAGTCAACCAGTGAGAAAAGTTCTTTTTGGTTTAGCACTAAATGCACTATTCTGCTATCTGTTGTGTAATCATCTATTGTTATGGCACTCTCAGGTATTGGAATTCCATTTACTGTTGCGTCATATCGTGTTACAAGTAATTCCGCAAACGTTTTTGGCACATGAATTTCTTGGTGTACTACGTTTGTTTGTCTGATGTTTTCTTGGCTCCAGTCATATGGCATTGAAAATGAGACGGTGCGAGAGGATTCATCAAACTTAAAGTCTTGTATTACATCATAATACGACATTACACCAAGGGAATAGTCCTTATTTTGATATGATATTGTATGATCTGTTTTTTGCGCAAGGCTGATTGATGCATCAAATTTTACAGGAATGGTTAGCTTGTTGGAATCTGCATTAATTGTCAAGACCTCAATGTGAAATTTGTACAATCCCCCAGAGAGAAAAATTGGGCCTTCCACTTTGAGCGGGAAGAGATCAGTGTTTTTCATCCATCCAAGATCTCCAAAATTACTTCCCTGTACGGCTACCTTGTCAGTATCTTTTGGAATTACCTTGATGGACAGATTGCTGGAATCATCGTGAAATCTCTCCTGTAGTAATTGCTTGTCATCCTTGCTTATCGCTATCAGATAGGTGACATGTGGAATTACTGCCTGTGTGTTGGTTTCGTACAGTTTTAAAAGAATTTCATATTCTTTCGTGTTTTTCTCAAATGTTGACGGATTGACGTACAGGGAAAGTGTGACGTTTTTGCCATCAATGAATACTGGTGGCAGGGTTTCTCCACCCACTCCATGCCCAAATGACGGCTGAAAATATAATGCAATCAAAAGAATCAGGCCTAAAAGCAGAATGCTCGGTTTCACATCTGTTTTGGTTTAGATCCAGCTAATAAACGAAAATCAGATTTTTAGACGGTAGATTTGGCAAATCTACCAATTTTCTTAATTATTCTGAATAGATAATATCGTTAGTTCGATGAGAAACCAAACTTGTCGAATCAAGTCCCTTGGTATTCATTAATTGGTTTCTCATCACTTTTTTTAGTTGAATTTCTTTCTAGACATTACAATCGGGATAATCGCCATGCCAAAAATGAGAGGTGCCAAAAATCCAAATTCTGGAACTACTGCAGTTCCTATTATCGTGAGCGATTCTGTACCTTCTGGCAACTCCATTTGTAGTGTATAATGGCTTGATGTTGACGATGTGATTTGGTAATCAATTTGCTCTTGTGGAGATGCAGTAACCAAAACTACAAAATTATCACCTGCAGCATCAACTAGATTCCTCGGAATTTGCATGGTTGCCTGTCCACCAGCCACGCCAGATAACAAAAATGTGACAGATTTAGATTCCTCATCTACTTGCAATCCAGAGATTGCGCCCATCATTTCGTATTTTATTGGAAATTCCACATCATTATACAAGACGGTCTTTGTTCCACCATCAAACTTTGTGGAATACTCCATTGTTGTCGGACCGGAGCTGTGATCTAGATGGTCAACTGATTCTGATGCCTCTGCATACCACGGAATTACTTTACCTTGCGAGCTGGTTATGGTTACGGTTTGGGCCAAAGTATATTTTGAATCATCTATTGATATCCTAAAGTATGTCTCATCTGGTGCAATTGGGAACTCGAAAACATACTTGTTCATGTTTCCGATATTTTTGTTGAGTAATGCAAATGGGTTGACTTTGGTAGGCTTGGCTGTTTGGAATCCAGTTTGACGTCCATGAGCTTGGACCTCAATTTCATCTAGTGTGCCAGTCGTGCCAATTATGACTTGGGCAGTTCCTGTCTGTAAAGAATACTGAATTTCGTATATGGTTAGCTGTTTTGTTATTTCCAAAATTGCGTGTTCGTGCGGGTATTTGCCTGGCAGATGTTCTGAGTCAACCAAGGATGTGTGCGCATGATTAGAGTGAGAGTCATGAGAAGAAGAATCAGTATGTGATGAGATATGTGAAGTAGAAGTACCATGACCGTGAGTAACTGTGGCGCTTCCAGTTCCAACCAGATATGACGAAAAATGTTGAACACTGGGAGAATAGGTACATGTGTGAGCATCGGTAGATGTTGGACTTAGATTAGACGTTACAGTGTTCCAGCTAGCCCCATTTTGCAGATAAAGTGTAACGCCGGTAGGGCATGTAGAACCTACTTTGTGCAAGGCAAACGTTATGGTTGGATTTTCTGTATATGTACTTGGACTGGAAAAGTCAATGTCGCCAGTTGTTTCTAGATTAAGATACAGTCCAACAAATCCAGACGGAATTGACGGCGCACCAGACGGTATTTTGTCATCCACACGAACACTAACACCTACGTTTGTTCCCTGAGTATTCATTGGTAGATTTATTGCTTTTAAAATTGGCTTGTCTGTTCCTTGGTCCACTTGATCAGCCCTAATCACAATGTTAGAACCCAGAACAACGGTATCCATTACAGGAGTCACAATGAAATTTCCGCCACCGCTTGCCACAGGAGCCACGAAAACGGGAGGTATGAACGCAGTTCCAGTTCCAGAAGTATCAGTGGGCGGTGAATATGTTGGGATTCCAAGCGTGCTAATGAGTGTACTAGGAGTTGCAGTTGATGAAAAAGTCTTGGTAAACACTACATGTGCAGGAGGTGTAGCAGTCAGTTTTTGTGCAGTGGTGACCACTTTAGCTGGCGGTAGATCATTTGCATTGGATATGGTAATTCCGTTTATTTTTGCGCCTCCAGTGTTTTTGAGCTTATCAAGTGTTGCATCACTGATGTGAGGCGGCTCAATTGTGGCAGAATCAGTTGTAGTAAAATTCACAGATGTTTGAGTCACATAGCTAAATCCAGTAGTGCCTAGAATCTCATCAGATGCTTCTGGATATAGGGCCATTCCAAATCCAGAGCTGCCCTTGATTTGCATTATACTGTATGTTCCATTGTTGACACCCACAATCTCTATAATTCCAGGTGTCGGATCTGAGTCAAATTGACTCCCATCGGAGACCACAAAATTGAACCACGTTGTCAAGTCTAGATAATCAGTGGCATTGGTCGTATGTGCAAAGGGATTAGGAGTTACAATAAAAGTCGCATTTCCCCCAAGAAAGGGATTGCCATAATCTTGAAAATTAAAGATTGTCAGGATTTGATTATTGGTGTTATTTACACATCCAAGACAGTTTTGAATTGTTGTTTCTGCGTTTGTGTTTTGAAGTATAGTTGATGAAAGAACCAAAAGCCCAGCTAATATAACGAAAAGAAAAAAGAAAGAGTGCATTTTTTTATCAATGGCCGTGCGGTGTATCAAACTGCACTGTAGGGTTTGCCAAGCCTGTTGGCGGGAATGTTGGAGTTACTAGATACGGCGAGCCTGGTGCGTAACTGCTTGCAAATCCACCGGGACCATAATGGTTTGGAGGATTGATATCACCTGCCACTTGTAATAGTGTGAACGACATTACATTAGCAGTTCTAAACACAACATTCTTTGTTCCTTGGTTTAGCAATCCAATATCAGTAATTCTTGGCGCACCTGGATTTCCTACTGCAGTAAGATCTACTGCTGGAATGTGGGAATGATACACACATGTGTTTCCAGCACTGGATGCGTGTGGGATGTAATTGAGTTGTGCTGGAGCCATCCAAGTTCTTTCTGGTAGCTCATCCACATGTCCGACTATTGGAGTGACAAGTGGCTTTGCATTTGCATCGCATGGAATTCTAACCAAGAGGTGTCCGGTGACATAGTTTGGGCTATAATCAGCAAGAGGAAAATAATCACCCGGTCGCATAACTTGGCCAGCCAAAGGAACCGTAACAACTGACGGAAGAGTTCCAGTAGCTGCACCTTGTTCAAAACCATGACTGCCAATTGCCCAATTATATGAAAATCCACTTGCGGCAACTGCACCTGCGATTATTACAAGATACATTACCTTGTTGCTAATTTTCTGCATTTGAAAAAAACTCTCTACTTTTTGTTTATAATATTTCTAGTAGAAGTACAAAACTAGTTTTTTTGTTGTACCAATTTTGTTTAATACATGAAAAATTTTCCAACTAGCAACAATGACGTACAAAGACAACACTATGTTGTTAGTATTAGCAGCTGTAATTGGTGTGGTCTTTATTGCCACAACGATGCATTCTGCATACGCACATTTTAGCTTCGACATCAAACCAGGTGCAAATGTGAACCAGACCGTTCGTGTTACACTTGGTGAGACAAAAGAACCAGCATACACTGATGAAGAACATAATCTAGAAGTCACCCTGACACATAGATTGACAAATCTCAGAGTTGGTGGGGCACATCTAAGCCAGACGGGCCCAACAACTACAACAAAGATGTTTGTCGATTCCTACTTTTACCCAGTAAGCACATTCGTGACAAGTGGATCGACTACAGGAGTTCCGCTCATGACTGGATGTACAGGAGCAGATGCAGGAGATCCGTTCAACTGCGTTCCAGCCGCCGGACATACAGATAGTAGAACTGGAATGACTCTCACCACAATTAGCGTTAACGATGGCGGAACACCAGGCCAGTATCGACAAAGCACAAGACAACTATACACCGAACAAGGCCGTACTTTGTACCACATCTATGGAGAACTGAATTATTTTAATGACACAGGTATTGGACCAGTCCCAATCAACATTTGGACGGATGGTGCAAATGTCAAAAAGGCCTCATGGTGTGAAGGATTGGCCGCTAACAAGGCAGCATGTATTAGTGGAACTACTACATACAACATCACACTTCCCGGAAGTGTAAGCGGTGGTTTTGGGCTGGCAAATAGAACTAGTGTTTATTGGCCAGACACTGCAACTGAAAACACACATCCAAGCAACATCAGAAAGGCAGTAGGCTCCATACGAGATAACACCTTTGACATCTGGAACGTCTTGGAAGACATAACAGATGCCCTAAGAACAGTATCTGGATTTGGTCCAGTGCAAGATCATGTTCCAAGAAACAGCACCAACAGTGGAGCCCCAAGCTCGTACACTTACCCATAAGGGCAAGTTCACTTTTTTCTTTATTTTTGATAGTTCTACCAGTCTCCTTAAATTTCAAAATTAGTCAATATGTCTATCTTGTCACTAACTGGATTCATAGAACACAAAAGCAACATGTTTGCAATAAGCGTGCTTGCGGTAATTGGAATACTGTTTTTGCCAATAATAATACCAAATATCTTTCATGGATTGCACATTGCACATATTTCTCTTCATATAGCAGGCATATCACTTGCAACGTTTCTTACAATATCAACAGCATATGCATATGTCAAAATCAGAACACGCAAGCTTGCAATAACCATGATTGCATTTTCATTATTTGTAGTATCAGAGATAATCAAAATTGTAGATGTGACTTGGCCATACACATTCTATTTGGGAACAATTACCATGGAGCAAATTAGTCATATGCTTATTATAGGAATGTTGGGCATATTTTCAATAGGAGTATTCAGGAGAGATTAGAAATGGAGACTCGAGCAGAAACAATATTGCAACTAGTTAGCAAAAATCCAGGCATTAGTTTTTCTGAAATAATGAGAGAAACTGGATTCAAAAACGGAGTCCTCAGCCATCACTTATCCAAAATTGAAGAATCTGGCAAAATCCTAGTGCAACGTAGCCCACGAGTTGCACGAGTTTATCCGTGCGGCATTGAAGAGCAGGAGGCTCAGCTGATCAAAAACCTCAGAAACCCAACCATCAAAAAAATCATCATATCATTACTAGATGACGGCCTTTCATTCAAAGACATTACAAAAAAAACAGGTAAATCACAAGGAACTGTATCAGTTTACCTCAAAGAGCTAACGGAGCAAGGAATCATAGACAGAAAACTGGATAACAGCGAGCTAGTCTTTGAAATTATTGATTCAGATTATGTTAAAGAAGTGATTGCCAAGCACCAGACATCATTGTTTGAGAGAACTGCAGACAACATTTCAGACATATTCAGCTCCATCTAAGTTTGATGATTCTACCATAATTATTATTATTTCAATTATGGAATTATTATTACAATGAATACCAAACTAGCATCCCTAGCTGTATTTGCTTTAGCAGTAGGTCTAGTAGGCAACGCATATGCCCACAAAGATCAAGTCATTGGGGATTACAAAATAGAGATAGGTTGGGTAAAAGAGCCTCCAGTTGCAGGAAAAAGCAACGCCATAGAGGTGACCGTTGCAAAAGCCGCAACATCAGACAAGAAATCGACTGAATCTCATGAGGGCCATGACTCCAAATCGTCTGACAAAAAGATAAAACATGCTCATGATGAGAAAAAAACTACCAAGAAAAAATCCAGTCACACTCATGATGACAAATCAACAAAAAAGAAAGCCAGTCATGACCACAAGTCAAATGGAATCAAAGGACTATCCAAATCATTGCAAGTAGATGTCACCCTAAATGACGAAAAAACTATTCTAAAGATGGTTGAAGATAAAAAGAAACCAGGGCGATACACTGCAGAATACACACCAAAAGGCGAAGGCCATCCTACAGTCCACATATACACCAAGATAAAGGACAAAGAAATTGAGGGAACTTTTCATCCTGAAAAAGTCGAAGCCCAATAATTTTTTATTTATAATTTGATCTTTCTTTAAGAATTTTATTTACGGTACAGCAACTTCACAGCTTACATCCGCAGTATCAACACCAGATTCTCCATAACATGAGTCAAAGTCAGCCCCGCCAGTCATGGTGTCATCACCTTCTCGTCCAAGAACTCTATCATTTCCAGGGCCACCGTCAATGGTATCGTTATTTTGGCCTCCAGACAGAGCGTCGTCGTCCTCTTCTCCAAATATTTTATCAGATCCATCTCTTCCGGTTATATGATCAATTCCAGGGCCACCGTGTACTTCATCGTCACCTAATCCGCCAGATATCTTATCGTTTCCAAGGCCGCCAAAGAGGCAATCATTTCCACCGTTTCCTTTGATGCTGTCGTTTCCTTCTTTTGCATCAATTAGGTCATCTCCGGGGGTTCCGCTTATCCTGTCATTTCCAGAGGTACCTGTTATTACTGCACTAAAGGAGCCTATCGGTCTTCCACAAAAGACTTGTGGGACAACACTATCCACAAATGAAGCATACGATGAAACTCTAGTATCACCAGAGAATTCGCCAAAACTACTATCTAATATTGCGTTAACATCAGATGTTGAACCATCACCAAATTCCAAAGTTATTCCATATGATGTAACTCCAGTTATCACGTTATTTGAAAACGATGGACCGCCAGAATCACCTGGAGCACTAGAAACCTCATCAGCGCCAAAACCTAGATGATTAATACCAAAAAAGAAATCAAATGCGTCATTTTGTGCAAATCCATTATCAAAATCATATTGCAATACAGAGCCAGGTACAAAATTAGTTCCTGGAATCAGACCCAATGCGCTCAACATTAAATCGGCCAATGCATCATATCTGTTATCGCCTTCTCGTTTTATTCCAGATGATAGAGTAGCTCCAGTTAGTCCCGTTCCAGACTTGCCATAACCAGCCTTGTTTACAATAACACTTAGATCATCAGCACCATTTCTATCTATATCATATCTAGGTACGTTTGGCGGAGCTATACTAGACAGAGTCAAAATTGCAATGTCGTTGCCTCTGAACAAATCTCCATCCCATGCAGGATGTTTTGTGAATGTAGTTATTGGAATTGGAGTATCAAGTCCAGGATTGGCATCAAACATTACTGTTCCAGATATTGCGTCAAGAGTACCAGCACTATTAGTAATACAGTGGGCAGCTGTTAGAACATGTTGTCCTGTTGGCAATAGTGCGCCAGTGCATCGAAAAGTTCCAACGGAGGTAGTAATCAAAACATCTCCTACGCCGGCAAGTGGACCTCCAGGACCGACTACGTGAAACGAGGGATCATCCGCAGTTGTATAGAGCGGTCTTAGCTCTGCTCGTAAATCGCCAAATTCTAAAAATTGCCTATAATCACCAGAAAGATTTTGAACAGTTCTTGCTGCAGGTCCCTTTGGAGTTTCGATTAACTCGTGTGCAAATACGGGTTGCATAGAAACTCCATACGTAGATACAGATATGATAAATAGAATTAAGAGAATGCCAGTTTTACTTTTTAGCAAGACCACAGTACGGTTTTTTCGTACAGATATATCTCAGTTACTATGATCTTGGTAACAAATTCCCATTTACAATTAATTAAGAACATTATACCAGAAATGCCATGGACAAAGTCGCCCTAGTTACTGGATGCTCAAGCGGCATAGGCCTTGAGACTGCCTTGGCACTAGCACAAGAAGGGTACCATACTTTTGCTTCAATGCGCGACACAAAAAAGAGTGCAAAAATACAGGAAATTGCAAAAAAGCAAAATCTACCCATTTCAGTTATTGCACTTGATGTAGACAAGCCAGAGTCCATTGAATCTGCAATAAAACAAATCATTTCAGAAAAAAAGAGAATCGATGTTTTGGTAAACAATGCAGGCTATGGAATTTTTGGGTGCCTGGAGGATCTCACCATTGAGGAGTTAAGAGCCCAGTTTGAGACGAATTTTTTTGCAGTTGCAAGACTAATCCAGAAAGTAGCACCAATCATGCGAGACCAAAAATCCGGCACCATAGTCAACATTAGCTCCGTTGCAGGCAAGATTGGCTTTCCAGGATCACCTGCATATATCAGCTCAAAATTTGCCCTAGAAGGACTATCGGAATGCCTAAGATACGAGCTATCTCCATTTGGAGTGAACACCATAATAATAGAGCCTGGCGTGATCAAGACGAATTTTTTTGATTCCATGAGAATGCCAAAAAATGCAAAACCAGACTCGCCATACACTGACATCACCAACAAGGTAGTTGCCGGCGTCAAAATGATGGCAGAGATGGGAACTCCTCCAAAAGAAGTGGCAGACGTAATAGTAAAGGCACTAAAAGAAAAGAACCCACTTCCTCGATATCCAGTCGGAAATGATGCCGCGATGTTTTTGGAAGCAAAGAAAATGAAAACAGATATTGAGTTTGAGAACTATCTCAAAAAAGAGCTTTTTTGATTGGTTAACTTGATATAGTGAGTAAAGTCAGTTTTTATCAAAGTCCGCAGAACAGGTACGATAATCATGAAATGGAAAACACTACAACACAATGGAATCATCTTTCCGCCAGACTATGAAACCCGTGGAATCAAAGTCAAGGTAAAAGGCGAGCCAGTCAAGCTGGACTTGCTTCAGGAAGAGATGATTTACCAATGGGCAAAGAAAAAAGACACCCCGTACGTACAGGATTCGGTATTTCAGAAAAATTTTGTTGCAGACTTTGCTGCTACATTTAATGGCAGATACAAAGGTCTGAGCATTTCAGATATTGACTTTTCAGATGCATTCAAGCTAGTTGACAAGGAAAAAGATGCAAGACTGCTAGTGACAAAAGAGGAGAAAAAATCCGTTGCGCAAAAACGCAAGGAACTCCGAGAAAAAATGAAGTCAATCTATGGCAAGGCGATAATGGATGGAAAAGAAGTCGAAGTTGCCAACTACATGGCAGAGCCCCCCGGAATTTTCATCGGTCGTGGTGACCATCCAATGCGTGGCAAATGGAAGCCAAAAATCACACCAAAAGACGTTACACTAAATCTAGGAAAAGATGCCAAGATTCCACCAGGAAACTGGGCCAAAATAGTCCATGAGTATGATTCCATGTGGCTTGCATGCTGGACTGATGTATTATCTGAGAAGCTAAAGTATGTCTGGCTTGCAGACACTGCAGGACTCAAGCAAGAGCGGGACATGGCAAAATATGACAAGGCCGCCAAGCTGGGAAAAGAGATCAAAAAAGTGGAAGAAAAAATCATCTCTGCCATGAAATCCAAGAACCCAAGAGAATCCAAGATTGCCACTGCTTGTTATCTGATATACAGGACATCGATGAGAGTCGGAGACGAAAAAGACCCCGATGAGGCAGATACTGTAGGTGCCACCACATTACGAAAAGAGCATGTCAAGCTGGACGATGGGGGAATTCATTTTGACTTTTTGGGTAAAGACAGCGTCCGATGGGAAGAGACAATTCCTGCACAGGGAAATGATACTATGCTATACGAGAATATCAAAAAGCTAGTCTCTAACAAAAAGCCAAGTGATGAGATATTTGATGGAATTACATCAAGACATGTAAACGAGTTTTTGAGCAGTGTAGTAAAAGGCTTGACTGCCAAGGTTTTCAGAACATATCTGGCTACAACTGAGGTAAAGCGATATCTCTCAGATAAGACAAACATCAAGGACAAGACAGAAAACGAAAAACTCTACATCGCAAAGATGGCAAACTTACAGGCTGCAATCATGTGCAATCACAAGCGCACCATTCCAAAGAGCTTCGAGGCAGGCCTTGAA
>FKKE01031584.1_pt2 | contig 11924 bp, 10 predicted proteins | sample 1106331 | NCBI WGS metagenome assembly FKKE01 (sample SAMEA3931202, study PRJEB13176) | freshwater metagenome | biome: Drinking water system; feature: drinking water; material: freshwater | place: China | collected 2013-02-06 | reverse complement strand
AGAAGATGATGAGCCACATGGGTAGTATGATGGGCCACGGGGCCATGAAGGAGAGCCCGCACGGTGGCGGGGCGAAGAAAGAAGAAAAGAAATCGCCGCACTAAGGGAAGCGCGCGGTTCGCGGCCACGGGGAGCGGGCATCACCCGCTCCCCGTTTTATTTGACCCTCCCCCGCGGACTATGAGAAAGTGCCCGCCCGGATTGTCTTCAGAAGGAGCCACGTATGCCGAGTGAACCGAAACTCAAGAGCCACGATTTGTTGGTGGGACCAGGCCGGGCGCCGGCCCGCGCCATGTTGAAGGGCATCGGATTCACGGACGCGGATCTGTCGCGTCCCCTCATCGGCGTCGCCAATACCTGGATCGAGGTCATGCCCTGCAACTATCACCTGCGCCGCTTATCGGAAAAGGTGAAGGCCGGGATTCGCGCCGCCGGGGGGACGCCGATCGAGTACAACACCATCGCCGTCTCGGACGGCATCTCCATGGGAACCGAAGGGATGAAGGCCTCGCTGATCAGCCGTGAGGTCATCGCCGACTCGATCGAACTCGTGGCGCGCGGCCATCTCTTCGACGGGGTGGTGGCCTTGTCGGGTTGCGATAAGACCATCCCCGGGACGGTCATGGCTTTGGCCCGGCTCAACCTGCCCTCCCTCATGCTGTATGGGGGCTCCATCATGCCCGGCCGCTTTCAAGGCCACGACGTCACGATCCAAGATGTGTTCGAAGCCGTCGGCAAGCATGCCTCCGGCCGGATGACGGACTCCGAGCTCAAAGATTTGGAGGATCACGCCTGCCCCGGTCCCGGCGCCTGCGGCGGGCAATTTACCGCCAACACGATGTCCATCGCCTTCGAGTTTCTGGGCATCTCGCCGATGGGTCACAACAGCGTCCCCGCCATGGACCCGGCGAAGGATGAGGTGGCGTTCCGGTGCGGCAAGATGGTCATGGATCTGATCACGCGCGACCTCCGCCCCCGACAGATCATCACCCGCAAATCCCTCGAAAATGCGATCGCGGCGGTGGCCACGACCGGCGGCTCCACGAACGCCGTGCTCCACTTGCTCGCCGTCGCACGCGAAGCCGGCGTGCGGCTCACGATCGACGACTTCGACAAGATCAACCGCAAGGTTCCCCTGCTCGCCGACCTCAAGCCGGGCGGACGATTCACCGCGGCCGATCTCCATGCGGCCGGCGGCACGACGTTGGTGGCGAGGAGGCTGCTGGATGCGGGTCTCTTACACGCCAATCAGCTCACCGTGACAGGCAAGACGATTGGAGAAGAAGCGGCCAGGGCCCAGGAGACGCCGGGCCAGGCGGTGATGCGCCCGCTGACAAATCCCATCAAGCCGACCGGCGGCCTGGTTATTCTCAAAGGCAACCTTGCGCCGGACGGCTGCGTCGTCAAAGTGGCGGGCCATTCGATCATGAAATTCACGGGACCGGCCAAGGTGTTTGACCGCGAGGAAGACGCCTTTGCGGCGGTGAAGACCGGGCAGATCAAGGCCGGCGACGTGGTGGTCATCCGCTTTGAAGGGCCGGCCGGCGGACCCGGCATGCGCGAGATGCTGGGAGTCACGGCGGCCATCGTGGGCGCGGGTCTTGGCGATTCCGTCGCATTGCTCACGGACGGCCGCTTTTCCGGCGCGACCCACGGCCTCATGGCGGGTCATGTCGCGCCCGAGGCCGTCAAGGGCGGACCGATCGGGGCCGTCAAGAACGGCGACCAGATCACCTTCGATATCGCCAAGCGCCGATTGGACGTGAAGCTCTCGGCCGCCGAAATCAAAGCCCGACTGAAAAAGGTGAAATTGCCGCCCCCCCGCTATACCTCGGGCGTGATGGCCAAGTATGCCCGGCATGTGTCCTCGGCCTCCGAAGGGGCGATCACGACATAGCGGTAAGAGTCTGAGCAGAAGCGAGAAGTCGCCGGCTTGAGCGCGCGATGGGAGGACGCGACTCGACCGCCGCGGCCTGCTGTCGTGAGATTTCGTTCTTCACGGTCACAAACTCCGGATTTTCATTTTCCGCCACGCCCAACCCTTCCAATTCCTTCAGGACCGCAGATTCCCGCTGACCGTCCATCTCAACAGGAGCTGCCTCACCTGATGGAGCCCATGACTTTACAGTCGTGGCTCCTGCATAGGCGGACGAACTCAGTCTTCAGCTCGAGCCATGGAGAGGTTTTGCGCGATCGCCACGCGCACGAGATGGACGGCCAGGAGAAAGCCGTAGACGACGCAGAAGAAATTGAACGTGACCCGATGGAAGTCCACCAAGAGAATCGGCAGACAGAGGGCGAATAGGAGGCTCGCGATTAAGGTCGTAAAGGTCAGCCGGCGGCAAAACTCGTAGGACGACTCCTTCCCGATCGGCCGAAGGGCCCGGGCGTAGTGCGCCGATCGTTCCAGGCGGGCGTCCCACAATTCCGCGTAGGACCGGCCCCACGAATGGATGAGGAAATAGCCGATGAGAATCACCACCCACGGACTCGACCAGAGAGCCCAGTAGGCCATCCCGCCATAGGGTTCGGCTGTCATCAGCGTGGCGAATGACGGAGCGTAGAGGAGTCCCAGCACGAGCGGGAGCACCCGTTCGTCGCCCGGCCGACCCCGATCCGCGCCGCCATGAATCAGTTCCCGTTCGAACAGCGGATAGGCATACTTGAGGACCACGAGGGCAATGGCCGCGCTCATCGTCTTGTCCGGGATGTAGCGGATACAGTTTTGCAACCAGTTCACGATGATCCAGGCCAAGCTGTCGCCCCAGCTAAATCCAAACACCGCGCTGAGATGGGCGCGCACGGCGTCTTCCCAGACGGTCACCCGCCGGCTGACGACCTCCGCAACCTCGGGATTCAACGCGAAAATGGTTTTTTCGCCCAGCGCCGCCTGGACGAAGGTGCCCGGCACACTCATCACCACCGCGCCCAGTACCCCGAACATACAGAGGAACCAACCGTGGGAGAAGGCGGACGTGCGCCCGGCTTTGAGGTAACGGCCAAACCCGGACAGGCGGGCCATGTATCCCCAGAAGAGCGCGCCGGTCATGTTGACGAGGGACCAGGGGAAGATGATGACTTCTGAGCCGTTTTCAGGGAAGAGCAGCCAATTGACGACGGAGTTCGAGACCAAGGCCACGATGGCGCCCCACCAAGGCCCCAGCAGGAATGACACCAGCGCGGTGCCGGTCATGTCGAGGAACAAGATGCTTTGGAGATGGCGGCTCAGCGTCAGCCCGATGTAATTCAGCAGAACGCCGGCGGCCACGATGACGCCGGTTTCATAGAGCAGCAGATAGGAGACCTTTTGCAGGAATTTCGGATTCCAGGGCTCCGTGCGAATCGAGGGCTCGCTGGACCGCTCTTCGACTGCAGCGGCCGCCGCCTGATTGTTCCCATTCTTCATCCGGTGATGGAGATTGAGAAACTTCTCCACGATGGAGAGGACGGCGGCCACGAAGCCCGCCAGCGTCCCGCTGAGCATCAGGACTTCTTTTTCGAACCCCTCCGGCATCGACACCGTCCCTCCCTGGTCCCCGGATCGCGCCGCATCCGGCGGCTATCCCATTAAATGTAGCCAGCCGCTCGCCAAACCGCCATCTTCCGGCCAGCAATTGCCAGAAACAGGCAGGAGCCAGCCATCCTTACACGAATCACCAGCAACCGCCAGCAGCATATCTGGAAGGACCGATCAGGACACGCTCATGGCGGCGATGAACTGAACCTTCTTCGACTGGGAGCATCAACTCCCCGACGGCTTGGACCGATAAAGATGGGACATCGATGGAAGAGCACGTCACCGAATACGTTCCTGTGGCCTCCGGCCGGCGTTCCCGGGCCTGTGACTTTTGCGCGCACCCGGAATCGATCACGACCTATCCCTGCCGCGATTTCTCCTTAACTACGGCAGCGTCGGTCAAATCCGGGGTGGACACGCTGACCAGCGACGGCGGGTTTCTGCACGTGGATGCCGATCAGATTGACCGGACACGCTTTCCGGTCGTCGTGTATCGGGGCGACTGGGCGGCTTGCGAAGCCTGCCGGGTGCTCATCGATGCGTCACGGATTGAAGACCTGACGCAGCGAATTATCGAAGAGATCCGGCGACAATCCCCCGCGACCAGACTTACCCTTGACGACATCCGCCTCATGCTCCTCTTATTCTGGGAACATCGCCTGAAGGCCGCTGCCTAGACCGCTCGCGACTGACTGTTGTTACCATTTTGAAGCTGAAAATCCCGGCAGGGGGCGGGGGATCTGAGCACACGCTTCGCCTCTGGAGAGTGAGGGGAAGCCGGAGCTAATTGGAAGGAGTCGGATCCTCGGGCATGTCTTTCTCGGTGCGATCATGCCGCTTGTATCGGCAGCGGATCGCCACACGCCCCTGAGTCTTCTTGCAATCGTTCATAGCGAATCCCCCTCCGAGACTGACTACCCTCAAGGGTAACTACTGCTCATTCGTTCGGGTATGCCCCAAGAGAGGGGGAATCCCCCCTTGTCCCCCTACTTTTGGGGGGTCTGGAATAGGCCCACATGCGGATTTGCTGGAGGCTGGGGCTGCGGAGTACGATAAGAACCACATGGAGGCGCGCCATGCCCGGAGGAACGGATCGTCCCTCAGCTCCCTGTCGGCGCCTTATCTTTCCCCTCCTCGGGCTCGTCACCATGATCCCCTCGCTGAGCCTCGCCGATGCGCCCAGACGTCCTTTCTGGACCGAACAGGCCATGTTCCGGTTCGGGGAGGATCTGTTTTTCGTCGGCGAAGCCACCTGTGCCAAATCGGCCGAGGACGGGCGACAGCGCGCCTTCGCCAATGGCATCCAGGAAATGCTGAACTACGCCCAGGCCAGGGCCGCAGCCGGGATCGAGATCGCCACACAGATGATCTTCGAGGAGCCCCACGCGCCCGGCTGCCCCGCCGGCACAATCAGCGTGTGGCGACTCTTGCGCGCCGACGCCGACCGAGTGGCCAAACTCCCTAAAGGTCCGACGAGAAAATCGTTGGAGGACGACGGCCGTACCGCTCCGCCACCACCCAGCCCCAAAGACCTGACACCGCGAGTCGGCATGAATCGGGATGACATTCTGGATCGATTCGGTCGTCCCAAATTCATCACGATCATGCGCGGCGGCAAAGAAACCCACTGGGAGTACCCGCGCTTCGGGCTCTCGTTGATCTTGGACGAAGACAATTTACTCGGACGCTGGCGGCTCGCCGGACCGCAGGGGCCGGTCCAGGGAGGAGCATCCCACGCCGCGGGTGCGCCATCTGCAAACGTGGAGATTCCCGACACCGCGCCGCCGCTGGATCTCACGCTGAAACTCCGGGACCTCGAACAGACGCCGTCTCCTGGCGTCGGGCTCGTCCCCAAAAAGCAGGTCGCCGTGGCGCCTCGGCCTCCTCACGAGGAGACCTTGCGGCCACCCGATTCAGCGCCGGCCAAGTCCCTCGCCTCACATGCTTTCGCGGCGACGACCCGTCAGACGCACGGGCTGGGTGTGATCCGGCTCAACACCAGCCCCTATCTCGACCGGCAATTTCTCCGATACCACTGCGAAATGACTGCGTACACCCTCTCCGTCCGATACGCAGCCGATGGGTCCGGGCCGCATACGAGTCTGGATCATTGGTTGAGCGATACGGCGGAGACGGAGTTCCGCACAGCGGTTACGGCGGGCGCACAGGCGGCCGGTTATGACCCGCGCTATCTGAGCGTACGGCTCACACTCCCGATCAACGGCGAAGCGCTCAAAGCGTTTGGTCCGGATGCGACCATCCAAGCCGCCGGCGCCGGCGCGGCTTGGGCCGTTGGGACGGCCTCCGCCCTCTTAGGTGACAGCGTCCGGACAGACGCCTCCGTCCTGGGCACGTTGAATCTGCAACAAGACATCGGCTCGGTGGAGAATCTGGAAGAAAAGATTGCGGGATGCCGGCAGTCGGTGCCGAATGAATTGATTGTCTCAGCCCATCAGGAGGGGCTCGAACTCGCCCTCAGCAAGCTCCGCATGGGCGTCCGAGTTACCCCCGTACTGACGCTCCCCGAAGCCTACCAAGCCGCGACCGGCCAGCCGCTTCGCCAAGCGAGATAGTCGCACTCGCAAAGTAGCTGTGCAAATGTCCCTTGTTCAGCTTCGACCGTAGAACCGGCTGATTGTCTCGACGACGTAGGTTTGCTGGGCGTCGGTGAGTTCGGCGTAGACGGGGAGCGAGAGGGCCTGCTCGGATGCTTGCTCGGATGCGGGGAAGGCCCCTTTCTGATGTCCCAGGCTCTTGTAGCAGCTTTGGAGATGGAGCGGGATCGGATAGTAAACTTCCGTGCCAATCCCCTTGTCTTTCAGATAGGCCCGAAGCTCTTCGCGTTTCTGCGCACGGACAGTGTACTGGTTGAACACGTGCTCGTTGCCCTTCTCCGTCACCGGCACGGTGATCGTCCCTTCCAGCTTGGCGGCCTTGAAGAGCTGATCGTACCGCGCGGCGTTTCGCTGCCGGCCCTTGGTCCACTGATCGAGATAGTTCAACTTCACGCGCAGGACTGCAGCCTGGAGGGCGTCCAGCCGGCTGTTCATGCCGATTAATTCATGAACATACCGCACCTTGCTGCCATGGACGCGGAGCATGGCGAGCGATTCGGCCAGCTTGGGATCGTTCGTCGTCATGAGTCCGCCATCGCCGAACCCGCCCAGATTCTTCGAGGGAAAGAAACTGAAACAGCCGATCTCTCCGAGGTTGCCCGCCTTCACGCCGTGACGCGCCGCGCCGACGGCCTGGCAGGCATCTTCGATGATGGGAATCCTTCCCTTGGCGGCGACCGCTTTGATGGCTTCCATGTCAGCGCATTGGCCGAAGAGATGCACGGGCACGATGGCCTTGGTCTTGGCCGTGATCGCCCGTTCGAGCTTCATCGGATCAAGATTGAACGTCCCCGGCTGGATGTCGACAAACACCGGCTTGGCGCCCAATCGGGAAATGGCCCCACCGGTGGCGAAGAAGGTAAAGGGCACCGTAATCACCTCATCGCCCGCCCCTACTCCCACCGCCGTCAAGCCCAAGAGGAGGGCATCGCTCCCTGAGGCGCAGGCGATGGCGTGGCTGCTTCCCAGATAGCTCGCCAGGGCCTTTTCCAATTCGACCACGCGCGGTCCAAGGATAAAGCCCTGTTCGTCGCAGACGGTCTCGATTGCCGCCAGAATTTCCTTGCGGATCGACTGGTATTGGGCCTTGAGATCGAGCAGCGGAACATTCATGGGTTTCCTCTTTTTCTCATTGAGTCATCGACGGCTAAATTTTATGCTGTCTACCATACTAGGCGGCGGGGCTTAAGGCAAACCCTTTCACGCGGCCGGCGAGCAGGCGGGCATACTCACGTTCCTGGAGGCGTACCATCTCATAAATGTCGAAATCCGAAGTGAGCGTATCGCCGTGCTGTTTCATCCGTGAGGCGATCGTCGGATCGTCCAACAGGCGCAGCGCGCGATTTGCCAATCCCTCCACGTCGCCGGGCAGTACGAGGTAGCCGTTGACGTCGTCCAGAATCACTTCGCAGGCGCCGTCGACGCGCGTCCCCACCACCGGCACGCCGCTGGCCACGGCTTCCAGATAGACGCGCGGGAGGCCCTCCCAGAGCGACGTCAGCATAAAGAGATCCAGGCATCGCAGGATCTCCGGCACATCGCGCCGCCAGCCGAGCAGGCGAAAAAGCTGCCGCAATCCCAGCTCGTCCACGGTCTGCTCGACCTTGCGCCGCAATTCCCCGTCACCGACCAGCAGAAACTGCACGTTGGGCTTGACCCGGTGAATGCGCGCGGCCGCCAGCACGAAGTCGAGCGGCGCCTTCTGCGGTTTGAGCGGACTGATCATGCCGATCACCGGCTCGTTCGGATTCAGACCCAGCTCGGATCTTTTCCGCATCGGATCGATTCGGATATTGCGGAGTTTTTTGAGATCCACTCCGCTGCGGACCACCCGGCATTGTTCCGCCCGAAACAACCCGAGATTGAGACCCAGGCGTCGATTGGCCTCCGAGACGGCGAAAAATTTCGTCGTGACCTTGGCCGCCAGCCATTCCGCCGAGATCAGGAGTCGGCGCTGCAGAGACGGCTGAAATCGGGTAAAGCCATAGCCGTGAATCGAATGGATGATGACCGGCACCCCGGCGAGGCGAGCGGCCAACCGCCCCAGAATCCCGGCCTTGGAACTGTGGGTGTGAACGATGTCCGGCTTGATCGTTCGCAAGAGCGCGGTCATCCGCATGACGGCTCGAACATCATTCCAGGGGCGAATTTCGCGAGCCATGACCGGCACTTGATGAAACTTCACGCCGGCCATCGCCTTGGCATCCGTATCGAGCAGACCTATTTCGCCGGTAATCAGCACCGGGCGGAATTTCGTCCGATCCAAGTGCCCGACGGTGAACAGCGTGTTTTGCTGCGCCCCGCCGAGCTCCAGCTTGGTGATGATATGACAGACGGTCGCTTGCATGTCTTATACGTCGGGCCTGACGGGGACAGGCACCGGCTCAGAAACCGGAGCTAGTCCCCATCAAGTGTTCAGCCGCGGCCTTGCCCTGCGCGATTGCGTCTTCCATCGAGGTATGCTCCCAGCGTCCGTAGCGGCCGATTGAGTGGATCCCTCGCCGCTCGAGTTCCGCGAGTATGGCTGGCACCGCCAAGGCTCGGTGCCGGTCGAAGAGCACGTAAGCATACCGAATGTCTTTGATGTCCGTACAGACGATCTCATCCGACGTCAGGAGAATGCCGGCCTGCTCGAGCCCCCCGCGCACGCGGCGTAACAGCTCCGCCGGCGGAATGACATCGCTCGGCTGATGGGAGATCTCCACGTAGAGCGAGCTGCATCCCGCCGGACCCAGACTCGGCGCAAAGTTCATGGGAAATCCGACCCGGTAGAAGGGATAGGCCGGCTCGGGGAAATAGATCCAATGTTTGTCCGAGATCCCTTCGCGCGCGATCCCAAGATTGATGTTGTAGACCGACACGCAGCGGAGGCCGCGGGCTGCGTCACGGATCTCGCCCGGCAAATCGGTGCAGCGCCGGACCAGCTCGGGCACCGGCATTGTCGAGACTAGCGATGTATATCGCTCAACCCGCCCATCCTGGAATACCGCTTTCCGCCGTTTCGTGTCAACCTCGACCAACTCCGCGCCATACACGGGAGGCGCCACCTGGGCCAGCAGCGCGTTGGGCAAGGTCCCGATCCCACCCCGGCTGGGGTACAGGAAGGATGGATTGTACCCAAAGGCCTTGTCCTTGATACCCAGCGCACCGTTGATCACATCCTTCAGAGCCGGCTTGGGCACGAGCCAGGACACCCAATCGGACGTCAGCTCCTCGAGCGGCACCTGCCACAGTTTCTCGTTGAACGGCACCATAAAATGCCGGGCAATCCCCTCCCCAAGATTGTCGAGGATCCATTGTTTGAAGGAGGGTTCGGCCTGACGGTCGGCGGAGGCCAGTTGCGTCAGCGTCGCCATGAAGCCCATCAGGCAATCGCGCACCACCTCCGGTGGCAGCCCGAATGTGTTCACCTGGAAGGGATACTCGGTATAGGTCTGATGCGAATAGATATAGGAACGGCGGTCGTGACGATCGAGCCGGCCAGCCAACAACTGTTCGACCATCTGCTTGATCGAGGGCTGGCGGAAATGCAGCAAGTGGCCGGTATAGTCGAAGGTAAAGCCGTCCTTCTGATAGGACCGGCACAGGCCTCCGGCTTCTTTTTCCTTTTCGAACAGCCGATAGTCTTTGCGTCGCAAGTGGTGGGCGGTGCTGAGACCGGCCAGGCCGGCACCGATGATGAGAATCATGGGCGCGTCTTGCCTCCCTGTGACGCCACAGCCTCCCGCAGCGCGGGAGCGGCCGGTCGCCGGACATCCACCCGTTGCAACAGCAGCGCGAGTCCGATGAGGGCCCCGCTCGCCAGCCCGGTCAGCACCAAGGCCGTCCGTTCATCGACCGACATGACCGCCAGCCCCACTCCGCCCATCAGGAGACAGGCCACGTAGTTCACCACGACCACCTGCGGCACGGTCATCCCCCAATGCCGCAGACGAATGGCCATGTGGTCGGGACTGCCCATAAAGATCGGCAGGCCGCGCAGAAACCGAATATACATGACAAAAAGCGTGTCGAAGATCGGCACGCCCAGGATCAAGAGCGGCGTGATCAAGGCCACGGAATGGCTGCTCGGATATTTTCCGATCATGGCCAACGCCCCGACCATGAGTCCCAGGAACAAGGCCCCCGCATCCCCCATGTAGATCTTCGCCGGATGGAAGTTATACCGCAGGAATCCCAGGAGGCTCCCCACCAAGGCTGTGACCATAAAGGCGATCGTCGTATCGCCGTTGATCAGGGCGACGGCCAGCAGAAACGCCGAGCAGACCAGTCCGACGCCGGCCGAGAGCCCATCCATGATATCGAGCAGATTGAACGCGTTGATCAGCCCGATCATCCAGAAGACGGTCAGGGCCACATCGAGCCATTCCGGAAAGGCGGCAATCTCGATCCTGATGCCGCTCTTGATCAGCACGAAGACGGCCAAGCACTGCCCCGCCAGCTTCGTACGCGGCGACAGCATGTCGAAGTCGTCGATCAGCCCCAGCAGCATCACCAGCGTACCGGCCAACACGATGCCCAACACGTCGTGGCGGAATTCGAAGGTGAAGGCCAGACTCACGAGGAAGGCCACATAGATCGCCAGCCCGCCCAGATAGGGAACCGGCTCTCGCTGATGTTTCAGCCGGCCATCGGGGCGATCGACGATCCCGTATTTCAAGGCGACTTGCCGTGCAAGCCCCACGCCGTAGAGCGAGAGGACAAACGCCAAGCCAAAGGTGAGTCCCAGCAAAATCATGCGGCTTTCCCTACCGAGACGCCCGCCTGTTGCGCCTTCATGATGGACTGATACCAGAGCGTCACCACCGCGAGACTCCACAATTGACGGCTGCGATCCTGCTTGCCTTCCAGGTGCTCATTGAGATAGCGTTTGACTCCCGCGGGGTTGAGTAGGTCCGGAGGCCCTTCGGCGCGCAGCGTGTCGACCATGAACTCCTTCATCGGCCCGCGAATCCACTGGGCCAGCGGCACATCAAATCCCATCTTGCGCCGCGTCACGATCTCTTTGGGCAACAAGTCGCCGACGGCCGCCTTGAGCACAGCTTTGGGCACTCCGTCCTTGAACTTCATTCGAGCCGGGATATCCGCGACCGTCTCGACCAGCGGATGATCCAGGTAGGGCACACGGGCTTCGAGCGACGCCGCCATGGTCATCCGATCCACTTTCGTCAGCAGGTCGTCAGGCAGCCAGGTGGAGAGATCGGCGCGCAACATCCCCGCGACCGCCGCCGCCTGGTCTGTCCCTTCCGCAAAGTAGGGCTCAAAGAGGGCTTCGAGGCGATGGGCTTCGGCCTCTACCGCCTCCGAGCCCTTCGTCACCTCGCACAGTTCTTCGAACGAAAAGGCGCCCACCCACTCCATGTGCCGTTTGGCCGGCGAGTCCTGGGTCAGCGCCCGCACCCCTTGGACCATCTTGCGATCCACCGGCGCCTTCCGGAACCAATCCAGCACACGCGTCCGCATGGCTGAGGGCACTTGTTGATACCAGCTCGAGAGCCAGTCGAGGGAATAGCGTCGATAGCCGCCAAAGAGTTCGTCGGCGCCTTCCCCGCTCAACACGACTTTCACATAGGCCCCCGCCATCTTCGACAGCAGATACGTCGGGCCGACGGCCGGGTCGGTCAGCGGTTCATCCAGGTGCGCGACAATCGTCGGGAGCGTCGCGATGAGGTCTTTCGGGCCGATCTCCAGTTCGCGATGGCTTGTGTTGAAGTGCACGGCTACTTTCTTGGCAAAGGGCAGCTCCGTAAAGGTAGGCGCGCCCTGAAAACCGACCGAGAAGGTGCTGAACC
>FKKE01000327.1_pt3 | contig 11926 bp, 10 predicted proteins | sample 1106331 | NCBI WGS metagenome assembly FKKE01 (sample SAMEA3931202, study PRJEB13176) | freshwater metagenome | biome: Drinking water system; feature: drinking water; material: freshwater | place: China | collected 2013-02-06 | reverse complement strand
CAATCGCCACCAGAGGGGCATGCCTCTGAAATGCCCGGCGACCAGTGCGAATGGAATGATAAGGATACAGGCTATGATCCCGAATTCGATCACCCACTTATTTTTTACCGGATCTCTTAAGGGTCCAATAAAAAGGATAGCTAAAACAAAATGAGCAAAGGCCAGCCAATCATAACCATAAAACAAGAATGGATAATTTTCTGAAGTGTTCTTAATTCCTATCAATACCTGCTCCAGCCATCCTTTTATCGAACCATCAAAAGGGAAATGCGCAACGATGTAAGTAAGCTCTTTCTCTACAGGAATGGCGGTAACCCCACTGATAAATAAGGAGAAGATGAAAAAACGTAACCAACTGCGTATCGTCGTTATTTCTTTATTCATAAAAAGTACTTTGCATTTCAAAGTGTAAATACAAAAAAAATTACCGGACTCCTTTGATCATATTTTCAAGTGCTGTAATATGATCTGTAAAGGCTTTTTCTCCTGCTTTGGTCACTGAATACGTCGTATTTGTTTTTTTACCCACAAACCCTTTTTTAACTTTTAAGAAACCGTTTTCCTCCAGGTTAAGCAAATGAGTGGCCAGGTTCCCATCAGTTACTTCCAGCATTTGCTTCAGGTCATTGAAATTGATCTCCTCATTCACCATCAGCACACTCATGATGCCAAGTCGGATACGGTTATCAAAAATCTTATTTAAACCAATGATCGGATTCTTCATAATCCCAACTCTTAAAGGAAAGTAATTTGATAATTAATAGTAATTGTTCTCATCCTAAATAATGAAATGCTTTTGTACCTGAATTCTGCGCCTCATGCGGAAACAGGAGTTTTTCTTTCATACTTCCACCACATCATAAAACCATAAATAATATGCAATATGCCAAAACCTGCCGCCCAGAAATACAGGCCATAACCGATAAACTGGGTATTGATCAACCCCAGCAGTATCTGGGATAATCCCAGGTAGCGAACATCTGTCAATGTATACTTGCTTGCATTTACTAACGCCAATCCATAAAATACAAGACATGCGGGGGCAATAAATTTCCATTCGTTATACTGGTATAATGCCAGTATATACAGACCACCAGCAACAAGCGGGATCAGCATATTAATAGTTAATCTTTTTGCCGTCAGGTCCCAAACCGGTAATTTATTATGCTTTGCTTTTCGCCATGTAAAATAAAATGCGGAAACCAATGCTGCTGCAAGCACCGCCACCGCTATTACAAGTAAATGAAACTTTAACTGCTGAAAATCTTCTCCCGCATACCCTTTTTCATTATAGTCTCTATAATAGGGTGCAAACTCTTTATTGGCAAACCATGCACCAATCAAGGCACAAATTCCGGCTGCAATTCCACTTAATCCGCTTAATGAGATGAATCGTGATGATCGCTCCATCATACGTTTAATATCCTGCAAAGTCTGGTGCGGTTGCTGCGTTTGTTCAATCATAAAAAGCACTTTGAGTTACAAAGTAAATAGAGAAACTGTATTATTCCAAATTTATTTTGTCTGGTATAAGACTTTATAAGACTCTTAATATCAGGGTCAGTCAGTTGTTTCTTAAATTTGCCTGCTGATGATAACCCGGAAGCTGTACTTGTTCATATTATTTCTTTTTTTACCAGGCATATTTGCTCTATCCCAGCGAAAGATACTGGCAGGAGTTGTGAAAGATGCCCATAGTGATGAACCTATCCCGTTTGCTTCCTTACAGTTCATTAATTCCACAATAGGCAAATTATCTGATTCTTCAGGCAAATTTGAATTTTCTTTTTCTCAATGGCCTTCTGATACTTTGCAGATCACCTGTGTAGGATATCAATCCTATAAACTTTTTATTCCTCCCGGTAAAGATTCCATGATCATTGATATTATTATGGAAAGAGGAACTTTTAATGAAGGAGCCAGGGTAAAGACAAAGGTGAATAAAGGATTGTATCTCTGGCGAAAGATCGTGGAGAATAAAGCCAGGAATGATAAATTCAGGTTTCAAAATTTCTCTTACGAGGTGTATAATAAGCTGGAGCTTGATATTAAAAACCTAAATTTCCAAAAGTTCTCTAAATTCAAACCCCTGAGACCGGTAACTGAACTTATCAATAACAATATTGATACCACTGAAGGAAGACCATACCTGCCCACATATCTTACCGAAGCGATCTCTGATTACTATTATCAGCCAAAACCACTGCGCAGAAGAGAAGTAATCAAAGCTGTAAATACCAATGGCGTCAGGAATGAAAGCATGATCCAATTCCTGGGAAACATGGATCAGAATGTAAGTGTATATGGGAATTTTATTCCTGTAATGAATAAACAATTCATAAGTCCGGCAAGTGATAATGGCGATGCCTATTATAATTACAGAGTGCTCGATACACAGGTCATTAACAAGAACCGCTATTATCATCTTGTATTCACACCAAAGCGGCATGGAGAAAATACATTTGAAGGTGATTGCTGGGTGCATGCAGGCACATTTGCCATTCAAAAAATGAATCTGCGATTGGGAAAAGATGCCAATGTGAATTTTTTGGAAACACTAAGCTTAATCCAGGAGTATCGTTTGCTTGATGATTCAACAACATGGTTTTTGGCAAAAGATAAATTCGTTGCCGATATCACTCCGATGGGCAAACAAGCTCTTGGATTCATTGGTCGCAAAACAACTACTTACAGAAATATTGTCATCAATGATTCATCTGTTGCCCGTGAATTAAATAAAAATAAATTGCTTGAAGAGATCATCACATTGCCTGGCGCCGCTGAAAAAGCAAAAGATTATTGGACAGCAGCAAGACATGAGGAGTTATCAAAAAATGAAAAGGGCATTATCCGAATGATCGATACTCTGACGAATGCTGCCGTATTTAAAAAATTCACGAACACTCTTAATTTTATTGGTACCGGTTATTGGAATACAGGGAATTTTCAATTAGGTCCCTGGTATAATTGGGTAACGGGTAATTTATGGGAAGGATTACGGATACGCTTTGATCTTGGAACAAATTATAAATGGGATCGCAAAGTTTGGTGGCATACTTATTTAGCATATGGTTTTAAGGATAAAAAAGTAAAAGGAAAAGCGGAGCTCTTTTTCTTACCTGCAAAACATCCAAGAACATATTTGTATGGTTCATACATCAATGACCTTGATTACGGACAGAGTTATATTGGTGAAGTAAGTACTGATAATATTTTTGCATTGGCTATCCGAAAGTCTGGCATTCCGATCAAGCGAATGAAGATCGAAGAATCAAGAATCGAATTCTTTCATGAAACGAAATCCGGCTTCTCTGCCTTGTTTGCTTCTATCATCAAACAATTCAATCCGCTGGAAAATATTCCTCCAAAAGATTCATTCATTGTTTCAAATGGCAAGCCTTTAAAAACTTTTGAAATATCATTGCGCCTTCGTTTTGCTTATCTCGAACGTTTTTTGGAAAGTAATTTTTTCCGCAGCAGTTTGGGCAGCCCCTATCCTATACCGGAAATTCGCATCACACAAGGTATTTCCGGGGTGGGTAAAAGTGCTTATAACTACACAAAGATCTCTGCAAGCATTCATGACTATATCAAAATACCGCCCTATGGAAATTTTGATTTTAATATTTATGCGGGTAAAACCTTTGGCACCCTGCCATATACGTTTTTAGATATTGCACCTGGTAATGAGTTGTATTATTACAATAAGTTTGCATTTAGCCTCATGAACAGGTATGAATTCATTCATGATAAATATGCAGGCTTTAACTTTGAACATAATATCGGCAATGGCATTTTCCGATTCTTCCCAAAACTAAAGTTTCGTCAATTCTATACTATCAAAACATTATGGGGCAGCTTACGTGACGCAAACAAGGCTCTTAATTTCAAGGCTGGTCATAATTTTGAAACACTTGATGGCCGCACGTATATTGAACTTGGAACAGGTATTGATAATATTCTAAAAGTGCTCCGTCTGGATTTTGTTTGGAGAGTTCTTCCCACGCCATTACCAAAAGCAAGCCAGCGGTTTGGCATCTTTGGTAGTTTCAGATTGACATTCTAATGTATACGGGTATAAAATAATATCTGCCAATGCTGCAATTGAAATATCAAATACGTAACTTTTGCCTAAATACCCCATACCGATGAAGCAGAAGTTAATACTCGCTTTTTGTTTTTGTCTATATCATCAATTTATTATTGCACAAAGCAATCCTGGTAAACCAAACATCATTTATATAATGGCCGATGACCTTGGCTATGCTGACCTGAGTTGTTATGGAAGAAAAGAATATCAAACGCCTCACCTTGATAAGCTTTGTTCGCAAGGTGTAAAGTTTTTGAATGCGTATGCCACTGCACCTGTTTGTACTCCTACAAGGGTTGCATTTTTTACCGGCCGCTACCCGGCACGACTTGAAGTAGGATTGTATGAACCAATTGCAGAAGGACATAATGATAGCCTCGTCGGTTTAACTCCTGCTACTCCTTCCATTGCTACACGTTTAAAAAAAGCGGGTTATGAAACATGGTTGGTTGGAAAATGGCATTTAGGTTATCAGCCATCGCACAGTCCCATTAAAAACGGTTTTGATTATTTCTATGGCTTTAATGCCGGCGCCATTGATTATATATCGCATAGCAATGATCTTTACGAAAATGAAACTGCTATTGAGAAAGCGGGTTATGCTACCGACCTATGGACGGATAAAGCAATTGAACTTATCCGCAAGCCGCATTCAAAACCATTCTTTTTAGCTGTTATGTTCAATGCTCCGCATTGGCCATGGCAAGCTCCCGGTGATAAACCTTACCCGCCAGGTTTTGAGAACTGGAAGAAAAATGGATCGCCTGAAATTTTTAAACGAATGATGATAAGCTTTGATGATGCGGTTGGGAAAATCGTAAATACAGTTGATTCTTTAGGTTTATCAGATAATACAGTTATCATTTTTACAAGCGATAATGGTGGTGAAAGATTTTCTGATAATGGTATTTATAAAGGTGGAAAAATGACTTTGTGGGAAGGAGGAATTCGTGAACCGGCATTTGTAAGATGGACAGGAAAGATAAAAGCAAATTCAATAACCAGCCAGGTGGTTGCTACTATGGATTGGACAGCTACGATACTTGCCATTGCCGGCGCTAAACCAGAATCAGATTTTTCATTGGATGGAATAAATATAATGCCGGTTCTTTTAGGGAAGAAAAACGAAATTGAGCGAACACTTTACTGGAGGATCTTCCAGCGAAAAAAACATACGGCAATGAGATCGGGTAAATGGAAATATTTAAAAGATGAGAAAAACATGGAATATCTTTTTGATCTCAGTACAGATCCTAAAGAAGAAAATGATCTGAAAGAAAAATACCCGGCCCGGTTTCAGAAACTTAGATCTCAATATGCAGAATGGGAAAAGAAAATGCTTAAGCCGATTCCTTTAGCAACATTAAATAATAAACCCTGAGCTTCACGGGCTTTCTCAGGATTGAGTATGAATTCAGGAAGGTTATAATGTAGCCAGCTTTAGTAATGCAATTTAACTTTTGTTGCGACTGTCTATCCCGATTTTATCGGGACTCCGTTCGGGGTTCTGTTCGCTATTGAGCATTTTCAGATTGCTTCGGCCTTAGTTTCTTAAGCTCAAGTCTTAATAGCGGCCTCGCAATGACGAACATCCTGCGGAGCAAAGTAACAACATCAAAAACACAGAGACTTCGTCATTGCGAGGATAGCCAATAGTGATGAGGAAAATAATTGATTGTTTGACGGCAAGCAGAAGCAAATTAAATAACGCTGAATAGAATTACAGAACGTACAAGTGAGCAATTGCGTGGCGAAGCAGCAATTGGAAACAACAGAAACTTAATAGTAGCATAACTGTTAAGTACAAAATATTTACTTTCTAACTTTTCAGTATCTTACTTTTCACTTTTAATCTGATAACATGCATTACATCTTAGCACTTGACCAGGGCACTACCAGCAGCCGCAGCATTGTTTTTGATAAACAGGGAAATAGTGTAAGTACGGCGCAAAAAGAATTCAGGCAAATATTTCCGCAACCGGGTTGGGTGGAACATGATGCGGAAGAGATTTGGAGTACGCAATTTGGTACGATGGCTGAAGCTGTGGCGAAAGCCAACATCACGATGAAACAAGTGGCAGGCATCGGAATCACGAATCAAAGAGAAACTACTGTTGTATGGGATAGAGCAAGTGGGTTGCCCATCTATAATGCAATTGTATGGCAGGACAGGAGAACGGCTGCGTTTTGTGATGAATTGAACTCTAAAACAATGTCTGTTGTAGAGACAGGACATGCCTTGTCTCTACCAATAAAAGAAATCATTCAGCAAAAAACAGGATTAGTGATCGATGCCTATTTCTCGGCAACAAAATTGAAATGGATACTGGATAATGTTCCGGGTGCAAGAACAAGAGCAGAGAAAGGTGAGCTGGCATTTGGCACTATCGATAGCTGGCTGGTATGGAAATTAAGCGGCGGTAATATTCATGTTACCGATGTTTCCAATGCATCAAGAACAATGTTACTGAACATTCATACATGCGATTGGGATGATGACCTGTTGAAATTGTTTGACATTCCGAGATCAGTTTTACCGGAAGTAAAACCATCAAGCAGGATCTATGGTACCACCGGAAATATTGTTCCTGAAATAAAATTACCTATTGCCGGTATTGCCGGCGATCAGCAGGCTGCCTTGTTCGGGCAAATGTGTACAGAGCCAGGAATGGTAAAGAATACCTATGGCACCGGTTGTTTTATGCTGATGAATACAGGAACAAAAGCGATCACATCAAAAAATAATTTGTTGACAACAATAGCCTGGCAGATCGATAATAAAACTGAATATGCATTGGAAGGAAGTGTTTTCATTGCCGGGGCAGTGGTGCAGTGGCTGAGAGATGGATTAAAGATGATCCGCAATTCTGCTGAAGTGGAATCATTGGCAGCAACAGTAAAAGACAGCGAAGGAGTTTATATTGTTCCCGCATTTGCAGGGTTGGGTACTCCGCATTGGAATCAGCATGCAAGAGGCTCGGTATTTGGATTGACAAGAGGAAGCAGCAATGCACATATTGCCAAAGCGGCTATTGACAGCATCGCTTATCAAACGTATGATGTATTGAAAGCTATGGAAGCGGATGCCGGCATTTCCATTGCTGAATTAAGAGTGGATGGTGGCGCTACGATCAATAATACATTGATGCAGTTTCAGAGTGATATACTGAATACAAAAGTTATCCGCCCAAAAATTACAGAGACCACGGCATTGGGTGCAGCTTATTTAGCCGGTCTTGCCGTAGGATACTGGAAAAATATTGCTGAGATAAAAAAGCAGTGGCAGGTGGATAAAGAATTTTCTCCATCAATGAATGATGATAAAAGACATGAATTGGTGAATGGATGGCAGCGGGCCGTGAAAGCTGCTATCAATTGGGCGAATGAATAGTTTATTCCGTTTAATGGTTTAAGGGTTTAAAGGTTATTAAAAAAGAACCCTGTTTCAAATTCATGAACCCTTAAACGATTTAAACCATTAAACCCTTAAACGATATTGAAAAGACAAGAACAAATAGCAAAGCTTGATTCAACAAAAGAATTTGATATCTGCATTATTGGTGGTGGTGCTACAGGTTTAGGAATTGCTGTTGATGCTGCATCAAGAGGATGCAAAACTGTTTTACTGGAGAAATATGATTTTGCAAAAGGAACTTCATCAAGAAGCACAAAGCTTGTACACGGCGGTGTTCGTTATCTCCAGCAAGGGAATATTAAATTGGTGATGGAGGCATTAAAAGAAAGAGGTTTGTTAAGAAAGAATGCTCCACACCTGGTAAAGAATCAATCCTTTGTTATTCCAAATTACAAGTGGTGGGAGAATTCATTTTATGGAATTGGGTTAAAAGTGTATGATTGGATGGCGGGAAGTTTAGGATTAGGTCCTTCACAATTCTTAAATAAAGAAGAAACACTTGCTTTGGCACCGAATCTTGATAAAGAAGGGTTGCGGGGTGGAGTATTGTACCATGACGGACAATTTGATGATGCAAGATTGGCAGTGCATTTAGCAATGACAGCAGCCGATAATGGAGGTATTGTATTGAACTACATGAGTGTGGAAGGATTGATGAAAGCAAATGAAATTGTTTGTGGTGTATTGGCCAAAGATCAGCTCAATGGAAAAGAATTTGAAATCAAAGCAAAAGCAGTTATTAATGCAACAGGAATTTTTTCAGATAGTATTGCTAAAATGGATGATCCCGCTGCTGCTCCGCTGATCTCACATAGCCAGGGCATTCATCTTGTGTTTGATAAAAATTTTCTTTTATCTGATACGGCGATCATGATACCAAGAACCGATGATGGCCGTGTATTGTTTGCTGTTCCATGGCATAATAAAATAATTGTAGGTACAACGGATACCCCTGTGCCATCGGCAACTGAAGAACCCGTTGCATTAAAAGAAGAGATCGAATTTGTGATGCAGCATATCCATCGTTATTTAAAAAAAGATCCGTCTTACCATGACATACGAAGTGTGTTTGCCGGTTTAAGGCCCCTGGTAAAAAGCAGTTCCAAGATCACATCGGCAATTTCAAGAGATCATCATATTTCCGTTTCTGATTCCGAATTGATCACCATTACCGGTGGTAAATGGACAACATACCGGAAGATGGCAGAAGATGTAATGGAGATCGCCATTCATAAAGCTGGCATGAGTGACAAAGAATGTGTAACAAAGAACTTGCATATTCATGGCTATAAAGAAAAGAATGATTATTCTGTTCCATTATATTATTACGGAACAGATGAAGCCGGAATAAATGATCTTATTAAAAAAGATAATTCACTGGCTGAATTGATACATCCATCATTGCCGTATATTAAAGCCGAAATAATATGGGCAGTACAAAATGAAATGTGCATGACTGTAGAAGATGCCCTGGCAAGGAGAACAAGAGCTTTGTTGCTCGATGCAATGGCTGCAATTGAATCGGCACCGCTTGTAGCAAATATGATAGCAAAAGAAATGAACAAGAATGAGGATTGGATAAAAGAACAGATCAGAAGTTTTAATTTAATAGCAAAGAACTATCTTCCCAAATATTAATTATTAAATGTTAAATATTAATTTTTAAATCTATGAGTCCCTTTCTTGGCGAATTTATCGGCACTATGCTGCTGATCATTATAGGCGATGGTGTAGTAGCCAATGTTGTTTTAAACAAAACAAAAGGCAACAACGGCGGATGGATCGTTATCACTCTTGGTTGGGCAATGGCAGTATTTCTTGGTGTGTATGCTTCAACCAAGCTGGGCGGCGGTGGTCATTTGAATCCTGCCGTTACAATTGCCATGGCAGCTTTCAATTCAGAATTTGATTCATCATTGCTGCCAACTTATATCGGTGCACAATTCGCCGGTGCCATTGCCGGAGCAATCATCGTTTGGATCGCTTATAAACAACACTTTGATGAAACACAGGATGGTGATGCAAAACTTGCCGTATTCAGCACAGGGCCTGCAATTCGAAATTCGTTTTTTAATTTAATTACTGAAGCGATCGGCACATTCATACTTGTATTAGGTGCGTTGGCCATGTCAAAACCATCGTCAACATTAGGAACATTGGATGCATTGCCTGTTGCATTATTAATATTGGGAATTGGTTTAGGTCTTGGCGGGCCTACAGGCTATGCTATCAATCCTGCAAGAGATCTTGGTCCCCGCATTGTTCATTTTCTTTTACCCATAAAAAATAAAAGAAACAGTGATTGGGGTTATAGCTGGATACCTGTTGTTGGACCTATTATTGGAGGGGTATTAGCCGCTGCTTTATTTAACCAGTTTTAAAACGAGTATTATGAAAAATATTTCATTGTTAGTACTACTGCTGATCATTTCATCAGTCATCTATTCCCAAACACCGGAAGAGAATTTAAAAGCAAAAGGAATTGTATTATCAACACCGGGAAAGCCTGTTGCCAATTATGTAAATGCAGTTCGTGTTGGTAATCTTTTATTCTTAGCAGGCAAAGGCCCGACAAAACCTGATGGCAGTAACATTACAGGCAAGGTTGGAAAAGACCTGACCATTGAGCAAGGTTATGAAGCAGCAAGGTTGACGGCAATAAATCATTTAGCCGTTTTAAAAGCCGAGTTAGGAAGTTTGAACAAAGTAAAACGAATTGTAAAAGTATTGGGCATGGTTAATTGCACTGAAGATTTTAAAGATCAGCCAAAAGTTGTCAATGGTTATTCTGACCTGATGGTTGAGATCTTTGGCGACAAAGGAAAACATGCAAGATCAGCTGTAGGTATGTATGCATTGCCAATGAATATTGCTGTAGAAGTAGAAGTGATCGTGGAAATAGAAGATTAAATAAATGGGCTGCTCAACAAGAACAGCCCAAAAAAATTAAAAAATCAATTTTCTTAATAAACAGAATGGCCACTACCGGCTACTATAAAAATCAATAAGATCGCAACCCATGCGCCCCAGCCTATCCATGCCCATTTAACACGATTTCTTTTTTTATCATCCCTAATCAGGTAAGCGATAAGTACACCAATTAGACCAAGTAATAAACCTAAAAAGAAACCACCCGCATGAAAACCTGAACCACCTGCAAAATACTTATTCAAAATCCTGTCCAATTTTTTCTTTACTGTACCGTCAGTTGCTATGTTTTTTTGAAGTTTCCTTTGGCCTGCTTTAAATGCAAGGCGGTCAAAAAACTTCATTTTACGATTAGTCAGGGTTTCAAAATCTCTCAGAGAAATTTGTGAAAGTTCCATTAATGAAATCTTCTGACCGGTTTTTCCAACCGGTAAATAGATATTTTTTGCATTGAGCACAGGCTTGATCACACTTTCAGAAGTGGCAAATACGCCTGAAAACAGCAAAGTGGAAATGAATAATAGCAGTAATTTTTTCATAAACTGAAGTTTTGGTTTAATAATATCCTAATATAAAAAGAATACAGATAAGTATAATTTTTAAAAGGGGAATTATATTTTTATGTATTGAAATATTACCCAAAAGCTGCAAAGAAAGCTTTTTATTGTGCCGGATTCTATTTTTTATTCTTTTAATGTTTTTTTCCACTCTTCCGTTTTCATGATCATTTCTTTCAACCAATCAATTGTTTTTGTATCATCAAATGCCTCATCCCAATAGACCTGCGTGACGTCATTATTGGTGTCATGATCTTTAGGATCTAACGAATATGGACCTGCAACACCAAAATAACATTCTGCATCGCTTCCTTCCCCGCTTTCAAAACAGATCTTAAATAAATAGAACTTTTGCTTTTTCCCCAGGTAAGTTTCCACTCTTTCACCAATAAACTCAATGCTATCAGGAGGATAATCATCTTCATTGGCATATTCGTACATATGGCTTTGCGCCAACCACCGTTGCGTAAGGTATGTTTTAGGAAAAAATGCTGATTTATTTAGATCTTTCAATTGGGTGTAAAGTAAAACCCTGTACTCATCATCTTTTGCCAGGTTCATGATATCTTTCGCATCCGGATTAATATTATTTGCAGCAAGTGCAAGAATAACATCCAGCTTAATTGAGTTAGCCTCTATTCGTCCAAATTGTTTAACCAGTTCATTCGTTTCAGGTATATTTATTTTGCCAAGCAGCTTAATAAGATTTGTATATCGATAATAATTCTCTTTTAATTTTTCTGATGGTAATGCCAATATCCTTTTGGAGCCGCGAATGAGTGCATCTTTATATCCACGTAATGTTGCAATCTCAATGAGATTACTGTCAAGCATTATAACTGACATCTCGCTGATGATCTCATACAGACCGGGGTCATCAAGTAGCGAAAGTATCTCCGGGTATAGGGCTTGCGTGAGCTGCAGGGAATCATAAAA
>FKKE01011584.1_pt1 | contig 11938 bp, 15 predicted proteins | sample 1106331 | NCBI WGS metagenome assembly FKKE01 (sample SAMEA3931202, study PRJEB13176) | freshwater metagenome | biome: Drinking water system; feature: drinking water; material: freshwater | place: China | collected 2013-02-06 | reverse complement strand
AACGATTTTGAGATAGGTTCTATGTTCTGATGAATGCCAACCGTACCTACCAGCGCACGGTCCGCGGTTTCACGCCGGAAGCCATGGCCCTGTTGGAGCAAAACCCATGGCCTGGGAACGTCCGCGAATTGGAAAACTGCGTGCGTTCGGCTGCGATTCTTGCAGACGATTTGATCGAACCGCATCATTTGCTGCCCAAAATGCAGCCGACACCTTCTTCTGCCGCTGCCCCACCACCATCCGTCAGTTTCGACGAGTGCCTGACGCTGCCGCAACTTCGCACGACCGCGGAAACGGCAGAGCGGCACCTCATTGAACGTGCCCTTCTGGAAACGAAATGGAACATTGCCGAAACAGCACGGCGTCTCCAAGTGGATTACAAAACTCTTTACATAAAGATACGCCGCTTTGGTCTCTCTAGGCCTTCCATATGATTTTTGATGGGAATATAGCCATAAATTAAATCTATAAGTATGGCGCATTGCCATACTGGCATGGCTATACACCATAAAAATGTTTCTAATTTCCATCTTTAGAAGGCTTTCAAGCCGTCTACCTGGTGGGATCACTTGCGTATCATTTCGAAAAACTGAGAAATTTCTCTTCCGCTCGGAATCCTCTGTTCCCTAAAAGATCTGGCACGATTGCTGCTGAATTCCCTGCTCGATTGCAATCACCCTCTTTTTTGAAAGAAGGGGACACACAACCGATCCCATCAATCGGGCAGATAAGGAGTCTACAACCCATGAGCCAACATCTACCCACGGAAACACGTCCTTTGGTCGGCGACCAGGTCACGGATTACGGGCGACGGCATGCGCAAGCCTTGCTGAACGATCGTCTCCGTCCGGCGCTGGTCAGAACCTCGTTGACCGCCATTTTCACCTCCCTGGCTCCGTTGCTCCACCCATCCGTCATGCAGCGACTATTTCAGAGCATCGGCGGAGACTTGGCCCAAGTGATCAGAGAGCATTACCGCCATGTTTGTCCGTCCATCGCCGACAGCCCGCAGGAAGAAGTCGTAGCCTGCGCACGTTATCTTACCGAATCCTGGGGCTTCGTCCACCGCGTCGTGGAAACGACCGAATCACGGGTAACCGTGGCCCTGCCGGAATGTCCGGTGCTGTCGCCGTCGGCCTGCGATGCGCACTATTGCGGTGTGTACGCCGGCATGCTGAAAGAATTGGTCTTCGGCCGCGTCGAATATGCGAACGTGTCGTTGCAGCCCGGCCATGTACACCACGGGAAAGGCGGCGAGCCGCAACCCTGCCGCGTGGTCGTCTATGTGAAGCGCGCACCGATCAGTTTGCCAGCGGCTTCTGCACCGCAGGAACAGGCTGAAGGTCCTCTGTCGGAAGACCGCCTGGGGCTGGTGCCGGCTCAAGCGTTACCTGCCGACCGGCTGACGCATCGAGAATGGGAGGTGCTGCGCCTGATCGGACAAGGCTATTCGGACAAGGAAATTGCGGCTACGCTGCAGATGAGCGTACGCACGGCCGAAAACCATGCCGCCCGCATCTACACCAAGCTCGGCATCAGGGGGCGGGCGCGCCTGATCCATTTTGCACTCAGCCATCAGATCGTCGAGCCCTAGCCGCAGGGTCAGAAGGAACCGAATGCGCACGATACCAACGAGGCCCTCGATGCGTCCCTTCTGTCATGGCGTGCCGAGCGAGGGGTCTCTCTCCATCCTCCTCGTAGACGACGACTCGGTCCACAAGGCTTTTATCCTGGGCCTCTTGACCGATCACGGCTATGGCGTACGGACCGCTTCTCGCGGCAATGAGGCGCTCGGAATCTTGCGGAAACATCCGGGCTCCATCGACCTCCTCATGACGGATCTGCTGATGCCCGGCATGAACGGACGCGAGCTGGCGCGACAGGCCTGCCGCATCCTCCCGGGGCTCAAGGCGGTGTTTCTGGCGGCCTGGGTTCATGACTCGAGCTTGCAATCCAGCTTGGCACGGCGAGGGACGTTCTTTCTGCCGAAGCCCTTCGCCATCGAGGCATTCCAGGCCCTGCTTTTCTGTATGCCCATGCACCCACCCCATCGCGGACACACCCCCTTGCCCTCAGCCCGCGCCGCCTAACCCACCTTCGGCGTCTTGCGTTGACAGAACCGGGACCTCTTCCCTACAGTTACGCGCCAACTGCGCGCGTGCTGGAGCGCCGCCGCATATGGACTCGGCCGGCCCTCCGTGCCCTCGCCGAACCGTTCGCCGCACCGCCATCACGGCACGTTCGTTCACCCATGACCAGAAGGAGGTCTCATGTCCAGCGTCGCCCAACATTCATCGATGCCCCTGGCCGAATCGAATCCCGGCGGCGGGGGTGGGGTTAGCCGCATCGAACACAGTTTCGAAGTCCTCATCTTCGCCAGCCGGTGGATTCAAGCCCCGCTGTACGGCGGGCTGATCATCGCCGAGCTCCTCTACGCGTATAAATTTCTCGTCGAACTCTGGGAGATGGTCGCCCACGTCACGACACTGACGGAAACGGTGTTCATGCTGGGCATCCTGTCCTTGATCGACATCACCATGGTCGCCAACTTGCTTACTATGGTCGTGATCGGCGGCTACGCCACGTTCGTCAGCAAATTAGACCTGGAAGGCCACCGCGATCGGCCGGACTGGTTGAGCCACGTCGATCCCGGCACAATCAAGGTCAAGCTGGCCGCATCCTTAATCGGTATCTCAAGCATCCATTTGCTCAAAGCCTTCGTCAATGTGACACAGGAATCCCCGGAAGAGATCAAGTGGAAGATCCTCATCCATCTGACCTTTCTCGGATCGGCTATCTTGCTAGCGTGGACGGACAAGCTGATGGCCAAGGATCGCCGGCATTGAGGGAAAGCACGGGAGTGAGAACCCTTATGATGGCATAAAGCCGATTGACAACGGCAGACTGAGTAGATAGTCTTCCTGCCTCGCAACGACGCAATCCGGCGCGCAGAGCGCCGCGACCGGGGCGCTGAAGAGTCTCTGTAGGCAACGGACATGTTTCGATCTGTGTGCGCATCAAGGACAGGTCTCGCCACACCGACTAAGTGGATCTGGATCGGGACGTTCTTGCTCTGTTGTCTCGTCCCCGGTCGCAGCTTCGCGGTCAACGGGCTTAATCTGACCAGCTCCGGCGGGATGTCGGCGGCCTTGGCTGGCGCCGACACGGCGGTCGCGATCGACTTCACTGCGATGAACACCAACCCGGCCGGCATGGTGCAAATCCATGGACAACATGCCGGCCTCTCGGTCGGCATCATCCGCCCGTTGACTAAATTTTCAAACAGGCGCAACGACGCGGATGGGCAAGACGATCCCTTCGTCATTCCCCAATTTGGCTATGTGCGGCACCTCGACGGAACCCCCTTGACCATCGGCATGGGATTTTTCACCGTCGGGGGCTTGGCTTCGGACTATACGAACCTCCGCACCCAATTCGGGACGACGGACAAGACGAACAGCCAGTTGCGCCACTATAAATTCACCCCGTCCGTCGCCTATCAAGTGACCGACAAACTATCGGTAGGCGTCACGCTCGCCGTGTCCTATGCCGACGTCTCCCTGGCCGTGCTGCCCAACACGCCCGGCGGTTTTCAAACGACGGGCACGTGCAATCGGGCGAATGGCCTGGGGCTTCCCGGCACCTGCGCCTCGGCGTTCGGGTTCACGCCGCAATACGGGGCTATGTACAAGGTGAACGACGAGGTGACACTCGGCATCTCCTACACATCGCGGGTCAATCTGCCGTTCAGCCGGGGCAGCCTGGTCCGCAACGTACCCGGCGTCGGGCTCGTCACCTACGAAGCCGACGTGTCCGGATTCAAATGGGCGGATAATTTATCCGTGGGGATCGCGTGGCGGCCGACCTCGAAGCTGCTGATTTCTTACAAATTCGAATGGATCAATTGGGACGGATCGCTGAACAGCCCCGTGATCAATCTCCGTAACGGGTCGAATCCCCGGGCGCCCTCCGGCACGATCATTCTGCCCTACAACTGGCGGGATCAGTACGTCAACGCGCTCGGTGCCTACTACGAAGTGTCGGAGAAGTTCCACGTCCACGGCGGCTACAACTACGGAAACAACCCCGTGCCGAAATCCACCATGGACCCCACGAACGCCAATATTACCGAGCACCACCTGGTCGGCGGGTTCGCGTACAAGTTCACTCCTGAGCTGAAGCTGGATACGATGGCGAACTACGTACTCGAATCGGAGAGCACCTACAACAGCAGTAGGTGGGGACCGAATTCGAGAAGCCAGGTGGGCGGGTACGAACTGGTCTTTTACTTGAGCTGGTTTCCGCAGTCCTAGGCGGACCGATTATCCCCAAGCCTGACGCTGCGTCCCTGACGAGTCCTGCCAATAGGGCGTCCAGCCCAGGGCGACCAACTTGACGGCGATGGTAGATTTGGCCGGCTTGACGGTCACCGTCTCAAGCGGCTCGTTCAGCGGATCAAGCGAGTCTCCCAGCGCCTCCACTTCCGCCGCAAATTGGGCCTCCACGTCGGCAATCTGTTGATCGATTGCCGCGACGTTGTCTTTCGCCAGCCCCACGTCTTTGGAATCTTTGATTGCCCGCCCGGCGCCCCGAATCGCCGCCGTCGCCTTCCCGATCGTGGACGCACTGACCGTCTTTCGGCCCAGAAACGCCTGCAAGAGCGTCGCCCCGATCGAGATGGCCGTTTGGACCTTGCTCTGGTTGGCCTGTTCTTCTTCCCGTGCCACTGTCTGCTCGGCTTTCCGTCGCCGCTCTTGAAGCGCCGCGATCTTCGGCGCGTATTTCTGCTTCAGCCGCGTGGCTTCCTCGTCCCTCCGCTCGTGCGCCATCTGCTGGAGCCGGATGCGGAAGTCCCGCTCCGACTCGTCGGGCCAGGAACTCTGCTTGAGGGCCGGACTTCGCCGGATGTCGACGGCTTGCGTCTGATAGAGCCACGTGCCGAAATCCTTGGCCCAGCCTTCGTAGCTCTTGGCCTTGCCCGCCGGATTCGGCAGCGCGCCGAAGCGACACGGCTCTTGCGGCGACGGTTCCAGATCGGCGAGAGCCACAGTCGTCTCGCTCGCTTCCTCCCAATTGACGGGCACAGGCTGTTCGGTCACCTGCACGAGATAGACGACCTCGCGCGAAACGTCCACCTTGTGCTTCGTGTCGCTGAACCGGATCGTGGCCGCACCCACGAGCCTCGGTTCGTAAATCAACGTCGCCTCCTGCGGCGGCCGAGAACGGACCGGGAGAAAATATTGCGGCACGCCAGGGGGCAAGACTGGGCGTGAGGCGGCGAGGGGCGTGACGTGGGGACTCGCAGAGGCGCCGTCAAGGGCTTGGCCCGACACCTCGCCAGCAAGCCCCGCGGATTTCTTGTCTTCCATCAGTGTTTTGATCTGCGCCCGCGTCAGCGGTCCGCGCAAATAGGACAGCGTCCAACGCGTTTCGAAGACGGTCGGCTCATCCTCGTGGACGTTGTTCAACAGAAACACGCGGTTGCCGAGACCGGCGAGCAATTGCTCCATCCGTTGCCGATCGAATTTGTTCCCGGTGCCGGCCGCCGCCCCTTCCAGTCCTTCCAACACGCGGGCCTTGTCACGTTCCGTCTGCAAGCGGCCGATGAACCAGGTCCCGGTGTTGGCCAGTCCCTTGTAATCCAAATCCACGGGGTTCTGCGTCGCCAGCACGACGCCCAAGCCAAAGGCGCGGGCCTGCTTGAGCAGCGTCAACAGCGGCTGCTTTGAGGGCGGATTCGCGACCGGCGGGAAGTAGCCGAAGATTTCGTCCATGTAGAGGATGGCCCGGAGGCTCGTCGTGCCCGGTTGGGCGCGCATCCATCCGAGCGTCTGGCTCAGGAGCAGCGAGACCACGAACATGCGCTCACTGTCGGAGAGGTGTGCGATCGAGACGATGGCAATGCGCGGCTTGCCCTCCGGCGTGTAGAGAAGCTGGTCGATCTCCAGCGGCGCCCCCTCCATCCAGGCGGAAAACCCCGGCGCAGCCAGCAGGTTGTTGAGTTTCATCGCCAGGCCGAAGCGGTCTTTGGACGGGAAGAACGAGTCCAGACCCAGGACGCCGATCTTGGCGATCGGCGGGGCTTGAATCAGGTGGATCAAGGAACCGAGGTCGAGATCTTTTCCCCCCTTCCAGGCTCCGTCGAGCAGGGTCGAGAGGAGGATGTGTTCGCGGCTTTGAATCGGATCGGCCTCGACGCCGAGCAGCCCCAGCAGGCTCGTGACCGTGACGGACACTCGCTCGCGGAGGAGTTCAGGCTCGCCACGGACCGCTGGCGCCGGTGCGGCAAACGATTTGACGATCGAGAGGGGGATACCGGCATTGCTCCCCGGTGTGTAGATGGCAAAATCGGCCGCTTCGCGCATCCGGGCAATCCGCGCACCGTCCTGCCCCCAATCGGCCAGGCCCTTCTGCCACAGTTCTGCCTGCTGGCGCGCATACTCGGCCGTGTTCAGGCCCTTCTTGCGGGCATCGTCTTCATTGATCCACGGCGCGAAGTCTTCGGGAGCCAGGTTCGGAAAGGTCAGCAGCAGATTGGCGAGGTCTCCCTTGGGATCGATCACGATGGCCGGAATGCCGTCGATGGCCGCTTCTTCCAAGAGCCCGAGGCACAGGCCCGTCTTCCCGCTCCCCGTCATACCCACGCAGACCGCATGGGTCACCAGATCTTTCGACTCGTACAACAGCCAGCCCTTTTTTGGCTTCTTCTTGGCCAGGTCGTAGGGCCGGCCGAGATAGAAGACGCCGAGTTTTTCAAAATCCTGTGCGGGCATGCTCGCTCCTCGATCGTGATGAGCCCGAGAACAACGCCATTCTAGGGAGCCCCTGCCCCCGCCGCAATCCCCTTCGACAGTTTCACGCTTGTCATCGGCCGTCCATTTCCCTATCCTGTTGGCGGGAGCGTGCCATGTCGCTTCGCCCCACCATCGTCCTCGTCCTGTTGCTCACAGCGTTCCGGGCAACCGCCTGGGCGGAGACACCGGCCCCCAGCGTCCATTGGGGCGCCATCGCCTACCCCGACCAGGAACGGACCCTCACGACCGGGCTCACGCTCAACCGCTTCACGCAATACGACGGAGCGGGCAAGCAGTACAACGACATCAATCAGACGATGGGGTTTAACTTCGCCTCGCTGAGTTGGACTGAACGGTGGGACAAATTGCCCGGCTGGCAGACCAACCTGACCCTCGGCATCGGCCCGACGGACGACGGCCTCACCCGCTTTCTCCAAAACGACGTGATCCACAAGATCCGCGGTCTGGCGCCCGTCCCGGTCGGCGCGAAACGCGAGGCGCTGGATTACATGGTCAGCGGGACGCTCACCAAATGGACTCCCATCTTCGGGCAACGGAACGACGGGTTTGCCGGCCTCGGCGTGGCGATGGGCTCCCTCTACCAAGAACCCTACGTGCAAGCCGGCCTACGCCGGGTGGCGCTCTCGGACATTTTCCACTCCGCCACCGGCACCACGTCGTCGGCACTCCAGACCTTCTCCAATTGGGTGCGGTTTTCCGCCATGGGCCGCTATGGGCGTCTTTACGGCGGAAGCGCCTTCCCCGTCATCGCGCCGCAATCCTACTTGGGCCAATTTTCCATCAGCACCGGAGACTACCGACCGGGCCAGAACGAAGCGGAGACGTGGGAAATCGAGTTGGCCGCCACCCTGGATTCCGGGCTCTTTGTGGATCGCAAGGGGGACGCGTTGGAAGAACGATTCATCTCGATCGCGTTCCGGTACTCGTTCGTTTCGTTCGAGACCTGGAACGACCTGATCAATCAAAAAGATTACGGGCCTTCCTACGGCGCGCGCCTGACGATCGATCTCTTCCGTCTCTACGACGTATGGAAGCGCCCATCATGACGGACTGCCGTCGAAAGCGTCGGCCTTACCACTCCTTGAAAATCACGAACACCGCACCGACCATGAGGGCGAAGCCGGCCAGATAGTTCCACTTCAGCGGCTCCTTCAGATACCAGACCGAAAAGACGCAGAACACCGCGAGCGTGATGACCTCCTGGATCGTCTTCAACTGCGCCGCCGAAAACTGATAGTGGCCGATCCGATTCGCCGGCACCTGAAAACAATATTCCACGAACGCGATCCCCCAGCTCACGCCGATCGCCATCCACAAGGGCGCCTCCTTGTACTTCAAGTGCCCATACCAGGCGATGGTCATAAAAATATTCGAAATCGTCAGCAACACAATCGTCTGCATGGAAGGCCTCGCAGAGAAGAGCTAATGGGTGATGGCTGATAGCAAAGAGCCGATGGCCGATAGCTGATGGCATATGGCGGAGGCTCGGCCCAGGTGCCAGCTTTGCCCCCTACCTTCGGAGACTCCGATAGCCGGCAAGACTCCCGACCTCTTAATTTCTTTCTCTCTCGCTCCGGGGCTGGCGCTGAGGTGCTCGACCTCACAAGCTGTCCGCCAGCAGACAAATAGGATGCCGACTTAGCCAAGAATCCTGTCGTATGCCGCATGAGTTCCGATCCAAAACCAGACAAGTCCATCGGGAGCTTCAACTGCGAGGGCGCGATAATGGTCCCCTACTGGACGGACCAATAACGGCCAACCTTCTTGAAGTGAAGCGCCGGGTGACGTGAATCACGCTTGAGCAACTCGTATGCACGATCGGCGAGCTGCTGAGTCTCGGGCGGCAGAGAGCGGTAACAGGCCCAGAATTCAGGCGAGGCGTGGTGAATCAAAGTTTGGTGGATTTCCCGGCCGCATGCTCGCGCAATGCCCGTTCCGCGAGCCCATCCAACTTGCCGGCCGCAACATCTTGCTCAAGTTGCCGATCCCAAACTTCCCAATCGTATGCAAGAAACCAACCACGAAATGCCGCAAGTTCCTCACGAGAGAGATCCTTCACTTGTCGCTCGATGCTCTCGATGTCACTCATAACGACACCTCTCAATCGACCGGATGAAGTATAGCACGTATAGCGCTACGGACCAACAAACACGGGCCTCCAAGCCCCGACAGGACAGCACTCCCTCGGCCCCTACACCAAAGCTGGACTGGATGAGCGCTGAGATGCTCAAGAGCAGGAAACGACTCCCGACCCCTCTCTCGCAGAGAAGAGCGTATGGCTGATGGCTTATAGCAAAGAGCCGATGGCCGATAGCTGATGGCGTATGGCGGAGGATCGGCGGAGAGCGGCTTCACACCACTGAAGAGGTAGCAAGCAGGAGCGCGTGCGTCCACTTCACGCGGCGCACTCAACACGAACCGTACGTCCGAGCCTCGCTTCAAGCGTGATCAGCATTTCTAGACTGAACTTTTCCCATTTTCCGCGCACAAGGTCAGAAACACGGGATTGCGCGATGCCAAGGCGCTTGGCAGCCTCGGATTGAGTGAGCTTATGCTTCTTAATATAGAGGCGAAGATCGCTCATCAGGTTGGCGCGCATTTGGAGAACGGCGGCTTCCGCCGGATCGAAGCCGAGGTCAACGAAGATATTGCCACCGGACTTAGACGCTTTCTTTTTCATGATCGCCCTCCGATCTCGCGAAAACGTTTGCGCGCCAACTCGATGTCTTCTGTCCGGGTCTTTTTCGTTTTCTTTTGGAACGCATGCAGCACGTAGACGGCCTCGGCGAACGTGGCGACATACAGCACGCGCCATTCTCCCAACACATGTATTCGGACCTCACGGACTCCGGCGCCCACCTCCTTCATGGGCTTCCAATCCGATGGCTCCAGTCCACGCTGCACAAAGCTCAACTCGAACCCAGCCGCACGCCGGGCTTCCGCCGGAAAAGTCTTGAGGTCTTCGAGGCTTGACCCGACGAACTCCAAGGGCTTCACGCCCAGCACTATATAAGATTATTGATATGATATCAATGCGGCGGGATGGGCCCAATGACTTCGAAAGGGTACCGGCATGCGTTTGCGTCAAGCGGCAAAGGCCAGGTTCAAGGCACTACTAAAACAACTCCCGACCCCTTAATTTCCCTCCGTCATGCCCATACCAGGCCATCGTCATGAAGATATTCGAGATCGTCAACAACACAATCGTCTGCATGGGTTCCTCTCAGAGAAGATCGGATGGCTGACTCCTTATTTTTTCTTGCCTTCAACTTGCGCGCCTATTTTTCCAAGAAGTTCGGTCAATGCTTGCTCAAACTCACTGGAAATATCCGGCGCCCCACTGCGAGCGTGGGCAATTTCATGGAGCAACGTTCCAGCATATCTCTCGAGACTTTTAAGCTGTGTGCGTTTGATAATGATATTGGGCGGATCCCAAAGTCCTTCCGCTTCGACAAAGGCATAGGTTTCCATCCGCATTGTTTCTGAAATCTTTATCGCCTTAACATTCTTGAGCGGACCACCGATGAGCGCCAATATCTTCGGTGTGGCTTGATAAATCGCGCGCTCGGATGCCGTCAACTTGTTTGGAGCAACAAACTTGAATTGAAAACTCTCATTCCAGGCTCGCTCGAATTGCAACAAGTCTTGCATAGGATTCCCAGACAAGTCCGTTTGTCCGGAAATCTTATCTCTAACATTTTCAGGTATCGTAACAATTTGGTAGCCTGCCTCTTTCGCTTCATTGACGTAATTGGGCGCACGTATAAGTTCAGAAGGAGTTATAAAAACAACTTTGGCGGTAGAGTTGAGTATCTTGGTTGCATGGACAGACACGTCAGCCCATTTCAATTCGTCGTGCAGGGAGCCTGCTTCAAAGTGTCTCAAGTCCTCAACAAGAGCTTGAGCGACTACTTTGTTCTCACAGGAAAGAAGCATTGCTTTTGTAAGCTCCCCCGTCAAGGAGACACCGTCAAAGGAGAACTTCCGGCTTCAAGTTGGGCCCGGTACGTGGCGGGCGGGAGGCCCGCCAAGGCGTCATGGGGCCGTTCTTCGTTGTAACTGTCCAACCACTCCGCACTGATCTCCCGGACCTGGTCGAGCGACTCAAACACATAGGCATTGAGGACCTCGGTCCGATAGGTCCGATTGAAGCGTTCAATGAAGGCATTCTGATCCGGCTTGCCCGGCGGGATGTAGCGGAGCGCGATCGCCCGCTCGGTGCACCAGGTCACAAAGCGATCGGCCAGCAGTTCGGGCCCGTTATCGAGCCGGATGGCCTGAGGTTGGCCGCGCCAGGCGACGACCTGCTCCAGCACGCGAATCACCCGCTCGGCCGGCAAGGATGTGTCGATCTCGATGGCCAAGCCCTCGCGCACCCCTTCATCCAGGATGTTCAAGGTGCGGAACCGCCGGCCGCCGTAGAGCGTGTCGCTCATGAAATCGACGGCCCAGACCTCGTTGACGCGAGGGACCACGACCAAGGGCTGCCGCGGCCGTGTCGGCAGCCGCTTCTTGGTCCGTCGCGGCAGGTTCAGGTGGAGCTGGCGATAGACCCGCCAGACCCGTTTATGATTCCAGCCGTGGCCATCGAGCCGCAGCCGGCCCCAGCACTTCCAGAAGCCCCAGCGCGGCTTGGCCGCTACCAAGGTTGTGAGGGCCGCGATCACCGGGGCATCGCGGCGCGCCCACTCCGCCGAGGGCCGATAGTACGTGGCCCGGCCCAAGCCAACCGCCTGACAGGCCCGCCGAACCGGAAGGCCGCCCTGGGTGACCAGGTGCGTGGCGACCTCCCGCCGCTCCGCGGGCCTTACAGCTTTTTTGCGATGACATCCTTCAGCGCGGCGTTCTCGAGGGAGAGATCCGCATAGAGGCGCTTCAAGCGGCTGTTCTCGTGTTCCAACTCCTTGAGCCGCTTCACGTCGGAGGCCTCCAAGCCGCCGTACTTGGCCTTCCACTTGTAGTAGGTCGCCGAGCTGATGCCGTACTGCCGCCAGATCTCATTGACCGGCCGGCCCGCATCGGCCTCTTTCAGGATGGCGACGATCTGCGTTTCGGTGAATTTCGACTGCCGCATGGGAACCTCCTGGCTAGGGGGCTATTGTGTGACGTCCCCCCGGAAAATG
>FKKE01000186.1_pt1 | contig 11951 bp, 13 predicted proteins | sample 1106331 | NCBI WGS metagenome assembly FKKE01 (sample SAMEA3931202, study PRJEB13176) | freshwater metagenome | biome: Drinking water system; feature: drinking water; material: freshwater | place: China | collected 2013-02-06 | reverse complement strand
CATTCTGGCGCCCATTTCGCGGGTTCGTCAAGACTGTGATGCTCCGCCCCTTCAGATTCACGATCAAAACTCTGGCCGAGAGAAAAGCTGCTCAATTCCCAGCCTCGCAGGGACAGGCTTACAAGCGGCGTGTCCCTGCGACTTCCTCCCTCCCAGTCGTGGCTGGACGGGATGGACCGCGAGGGAAATGCCACGGCGGGGCCTGTCTATCAAGAGGAGCTAGTCACCGCCGATGCCGGCTTCGCGCTCCGGCGCGGCCTCAGAGGCATCGGCGGCAAGAATACCGACAACAGCGGGAGTCTGACATTCACGCATCGTGGCATTCCCAAGGCGGTCCACCCGTCGTCAGCCACAAAGAATTTCGACTGAACGTTTCATAGCAGTCTATCCCCCGACTCGTTCCAGCATTTCTTGACTTCCCTCCCCACTCCCCCTACCGTGCCCTACTGTGCCTACTCCTCGCTGGCCCCTTCCCAAGCACGACTACTGGTCCACGCCCTTTGCCGAATCGTTGCTGCACCACTTGGACCTCCGCCCGGGGCTCCGCATTCTCGATGTCGCCTCGGGCCACGGCATTCCCGCCTTCTATCTGGCCGAGCAAGTCGGCCCCACCGGACAAGTCCTCGCCTTCGATATCAGCGAACACCAAGTCGCCCGCGCCCGCGCCATCCAGGGCTCACAACTGCCCTGGCTGACGTTCGAATGTCAGGATATCCGAACTCTGCCGGCGTCTTTCCCTTCCTTCGACCGTATCACCGGCAACCTCTCCGTCATGTTCTTCCGGCCGAACCGGTTCGAAACCGTTCAGGGGTTGGTCAAGCATCTGCCTCCGGGCGGCCAATTGGTGCTGACCTTTCCATCACTGGGCACCTTCGATTCTCTCTGGCGGAGGGTCGATGAGGAGATGGTTCAAGCTGGCCTGGTGAAGGAGCGGCAACGCTTTCAGGAGTATCTGGCCGAACGGCCTTCGGCGGAGGAGGCCCGAGGCTGGCTCACGCGGCTTGGCCTCGACAGGATCGAGGTCACGGACTACCCCTTGGAAGTGACGACCGGCTCAGGCCCGGCCTTCCTCCATCACCCGCTTCTGCGTGGCGGCTTTCTCGACGATGTGTACGAATGCTTCGAGGATCAGCGTCTGGCGGACCGATTCATGACGGGCATTTCCGAGCAGGTAACTAGCTTCACGCCGCTCATCGCCCAACGCTGCGTCATGTCCGGCTGGAAAAGTGTAGGGAGTGCGGGGTGACCGCTATAACGATGAGAGCTATTTGCCCAATAGCCCCCGCTTTGAGAAGTGCTGTACGTACGGGCAGACTCAAGCCGCTCAATCCTACTCTTGAGACCAGACAACTCTGACTCCAGAGTCGTGATCCGCTGATCAAGCTGAGAAAAGGAGAGTCGAAGCAGGGCGCGCATCTCCTTGAATTCATCTCTCACTTCATGGCGAATTTCTTGTATCTCATGGCGAATGGTCGCATGACCTTCTGCGACGTGCTGAGGGTCACTTCGTAGTGCTTCGGCAATCACGCCAAAGTCTCGTTTGATTTCCTCGACCTGATCACGCTCCACGGGCCAATGCTCCGATCATGATTACATCTCGTTCGACGCAGGGCAGTCTAGGCTGAGCGGTCAAGCCAGTCAAGACGCTAATCAAGGAAAGGACATTCTGGCTCCATTTCACTTTGGAGAACGGGCTTCCCATACCACGCAGATCAGCAACATTGCTGCTCGGCGTGGTAGGAGCTTCGGACCAGCGGGCCGGATTCGACGTGGCTGAAGCCCATCGCGAACCCCTCGGCCTTGAGCTGGGCGAATTCGTCAGGATGATAGAAGCGCGCTACCGGCAGGTGTTCTTTGGTCGGTTGCAGATACTGGCCGATGGTGATAATGTCGCACCCGACTGCGCGCAGGTCCCGCATCACCTCGCGCGCTTCATCGAGCGACTCGCCCATACCGACGATTAATCCCGATTTGGTCGTCATCCCCGATTGCTTGGCTCGCCCAAGCAGTTCGATTGACCGCTGATACTTGCCCTGCGGCCGGAGCGACGGAAACAACCGCGCGACCGTCTCAATGTTGTGATTCAGAATCTCCGGCTGCTCGGCACAGACGGTGGCCAGGGCGGCCTCGTTGCCTTCGAAGTCCGGAATGAGCACTTCGACGGTACAGCTTGGGATGCGCCGTCGAATCTCCCGGATCGTCTCCACAAAGACCGACGCGCCGCCATCTGCCAGTTCATCCCGATTCACCGAGGTGATCACTGCGTGCCGCAGGCCCAAGGCCTGGACCGCCTCCCCGATCCGGCGCGGCTCATCCTGATCCACCGGCAGCGGCCTCCCGGTCGATACCGAGCAGTAATGGCATCGTCTCGTGCAGATATCGCCGAGAATCAGAAACGTGGCAGTTCGCGCATTCCAACATTCCCACTTGTTGGGACAGCGGGCTTCTTCGCAGATGGTGTGAAGCTTGAGGTCCTGGGTGATCCGACTGAGCTCCTGGTAGTCAGGGCCTGTCTGGAGGCGAACCTTGAACCACGGAGGCAGACGACGCGGCGCGGTGGAGGTTGGGGCACGGAGCTGGTCGAGCGGGACGAAGCTCATGTGCGTGGATCCGAGGACTGGCCAGTCTCCAGCCCCAGCCAAGCCCGGAGCTTGGCAAACAACCCTCGGGCCGGATCGGGATAGTCGACGAAGGGTTCCTGAGAACCCAGATACTGCTGATCTCGAAAATTCAACTGGCTGCGAAGCTGAGTATAGCCGCTGGCGTGCAGCTTCGTAATCAATGCTTGGACAGCTGCGACGGTGCTTGGAGAGGCACTCGCAACCACGCGGGTGGATTCATACTGCAGCTGCGCCTGGAAGCCCGCGTCGGTCCGAATCACATCAATCTGACGATTGAATCCCCGTTGGAGCTCATCGACCCCCGCAATGCGATGCCGCTCGATTGGCTGGACAGTCACGAGAGGGCTCGGAACACTGCCAGGAGATCGCTCAAGGCGATGGTCTTGTTCTTGAGAATCGCCCGCTCGGCTTTCACCGCTGCCAACTGCTTGTCCTTGTCCGGTCCACCCTTGAGACAAACGGCAGCCAGCGAGAGGACTCGCTCGCATTCTTGCTCGACCTTCCCTTTTACGACCGGGTTGACCTGCACGATTTCCAGCAACTTTGTTCTTGTGTCTGCCAAATGCTTCTGGAGCTCGGACTCCGGGAAGGATTGCCTGGCTGCTTCGTCAAGACAACGGTCCAGCTCCTGGGCCAGAAACACATAGAGCCGCACCATCGTCTCAGTGATTTCGATATGACCCAAAGCCGGACGCGCGGTGGCCATGAAGGTTCCCTTCCTCGTTACAGTTCGACCGTGATGTCGTTGCCTTCCACCTTGACCGGAAATGATTTCACCTTGGCGGCCGGATTGTTGATGCACCCGCCGGTCTTTACGTCGAACTGCCAGCCGTGCCAGGGACAGGTCACGGCCGTGCCTTCGAGGTCGCCCTCGCCGAGCGGCCCCCCGCGATGGACACAGACGTTGTCGATCGCATAGAACGTGCCATCGACATTGAACACCGCAATCTGCTGATTATTCACCTCCGCCACGATCCCGCTTCCCGGCTTCACATCTCCCGTCCCCGCCACTCTTACATACGCCCCCATGAGTATCCTCCGGATAAGTTCTATCTTCCGTTGTCCCGATCGATTCGGCTCTCAGCTCTCAGCAATCGGCTCTCAGAATAACCGCCTCGCGAAACTCTTACTTTTCACTTTTCACCTTTCACTTTTCACTATCCATCACGCCGACCCGATCGGCCGCTTCACCTTCTGAATGAGACTTTCCACGCCGGGCACTTTGGCGCCTTCGGCGGCCTCGCCGCTCAAGCGAGCCATGATCTTCGCAGCCACGTCCTTGAACGCCTTCGACACCGGCGAGGAGGGATCGGCCACCACAATCGGCGCGCCTTGATCCCCGCCGATTCGAACGGCGGGATCGATGGGGATGGCGCCCAGAAACGGCACGCCCAGTTTCTGCGCCGCCCGCTCGCCACCACCGTGCGAGAAGATCTCCGTCCGTTCATGGCAATGGCCGCAGACGAAGTAGCTCATGTTCTCGATGATGCCGAGCAGCGGCACGTTCACCTTCTGGAACAGCATCATGCCCTTGCGCACATCATGGAGGGCCACTTCTTGCGGCGTCGTCACCGTGACGGCCCCGGCCAGCGGCACTAACTGCGAGATACTGAGCTGGGCATCGCCCGTGCCCGGCGGCAGATCGATCAGCAAGTAGTCGAGCGGCCCCCAGACCACGTCGCGAAAGAACTGCTGGATGGCCGTATGGATCATCGGGCCCCGCCACATGATGGCCTGATCCTCCGGCACGAAGAATCCCATCGAGATGAAGCTCACCCCGTGGCTCGTGGCCGGGACGATCTTCCCATCCCGCTGCTCCGGGGGATGTTCGGCCCCCATCATCATGGGGACGTTGGGCCCGTAGACATCCGCGTCGATCAAGCCGACGTTCGCCCCGGCCTGGGCCAGCGCGACGGCCAGATTGACCGCAACCGTGGACTTGCCGACCCCGCCCTTACCGCTGCTGACTGCGATGACATATTTGACGTTCGGAAGGATCCCGGCGCCTGGACCGGTTGCCCCTCCGCCCGCTGCTTGATCTGCCATACGACTGTCTCCTTACTTCCGAACATTCTGAAACCCGGCCTCTTTCTTATAACATGAAGGCTTTTTCGAACGCGACACCTTAACTTTCCTCGCGAATCGGTCGAGAAAGGAAGATGGGGTGTATACTGAGAATGAGAGGCAGATGACGTGATACCCATGGACCTCAACCCGATCACACTTGAACCGGCCATCCGACGGATCGGCGAAGCCCTGGCGTCCCGATCCAGCGGCCATCAGCCTACCTTCTTTTCACCCCGTCGATGGTCCAATGCGCTGCTTAACCAGTGCATGAAGGATGAGGCCTTCAAGGTTCAACTGTTTCGATTCATCGATGTCCTGCCGGTCCTTCAAACTGACGACCAAATTGCGCGCCTGCTGGAAGAATACTTTGACAAGAGCTTGCCCCTGGAGTCCGCGCTTCAATGGGGCATGAAGGCGCTGTCGGCCACATCCTTTGGAGCGAAACTCGGCGCCAAGTCGATCCGGCAACAAGTGCTCAGCATGGCGCGCTCCTTCATGGCCGGCGGTTCGGTCACGGATGCCGTGCCGACGTTGGGCGAGCTATGGAGCCAGCAACGCGGCTATTCCGTCGACCTCCTGGGCGAAGCGACCGTCAATGAACGCGAAGCGGACCTCTATCGGGACCGCTGCCTCGAGGCCCTGCAGCAGCTCCATCGGGAGACCGCCAAATGGCCGGCCGACCCTCGGCTGGAACGCGACCATCTGGGCCCCCTCCCCCGCACGCAACTTTCGCTCAAGATCTCGGCCCTCTATTCCCAGATCGATCCGGCTGCCCCTGAAGCCAGCTATGAAGGCGTGACCCGCCGCCTGCGGCCGATCTTGGACTTGGCCCTTCGCCTGCCGGCCGCCATCACCTTTGACATGGAGCAGGCGGAGATCAAGGATTTCATTCTAGCCACCTTCATGCGGGTGCTGTCGGAAGAAACGTACCGAACCTACCCCTATGCCGGCCTCGCGCTGCAGGCCTACCTGAAAGAAACGCCCCAAGATCTGGCCCGCGTGGTCGAGTGGGCGCGAGGCCGCGGCGTCCCCATCGGCGTCCGCCTGGTAAAAGGCGCCTACTGGGATTCGGACACGATCCGGTATCGGCAGCGCGGCTGGGCGGTGCCGATGTTGGAGCAGAAGTCCGCCACCGATGCCCAGTATGAAACACTCACGCGCATCATGCTGCAGCATGCCCGCGTGATTCGGCCGGCCTTTGGCTCCCACAATTTGCGGAGCGTGGCCCACGCTCAGGCTGCCGCCGAGGCGGCCGGCTTGCCGATCGAGACCTGTGAGTTCCAGATGATCTTCGGCATGGCCGAGCCGCTCCAGGCCGCGGTCTCGGCCGGGGGCCATCGCGTGCGTATCTACACGCCCGTCGGCGACCTGCTCCCCGGCATGGCCTACCTGGTGCGTCGCTTGCTGGAAAACACCTCGAATGAATCGTTTCTCCGGAAGCAGTATGCTGAAGCCGATACGCTGGACCATCTGTTGGCGCCGCCGGCAGCCGGTCCGGCTGCCACGACGCCCGCCGGCCACGATATGATCAAAGACTCCGCCTTTACCAACGAGCCACCGACGGATTTCAGCCAGGCCTCTGCACAACGTGCGATGCAGGAGGCGATCAAGAAGGTCGGAACCCAATTGGGCAAGACCGTGTCGCCACCTTGGCCGGCCCCCTCGCGTACCGGCCACAGCGAGTGTCTCTCGCATGATCCCGGCGCACCGGCGCGAGTCGTTGCCCGCATCCCCGAGGTTCTGCCGCAAGACCTCTCGGCTGCCGTCGAAGAGGCGCGCGCAGCTTTCCGTGAGTGGTCGGCCCGGTCGGCGGACGATCGGGCCGCAGTCCTCGTTCAGGCAGCCCGGCTCATGCGAGCCCGCCGCATGGATCTCGCAGCCTGGGAAACCTTCGAGGCCGCGAAGGGCTGGCGCGAAGCCGATGGGGACGTCGCAGAGGCGATCGACTTCCTGGAATTCTATGGCCGGGAGATGCGCCGCCTCGCTGCGCCGCAGCGGCTTGGGATGGAACCGGGGGAACTGAATCACCTGCACTGGCATTCGCGTGGACTTGCCGCGGTGATTTCCCCTTGGAATTTTCCGCTGGCCATCCCGACCGGCATGGTGAGCGCAGCCTTGGTGGCGGGGAATGCCGTCCTGTTCAAGCCGTCGGAGCGGACGCCCATGATGGGCCATCACTTGGCTTCGATTTTCAAAGAAGCGGGGCTGCCCCGTGGCGTGTTGCAGTTCTTGCCAGGCGGGCCTGAGCTCGGCCGCGCCCTCGTCCAGCACCCGGATGTCCAGGTGATCGCGTTTACCGGCTCACGCGCGGTCGGCTTGAGCATCATGGCCGAAGCCGCCCGTGTGCCAGCCGGCTCCACGCACGTGAAGCGGGTCATCGCCGAGATGGGCGGCAAGAACGCCATCATCGTCGACGAGAGCGCCGACCTCGACGAAGCCGTCACCGGTGTCGTGACGTCTTTCACCGGCTTCCAGGGACAGAAGTGCTCGGCCTGCTCGCGTGCGATCGTGCTAGAGCCGGCGTATGACGCCTTCCTCCAGCGCCTGGCCGATGCGGTAAGAAGCCTTCGTATCGGGCCGGCCCAAGACCCGGCCTCACAGGTCGGTCCCGTGATCGATGAGCGGGCTTGGCGGACGATCCAGGACTACATTGAGATCGGGAACCGCGACGCGCGATTGGTGGTGGAACGGGAGGTCCCGTCGGAGGGCTACTACGTGAGCCCGACCATCTTTGCCGATGTGCCGCCGCAGAGTCGCCTGGCGCAGGAAGAGATCTTCGGTCCCGTGCTGGCCGTGATGCCGGCTCGGACCTTCGATGAAGCCCTGACACTGGCTAACAGCACACCCTATGCCCTGACGGGAGGGGTCTATTCACGCAGCCCGGTCAATCTGGAAAAAGCCCGGCGGCACTTCGATGTCGGCAATCTCTACTTGAATCGCGCCATCACCGGCGCGCTGGTCGGTCGGCAGCCCTTCGGCGGGCACCGGCTGTCCGGCGTCGGCATGAAAGCCGGCGGCGAGCAGTACCTGACTCAGTTCATGACGGCCCGCGTAGTCACGGAAAACACACTCCGACGGGGCTTCGCGCCATCAGCGTGAGGCTGCAGCGGGCTTAATCTCGGCTTCCGTCAATTCCTCGATAATCTCCGTTACGCCCCCACGCCGCCCCTTGACCGACGGCAACTGCTGATACTCGACGTACTTCACCAGGCCCACATCGCGCGCAAACCAGGCTGTCATGGTGTCCGTGCCGATCTCCATTCGCTTCTCGGCAGTGAACCGGATGCGCATCCGCATCCGCGCTTCCACTTTCAGGGCATCGGTGTAAGTCTTGGCGGGCACGGTCACGGCCTCCCTGGCCAGCACGTGGACCGTCGCATCCACGTCGGCCCGCTCATGTTCTCCATCGCCGTCGAGATCCACCCCGAAGTCGATGTCTTGTCGAGCGAACTGCTGGAAGGATGATGGCACCACGACCGGAAACCGGATGATCTGATAGGGCGTCAACTGGCGATCGAGCGACGAACCCGGCTCGGACCCGTAGTAGACGATCCCCACGGCATCACGGCGATAGTAGCTATCGGAGGCGCCGTGGTTGCCGGCGTTGGAGTCATGAAAGACTTTGACCACCACACCCTTCAGGGTGGTCGTGCCGGTGACGGTCGAGGTATTCGAGAAGATCTTGTCGGCGATCGTCTGCATGGGCCCTTCCGACATGTGGCCCCGATATTCCCAGCGATTGCCGATCGCATCCTGAAAATAGGCTTCACCGTCGGGAATGGTCACGGTCTCGGATTCGCCTACGGCCGAATTGACGAGCCCCAGCACCGTTCCCAACACGCATCCACCCCGCCGCAGCCACTTTCCGACCTTCATTCGAGCTCCCTGTGTAGAGGTTGCCATGCTTGAAGCAGTCGCCGATAATACCAGCCGCTTCGATGAATCTCCACTCCCACAAGCCGTCACGAACGGTGCTGATCACCGGAGCCTCCGGTTCGATCGGCCGCGCCCTCTGCCTGCGCTTTGCCAAGGGCGGCTGGAAGGTCGGTATTCACTGGCATGGCCGTGCGGATGAGGCACAGGCAACCGCCCGGGCCGTCAAAGACCGGGGGGCCGACGCCTCCCTGCACCAAACCGATATTCGCGATCCGCACCAAGTGGAACAGATGTTTCGCGCCTTCGTGGACTCCTGGGGGAGGCTTGATGTGCTGATCTGCAACGCGGGAACGGCCCTGGGGCGATTGCTCGTCAAAACGACGGGGGAGGACTGGGGTCGGATCATCTCAACCAATCTGACCGGCACCTTTCACTGCATGAAGGCGGCGGCTCCCTACATGCTGGAACGGCGACAAGGCGCCATCGTCGTCATCGGGTCCTACGCCGGCTTTCACGGGTCGGAGGGGCAAGCCGCCTACGCCGCTTCCAAAGCCGGGCTGCTGGGCCTTGTCCGCTCCGCCGCGCGCGAATGGGGTTCCGATCACCTCCGCGTGAACCTGCTCTTGCCCGGCCGGCATGCCTCACGAATGACGGACGAACTCACGGCTGGCGCCTCACTGTATCAGGACCATCTCCTGGGGTGCGCGCCTCGGCTGAGCACGGTTGCGGCCGCCGCCTATCGACTGGCCTGCAGCCGCGAAACCTCCGGAGAAGTCTGGAATGTGGACAGCCGGATCCTTTAGGAAATTGACTCATTGCACCATTGAATCATCGATGCATTGTTATCAGACGCATACCCGTGGCTCCAGGCAATGATTCCATGAGGCAATCATCGATGCATCAATTCCGCGGCGGCTGCTTCATCACGGGCACGGACACGGGCGTCGGCAAGACGGTTGTGACGGCCGCGCTGGCCCGCTGGCTCCGCCGCCAACGTCAAGACGTCGGGGTGATGAAGCCGGTCGAGACCGGTTGGCTGGCCGCCCGTCCGGAACAGGCAGACGCCCGGCGTCTCATGATGGCGGCTCGCGTCACCGATCCCCTGACGGATGTGTGTCCCTATCGACTCGCGGCTCCTCTGTCCCCATACGATGCAGCCAAGGCCCAGAGGCGCACGATATCCCTCCCAACCCTGACACACAGCTTCAGCGCGCTGCGTGCACGCCATCAGGCCATGTTGGTGGAAGGCGCGGGTGGCGCCTTGGTTCCGCTCACCCGCCGGTCGATGATGGTCGATCTCATGGCTGCCTGGAAGCTGCCGGTGATCGTCGTGGGACGGGCGGGATTGGGAGGAATCAACCAGGCCCTGCTGACGCTTGAATGCTTGAGGGCGCGGAAAGTTCCCGTCCTTGCACTCATCCTCAACCGAACGCAACCGGATCAGTCAAAGTCGGCGGGTCATCAAGTAGCTGCTACGTGCCGATCGATTCGCGAGCGAGCAGGAATTCCCGTTCTTGGCCCCCTCCCATATCTTGAACGACTCGGCTCCACGTGGCAGACTGAAATCGGAAGACTGACGAAGGATCCGGCGATCCGGACGCTCGGTCGCCTCATGCTGACCACCGACGCACAAAGGCCGCCGCGGCCTGCTTCACGTCGGCCGCGCCGACGACCGCGGAAATGACGGCCACGCCGTCCGCGCCCGCCGCTTTGACGGACTCCACTGCGTCCAGCGTAATGCCGCCGATGGCGAAGATCGGCAGCACGGTAAGCCCTCTGACAGCCCGCAGTCCCTCCATCCCTACCACCGGCTCATGATCCGCCTTGCTCGCCGTTCCGAAGATCGGCCCAAAGCCCAGGTAGTCGGCCCCTTCGAGGGTCGCTCGCGTGACCTGTTCGGGCCGATGCGTCGAAATCCCGATCAAGCGCTTGAGCCCCATCAATTTTCGCGCAACCGCAATCGGCACATCGTCTTGGCCGAGATGCACGCCGTCGGCCTCGACCGCCAGCGCCAAATCGCATCGATCATTCACGATGAAGAGACAGCCCAGTGAAGCCGCCCGCTCGCGGAGGTTCACAGCGGTTCGATAGGCCCCCGCCATCGTGGCCTGCTTGTCCCGGTATTGAAAGAGTCGCGCGCCCCCCTCATAGGCCTGTTGTAGGACATCGGGTAGCGCGCGCCCCTTGGCCGCGCCGGGATCGAGAATGGTGTAGAGACCGTGAAGAGGAATGCCGTGAGCGCGAACAACCGGCACGGGATTACGATGTGGGATGAGCCGCGAGGAATCGTTCAAGGAAGCCGGTGGACACCCGCCCCTTCTGAAACTCGGCATCGTTGAAAATCCGTCGATGCAAGGGGATCGTGGTCTTGATGCCTTCGATGACGAACTCATCGAGCGCCCGGCGCATCCGCGCCATGGACTCTTCTCGTGTCCGTGCGTGTGTGATCAGCTTGGCGATCATCGAGTCGTAGTTGGGGACCACGCTCATGTTGGATTCCATGGCCGAATCGACACGCACGCCAAACCCGCCCGGCGGCTGGTACTTCTTGATCTGACCGGGACAGGGAGTGAACTTCTCCGGATCTTCCGCGTTGATGCGGCATTCGAAGCTGTGACCGACGATCTGAATGTCCTGTTGCCGGAAGGTCAAAGGATGGCCCGCCGCAATCCGAATTTGTTCCTTGATCAGGTCCACGCCGGTAACCATCTCGGTGACTGGATGCTCAACCTGGATGCGGGTATTGACCTCCATAAAGTAGAAGTTCTGATCCTTGTCGAGCAAGAATTCGACCGTCCCCGCGTTGCGGTAGTGGGCGGCGCGGACCGCCTCCACCGCCACCCGTCCGATCTCGCGGCGCAGCTTCTCGTCGACCGCCGGCGAGGGCGTTTCCTCAATCAACTTTTGATAGCGGCGCTGAATCGAGCAATCGCGCTCGCCGAGATAGACCGTCCGCCCCTTCTCGTCCGCCAGAATCTGCACTTCGATATGCCGCGGCTCGATGAAGAATTTTTCCAAGTAGACGCCGTCGTGTCCGAACGTCGACTTCGCCTCCGTCTGGGCCGACTGGAAGGCGCGCAGGAGTTCGTCTTCCTTGTTGACGACCCGCATGCCGCGTCCGCCGCCACCGGCCGAGGCCTTGATGATCACCGGGAACCCGACCTTTCTGGCCGCCTCCAGCGCCTCGGTTTCGCTCTTCAGCTCTCCCGGGCTGCCCGGCATGGTCGGGACGCCCTTCCGGATCATCAGTTCCTTGGCCTTCGACTTGTCGCCGAGGAGCGAGATACTTTCCGATGTCGGGCCGATGAACTTGATGCCGATGGATTCGCACACTTCGGCAAAGTGGGCGTTTTCGGCCAGAAACCCGTAGCCCGGGTGGATCGCATC
>FKKE01001610.1_pt1 | contig 11953 bp, 9 predicted proteins | sample 1106331 | NCBI WGS metagenome assembly FKKE01 (sample SAMEA3931202, study PRJEB13176) | freshwater metagenome | biome: Drinking water system; feature: drinking water; material: freshwater | place: China | collected 2013-02-06 | reverse complement strand
CGCCGGGTACCTGATCGCCCTGGCGCGGATGGGGGTGGCCGGGTTCCGGATCGATGCGGCCAAGCACATTCAGCAAGTCGAGCTCGACAGCATTCTCGGCGCGGTGAACCGGGCCCTGGCGGCCGAGTCGCGACCCCTTCCCTATGTCTACCTCGAGATCAGCGCGGGTGCGGGCGAGGCGCTTTCGCCCCGGGACTATTTCGGGGCGGGCTATTCGTCCGGGGGAGCGGCGGACGTCACCGAGTTCATCTTCGTCGGTGTGGGCGACAAGTTCCGCAACCTGAACGGGCAATACCTGGCGCAGCTCAACCCCGATGGCGCACCGGGCAATCGATTCTCGGAGCTGGCCTGGGGCCTCATGCCGTCCAACAAGGCGGTGGTGTTCCTCCAGAATCACGACACCCAGCACCAATGCGGGATCGGCTACAAGGACGGCCAGGTGTTCCGGCTCGCCAACGTCTGGATGCTGGCGCAGCCCTATGGCTATCCGTCGGTGCTCTCGAGCTTCGCATTCGATTGCCCGGGCGGGAATACGATGGGACCGCCATCCGATCCGGGCGGGATCACCCGCAGCGTCACCTGCGCGGGGAGCTTCGAGACCGCAACCATCGGACAGTGGGTCTGCGAGCATCGCGATCCCTACATCCGGAACATGGTGGCCTTCCGCCGAATCGTGGCCGGATCCGATGTCAATCACTGGTGGGACAACGGCCGCAATGCGATCGCGTTTTCCCGGGGGGACAAGGGGTTCGTGGCGATCAACCGCGAAACCACGGAGGTCATCGCAACCATCGGAACGGGGCTCGCCGCCGGAACCTACTGCGACCGGCTGACCGGAGGGCCAGGTGGGGGAACCTGTGTGGGCACCAGCATTCCAGTCGACTTGAACGGGGCCGTTTCCCTGACTTTGGCCCCCCTGACGGCGATCGCCATCGATATCACCACTCGTCGATGACCCGAACAACATCTCACGCGGAGCACGCGGAGAGCGCGGAGTTACCCGGAGGTCTCGGGCACCACTCCGCGTGCCTCCGCGTTCTCCGCGTGATGCTTTTGTTCCTGGGTCTTGGGGTCGCGGTTTCCGCCGCTCAGGCTCCCCGCCCCGCCAACCGCGAGGTGTACGTCGATGGTTCCGGGGTCATCCGCTGGAAGGACACCCGGAAAGAGATCGCCCTGTTCGGCGCCAACTACGTGCTGCCCACGGCATCCGACTATCGGGCCGCGGGTTATGTCCGCGCCGACCGGAAGCGGATGATCGACGATGACATGGCCCATTTTGCCCGGATGGGATGGGACGGCATCCGGCTCACCTTCTGGGGCGACTGGGAAGCCGCCGACAGCGCCGGGAATCTGCTCGCGAACGATCACCTGGACCTGCTGGATTACCTGATCGCCCAGGCCCGGCAACGCGGGATCTACATGCTGTTCAGTCCGATTCAGCTCTACAGCGCCAACTGGCCCGATGCGCTGGATCGGGAAGCGTCGGCGCCGGGGTTCGGGCGAGTCTTCGGAAAAGCCCGGATGGGAACCGATCCGGGGGCGATCGCGGCCCAGGTCAACTACCTGCGCCAGATCCTCCAGCACGTGAACCCCTACACCGGCGTGGCCCTCAAGGACGAGCCGGGGATCCTGTTCATCGAGCTGGTGAACGAGCCGTGGCATCACCCCGAGGATCTCCAGGGATCGATCCGGTACATCGATGCGCTGTACGATGCGGTTCGATCCACCGGATGCCGGAAGCTGGTGTTCTACAACGTGAGCCAGGACTTCGCGATCGGCGATGCGATCAGGCGCTCGAAAGTGGAAGGTCTCACGTTCGGCTGGTACCCCACCGGCCTCAATTCCGGTTTTGAGCTCGCCGGGAACTATCTGCGGGCGACCGATGCCTATCCCGACATGCTTCGAAAAGAGCTGGCCGGATTGCCGCGGATCGTGTATGAGTTCGATAGCCCCGATCTGGCGACCGGCTCCATGTACCCGGCCATGGCACGGACGTTCCGGTCGGTCGGGACTCAGTTCGCCGCGATGTTCTCCTACGACATGCTGGCGACCGCCTCCCGAAACCTCGGCTGGCAAACCCATTACCTCAATCTGGTCTACACCCCGCGGAAAGCGATGAGCTCGATCATCGCAGCGGAAGCCTTGCGGCGATTGCCCCGCTTCAAGACCTATGGGAACTATCCGGAAAACACCCGCTTCGGAGATTTTCGGGTGTCCTCTGACGAAGACCTGGGCGAGCTGGTGGCCCCGGATGCCTTCCTGTATACCGGCACGACCACATCCACCCCGCCCGACCTCACTCGGCTGAACCATATCGCGGGGACGGGATCATCCCCGCTGGTCCAGTACCACGGGACCGGGACGTACTTCCTGGACAAGGTGCACGACGGGCTTTGGCGCCTCGAGGTGTATCCCGACGCGGTTCCGGTACGCGATCCATTCGCGCCTCCTCACGTCGACAAGATCGTCACCCGCGCGATTTCCCGAGCCTGGCCTATCACGGTCCGGCTTCCCGACCTCGGCGAGTCCTTCTCGGCACAACGAGTCACCGAGAGCGGTCCGCTTCCTGTCTGGCATGCGTCTGCCGGTACCTTCTCCGTCCAGCCCGGCGTCTACGTCCTGAGCCGATCAGGACCGGTGCGGCGGTACCAGTTGCCGAAGTTCATCGGAGCGCTCGCCTTCGGAGAGTTCCATCTCCCGGCGACGGAGTCGCGGCCACCGAGCGTCGAATCGCTGAGCAGCCCCGAGCTGCTCACCGGCCGGGATGGGGAGCTCCGGGTCCGCATCGTGGACAGCATCCCGCCGGATTCCGCAGTGCTCTTTTTCCGGCGCCGCTTCGGTGACTGGTACCACCGCTACCCCCTGAGAGAGATCGGGCCGTACCAGTACCTGGCCACGATTCCTGCCGCCAGCCTGGAGGAAGCGCCCTCGGAATTCGTGGTGACAGTCTTTCGAGGGGGCCGCCCGACCACGTTCCCCGAGGGAATCGACCGGACGCCCTGGAGCTGGGACTATCCCGGCCGAAGCGCGTGGCACGTCGATGTGGTCAAGCCTGAGCGTCCGCTTGGGTTGTTCGAGCCGCTTCGGGATGCGGACCGGCTCGCCTTTACCCGGATCGGCGATGCCGGACGACGGGGCCTCTACCGGGTGGGCTACTCGAGCGTCACCGGTCTTCCGGTGTTCCACCTCGAACTTCCGGTCGACTCGAGTGGCTGGAGTCCGGCCGACTACACGGCCTCGCTCGTGGTCAAGGAAAGAGTCCGGTCGCGGGGCGAGGCCATCAACCGTGCCAGCGCCATCCGGCTCAGAATGCGCGGGACCGGATCGCGACAGATCGTCCATGTGACCCTGATGGAGGCCGATGGAACGAGCTGGACCGCCGCGATCGAAACCGACTCCAGCTGGCAGGAGAGAACCGTACCGATGGCGGCGCTGCGGCCGGGCCGGGGCGTGTTGCTTCCCCAGGGGTTTCCGGGGCAGTGGAATTACTGGGTCGGTCCCGCGGAGGGACGGGGAGGGCCCGATGACCGGATCAAGCCGAGTGCGATCGAGCGGCTGCAGCTCTCGCTTCGCCCGGAGGAAGGCACCAAACCCAGAACGGGTGAGTGGGGAGTCGAGGTGGAGTGGGTCCGGCTGGAGTTCGGTCGAAGTCCTTGACGTTTGAACCACAGATTCACACAGCTAACTGCCAGATTCTGCTCCGGGGTACACCGTAGCCCGGTGCCCTGGTCAAACACCACCTCAAATTCTTCGTTTTTGTAAAGAATATGTGCTGGTACGCTGGACAATCTTGCTCTTCAATCTGTGACATCTGTGGATGGCTTTTTTGAAGTCGGGCTTCTCGAGCGAGCTGCAAGGAAGAGCATGACGACCCCGAATCCGATCAGGACCAACCCCCACCACAGGTTCACGTTGATGCCCAGGGACCGCTGGTAAATCGCCGGTCCGGAGGTGAGCCCGTAGCCCGCCAGGATGACGCCGAACGTGGCGAACATGAACCCGATGGGAAGCCGGACGTCGAGCTTCATTTCCGAATCACCAGAAGATCACGTTCAAGGCGAACGTCAGCCCGAGGACCAGGACCGCGAGGGCCCCGGGGCGGCGGTACCACGGTAACGGTCCATCGTGCTGCCGTGGGGTGAGCGCGTACACCAGCCCCTTCAGCTCCTCATCGCTCTGCTGCCGCCGGGTCAGCAGGGACACCACGATCGTGACCACGAAGCAGCAGGTCCAGGCGACGATCGCGGTCCAGAAGTTCTGCGCCATCTCGCTCGGATAGGTGTGCAGGGTCGCACCGAGAAATCCTCCCTTGAGTCCGGGACCGGCTCCCCGCGGCAGAGTCAACCCGTGGTGAATCGCGGCGGCCAGCGTTCCCGAGAGCAATCCCGCGAAAGCCCCATGGCCGGTGCTGCGCCGCCAGAACATGCCGAGCAGGAAGGTGGCGAAGAGCGGCGCATTGACGAACGCGAACACCAGCTGCAACATGTCCATGATGTTGTTGAAGCGGGTGGTCGCATAGGCCGCCAGCACGCTGAGCCCGATGCCGAACACGGTGGCGATATGTCCCATCCGGAGATAATGCTTGTCGGATTGTCCGGGCCGGATATAGGACTGGTAGATGTCGTAGGTCCAGACGGTGTTGAATGCGGTGACGTTGCCGGCCATCCCGGACATGAACGAGGCCATGAGCGCGGTCAGGCCCAGCCCGAGGAGACCGGACGGCAGGTACTGGGCGAGCAGCACCGGCACCGCCAGGTTGTAATTGGGGGTTCCATCGGGGCCGACCGGAAGGAGCCCTCCCCGGGTGGCGTGGAGCGCGATCGCGATCATGCCGGGGAGAATGACCAGGGCCGGAAAGAGCATCTTGGGAAACGCGGCGATCAGCGGGGTTCGCCGGGCCGCGGCCATCGAGTTGGCCGCCATCGCCCGCTGCACCACCAGGAAGTCGGTGCACCAGTAGCCGAACGACAGCACGAACCCGAGCCCCATGGCCATCCCGAACCACTCGACCCCCATGGGGTTTGCCGACGCGGACCCGAGGTGCTGCCAGGAATCGGTCCAGGCTCCCGGCGCATAACCCGCGTTCGTCGCGACGGTCGACAGCTTGGCGGTGAGGCCGGTCCAGCCGCCCACGTCCTTGAGGCCCAGGAGCACCAGGGGCAGGAAGCCCAGCACGATCAGGAAGAACTGCAGCACCTCATTGTAGATCGCCGAGGTGAGCCCGCCCAGGAAGATGTACGCCAGCACGATGAGAGCCGAAAGCACGACACTGAGATGGAAGCTCCAGCCCAGGACCAGCTCGAGCAGCTTGGCCAGCGCGTACATCGAAATGCCGGAGGAGAACACCGTCATCACCGCGAAGCTGATCGCGTTGAAGCCGCGGGTCTTCTCATCGAAGCGGAGCTTCAGATACTCGGGGACCGACCGGGCCCGGGAGCCGTAATAGAACGGCATCATGAACACGCCCACGAACACCATCGCCGGGATCGCTCCCACCCAGTAGAAATGGCTGGTCATGATCCCGTATTTGGCCCCCGAGGCGGCCATCCCGATCACTTCCTGCGCCCCCAGATTGGCCGACAGAAAGGCAAGCCCGGCCACCCAGCCCGGAATGGACCGGCCCGAGAGGAAGAAGTCTTCGCTGTCCCTGACCGACCGCCGGAGCACCCAGCCAATGCCGAGCACGAAGGCGAAGTAGACGATCAGGAGCGCGTAATCGGGGACGCCGAGGTGGATAGGTTGCACTGAAGCAAGGTTACCTTCTGGAATGCTTCCCCTCAATACCCGCTGGTCCTGCTGGGGATTGGCCGTGATGCTCGAGCTGGCCGGGTCGGGGGTGCGGGCCCAGGCGATTCAGGTCGCATCGCCCGACGGGCGCATCCGGGTGACGGTGGCGGTACGGGACAGCCAGCTCACCTACCAGGTGGACCGGGACCGCCGACCACTGCTGCTTCCCTCCCGACTCGGCTTCGAGTTCCGCGGGGCTCCCCCGCTCACCCGGGCCCGGATCGTGGACTCGGCGCGGGCCAGCCATGACGAGTGGTGGACCCAGCCGTGGGGGGAAGTGGCCCGGGTCCGGGATCATTACCAGGAGCTTGCGGTGACGGTCGAAGAACCGGCCGCGCCGGGGCGGCGATACCTGGTTCGCTTTCGGGTCTTCGACGACGGCATCGGGTTCCGCTACGAGATCCCGGCCCAGCCGGGGCTCCAGGCGCTCGAGATCACCGACGAGCTCACCGAGTTCAGCTTCGCGGACAATCCGCTGGCCTGGTTCATTCCTTCCGACCGTCCCCGGATGGACCGTTCGGAAATGCTGTACACCTCGGGTCCGCTGAGCCTGCTTCGGTTCGTGCAGACGCCGCTCACCCTGGAGACCCGCGATCACCGGAGCTTCGTGGTGCTCCACGAAGCCAACCTCGCGGACTATGCCCGAATGAACCTCAAGGGAGGCGCGATCGAGGGGCGAACCCTGCAAGTCGACCTGGCTCCCCATGGCGACGGGATCAGGGTGCGGGGCCGGACCCCGCTGGAAACACCTTGGCGGACGATTCAGATCGCCGATCGCGCCGAGCAGCTGGCTCCCTCGCTGCTCGGCCTCAAGCTCAACCCTCCCAGCGTGCTGCCGCCGAGCTCGTGGATCAAGCCGATGAAGTACGTGGGGATCTGGTGGGGCATGCACATCGGGACCATGACGTGGAGCTCCGGGCCGAAGCATGGCGCCACGACGGCGAACGCGAAGCGGTACATCGATTTCGCGGCGGCCAACGGTTTCGGCGGGGTTCTGGTCGAGGGCTGGAACACGGGATGGGACGGGGACTGGATCCAGAATCGCAACGCGTTCTCGTTCACCCAGGCCTATCCCGATTACGACCTGGCCGGCGTGGCGCGGTATGCTCGCGAGCGGGGAGTCCAGCTCATCGTCCACAACGAGACCTCGGGCGGGATCGAGAACTACGAACGACAGCTCGACAGCGCGTTTGCGCTGTACCGTTCCCTCGGCGTTCACGCCATCAAGACCGGGTATGTCACCGACACCGTCGCGGGGGGGCATTCCCACTGGTCCCAGCCCATGGTGCGGCATTACCGCAAGGTGATCGAGACGGCGGCGCGGTATGGGATCACGGTCGACGTCCACGAGCCGCTGCACGACACCGGCGAGCGCCGCACCTGGCCCAACATGATGACCCGGGAAGGCGCCCGCGGCCAGGAGTACAACGCCTGGAGCGGGGATGGCGGCAATCCGCCGGAGCACGAGACGATCCTGTTCTTTACCCGCCTGCTGGCCGGGCCCATGGATTACACCCCGGGCATTTTCGATATCCGGCTCGAGGCGACCGGGCGTCCTCGCGGTCCCGAGGAGCCCCGGGTCCGGACCACCCTCGCGAAGCAGCTGGCCTTGTACGTGGTGCTGTACTCCCCGCTCCAGATGGCGGCCGACCTGCCGGAGCATTACGAAGGGCAGCCGGCCTTTCAGTTCATCCGGGACGTCGCGGTAGACTGGGATACGACCAGGGTACTGTCGGGCAGAATCGGAGACTGGGTCGCGGTGGCCCGAAGGGCTCGTAACACGCAGACCTGGTTTCTCGGGGCCATCACCGATGAAGAGCCGCGGGTGCTGGAGGTTCCGCTGTCCTTCCTGAGCCCGGGTCGTCGCTACGTCGCGGAGATATACGCCGATGGCCCGAACGCCGATTGGCTGACCAATCCCCTGCCCGTCTCCATAACGTCCCGCGGCGTGACCTCAGCCACCCGGCTTCGGATCGCGATGGCCGCCGGGGGGGGCCAGGCGATCCGGATCCGGCCGCAGTAATTCGGGGGGCTCTGCGGGCAATCGGTGCGGGGGTTTGGATTGCCGGGCGTAGACTGGGTGAATGGCGAGGATCTCTGGAACAGGAGACGCGGATTCTGCGGATGGGGCGGATAGACGCGGATCCGCTCCGTCGACGGCTGGAAATCTGCTCTTTCGTCGGACGACCGATGCGATACCCGGCAGTTTCTATTTGGTGTACAATGAACTCGGGTTTGGTTTTCTGGAGTCGGTGTACTCGAATGCGCTCATCATTTGCCTGACACGAGCAGGCCTCCGCGTCGATCAGCAAACCCCATTTGAGGTCTTCTTCTCCGGTCAGTCGATTGGTCTGTACCGCGCAGATCTGGTTGTTGAATCACAGGTGATCGTCGAGATCAAGGCCGCACGAACCATGATCCCACAGCACCTCTCTCAGCTGAGGAACTATTTGCGCGCGTCTCGACTGAAGGTTGGCGTACTACTCAACTTCGGTGAAAAGCCGGAATTCCGGAGGGTCGTTTGGACGAGGAGCGATCCGCGTTGATCCGCCCCATCCGCCAAATCCGCGGCCCGCTGTTAACGACCCCCGAACACGCACCCGGACCGGGCCGGCACCGTGATCTCCGTCACACCGCTCGCCGGGCGAGGCGCCTGGCAAATGCCCAGCAAATCCGACCCCGGCACCGCTCCCGGCACCTTCAGGGTGACTGACGCCGTATCGTTGTTGATCGCCACCACCGTAGGGCCCCGGCGGTAGACCAGGGTCTGCGGGTCGGCCACCAGCATCTGCGTCGCGCGGCCGCGGAGCTCGGGGCGGATCGATCGGAGACCGAGCAGCTTCTGCACATGCTGGAAGATCTCCTGCTCGTCCCGGGTCCGATTGGCCGCCTCGAAGGCGTTCCGCTCCCCGGGCCAGCCACCCGGGAAATCCCGGCGGTTGTCCGGATCGTTTCCGCCCGGCATCCCGATCTCATCGCCATAGTAGATCAGCGGAATTCCCCGGGTGGTGAGCAGGAACGTGAACGCGAGCTTGAGTCCCGTGGGCGTCGCGCCGGGTTCGGCCATGAATCGCTGCACGTCGTGCAGCCCCAGGAAGGTCACCAGGTTGGATGGGTTCCGGTACAGCCGGTCGTGCGACAGCATCTGGGCGACTTCCCGCACATCGCGACCTTCGGCGAACGCCCGGCGCATCGGATAGAACAGCGGGAAGTCGAACAGATAATCCACCTTGTCGTCGATCCCGTCCGGCTGAAGCTTGCCCCCCTCGAAGAACGAAACCAGCGCGGGGTTCCCGTCCCACACCTCGCCGACGACGGTAAGCCGGGGAAACTCCCGCTTGAGCGCGGTCATCCAGTCGCGCCAGAATCGCCGGGGCACGTAGGGCCAGGTATCCTGGCGGATCCCGTCCGCGCCGGTCACCCCGATCCACCAGAGCGAGTTCTGGATGATGTATCGGGCGACCTCGGGATCGTCCTGATTCAGGTCGGGCAGCACATCGGCGAACCATCCGCTCAGGGTGCGCTCCCGGACCGCCGGGGTGGCATAGGGATCCGCCAGGGTCCAGATCTGCCAGTTGTTGGAGAGATGGCTCCCGGCAGTGCCGTTGAACCAGGTCGGGGTGGGGGCATCGTTCACCCAGGGGTGGTACGGCCCGGTGTGGTTGGCCACCATGTCGAGGATGATCTTGATCCCCACGCGCCGGGCCTCGGCGATCAGATCGCCTAACCCGGTGAAATCGCCGAAGCGCTCCTCCATGCCGTAGAAATCGACGGCGCCGTAGCCGTGATAATCGGTGATCGGCTGGCCCTGGAAGCTCTGCCGCCGGTTCGGCGTGTTGGTGTTGTCGTAGATCGGGTTGAGCCAGATGGCGGTGACGCCAAGGGACTTCAGGTAGGGAAGCCGCTGCCGGACGCCCGCCAGATCGCCCCCATGATAGAAACGCGGGTTGGCCCGGTCGAGCATGCCCCGGGACACCGCCGGGTCGTCGTTGCCCGGGTCGCCATTCGCGAACCGGTCCGGCATGATCAGGTAGATCACATCGTCGGGGCCAAATCCCCGACCCGCGCCGGGAACCCGGCGCGAGACGCGAAAGGGCACCTCCACCCTTCCTCTCGACGTCGAGAGGGTAATGGGGATACTCCCGGCCGCCGTCCCCGCCGGCAGGGCCACGTCCAGAAAGGCATAGGTGCCCGCCGCGTTGATCTTGAGTCCGGTGCAGGCAGCTCGCGCGCAGCCGGCCCGGGCTCCCTCGAGGTGTTTCCCCCGGATCAGAATCCGGACCGGATTGACGGTCGAAGGCGCAAACCAGGAGGGCGGATCGACCTTCTCCACGATCGGCGCCTGGGCAGAGACCCCGCTGACGCCGAACCAGGCGATCAGAAAACCGGCCGCAGCTCTCATATCGCACCCGTATCTTCTACCGGCTCGCTCACTCGCAGGACGAGCAGCGCGGCAACCATCATGAATACCCCTCCCGCGAGTACCGCCGCCATTCGGTTGTTGTTCAGCAGGTGCGACATGACCCACCCAAAGAACAGGGACGCCAGAATCTCCGGGATCACGATGAAGAAGTTGAAGATCCCCATGTACACTCCGCGCCGGGCCGGAGGAATTGCACCCGAAAGTATGGCGTAGGGCATCGCCAGGGTACTGGCCCACGCAATCCCGACCCCGATCATGGAGAGCAGCAGCAGTTTCGGGTTGGAGATCACCGCGACCGAAAGGAGGCCGAGCGCGCCGGCCAGGAGACAGATCGCATGGGTCGCTTTGCGGCCGTACTTCCGGGCGAGCGGTGGCAACGCGAAAGCGAACGCAAAACAGACCGCCGAGTAGGCGCCGAAACAGAGTCCCGCCCACTCTACGCCCTGCTGGTAGCGGGGATCGCCCGGCGTTCCGCCGAACACATTGGTGGCCACGGCGACCGGAAAGTACAGCCACATGCAGAACAGCCCGAGCCAGGTGGCGATCTGCACCAGCGCCAGCTCGCGCATCGTCTTCGGCATCGCCTTGACGGCAGCCCGGATATCCGAGATCCCGTGGAAGAGACCGGCGGTCTCCCGCTTCTCTCGTTCGAATGCAGCGAGATCCGCCGGCGGCTTCTCCCTGGTCGTCACGATGGTGTAGAGGACTGCTCCGAGAAAGGCCGCGGCGCCGATATAGAAGGACAGCCGTACCGTCAGCGGAATGGTTCCGCCGGTGCCGGGAGCGATGCCGGCCCAGTTGGTCAGAATCCAGGGGAGCGCCGAGGCGATCACGGCGCCGAGCCCGATGAAGAAACTCTGCATGGCAAAGCCCCGGGTGGTCTCCTCGGGCGGCAGCAGGTCCCCGACGAAGGCCCGGAACGGCTCCATGCTGATATTGATCGATGAATCGAGAATCCAGAGCAGCCCGGCCGCCATCCAGAGCGTGCTGGAGTTCGGCATGAGAATCAGGGCGGTCGAGCTGAGCAGCGCGCCGATCAGGAAATAGGGGCGGCGCCGGCCCAACCGGGGCCACCAGGTGCGGTCGCTCAAATGGCCGATGATGGGCTGCACAATGAGGCCGGTGAGCGGGGCCGCGAGCCAGAGTATCGGGATCTGATCGGGCCGGGCTCCCAGGTACTCGTAGATGGCGCTCATGTTGGCCATCTGGAGGCCCCAGCCGAACTGGATCCCCAGGAAACCGAAGCTCATGTTCCACACGGACCAGAACCGGCTCGGCGCGCCCTGTGTCATGCGGTCGTCCTGATGATGGAGTCTTTCGCGGAAGTTACTACTTTCCGGGGCGGGAGGGCATATGTCCCGACGTCTCCAGGTGTACGAAACGAACGAGATCACCGTCACGTTCGAGCCCGCGCTCTGCATCCACTCCGGGATCTGCCTCATGGGCCTGCCGGCGGTGTTCGACATCCGCCGCAAGCGGTGGGTCCGTCCCGAAAATGCGACGCCTGACGAGGTCGAAGCGCAGGTTCGCCGCTGCCCTTCGGGCGCGCTCAAGACCTACCGGCCGGGCGAGCCCCGTCCCGAATCCTAACCCGGCGCGAGGTGTTTCTGACCGGGGGAACCGGCTACATCGGCCGGGCCCTCGGGGCCGAGCTGCTCGGGCGGGGACATGGGGTCCGAGCCCTGGTTCGTTCGGGGAGCGAGCCGCGGCTTCCTCCCGGTGCCGAGCCGGTGTGGGGCAACG
>FKKE01001895.1_pt1 | contig 11958 bp, 8 predicted proteins | sample 1106331 | NCBI WGS metagenome assembly FKKE01 (sample SAMEA3931202, study PRJEB13176) | freshwater metagenome | biome: Drinking water system; feature: drinking water; material: freshwater | place: China | collected 2013-02-06 | reverse complement strand
TTCATTCAACGACCGTCCGTTCTCCGTATGGTCTACCGTTCTTATCGGAAACGAACGGTCCGACCTGAAGCCCCGTGACGCGTGATCCGTGACGCTCAAATGGGGGAGGCGTTAGGACACGTCAGCAAAGGCCGTGCCGTCTCATGAAGCTGGAATCAGCCGGATTTTGGGCGAATAGAGGAGGAAATGTTCGGTTCGAGAACGGTGCTGGGCAGGAACGTTCAGGCTGGTCGGCAAATAGGGGGAATGAGCGGGAAAGGCGGGACAAGCGGGAAACGCGAGAAAGGTAGGATGAATCGGATCAGCCCGTCGCGCCAGTCGCGCTTTTCCCGCACGTCGATCGGGAACCGTCGCTTGTGTCTCGTATCTGGTATCTCGTGGCTTCTGTTCGTCTCAGGATGAGATACGAACAACGAGATACGTTTCACGTTCGACGAGAGACGAACGACGCGTCACCCTTCCGGCACCGGCGTCCATTGATAGGTCTCTTTGAACGGACAGCCGTGGCAGATGGCGACCTGGTCAACCGTGCCCTGGATATGGTGGCGCCGGACGCTGTTCAGCAGGGCGCCGTCCCAGATTTCCTTGAGCGTGCGGACGCGCGCCTCCGGGGTCACATAGCGCGCCGGCAGGCTCAGATGGGGCATCTGCTCGAACCCTTTGGCCTTGGCCTTGGCCTTCTCGATCGTCACCAGATAGGGCTTCATTCCCTCTTCATAGGCCTGAGCATCCACGTACCCGACGGGATGCTCGTTCCCCCAGTCGTAACAGCACATGCTCACGCTGCCGCTGTAGCTCACCATGAGCCGCTGATAGATCTGTTCGCAGGGCAGCCGCCCCATCGAGACCATCAGCCGCCCCTCTCGATTGCGCCAGTAGGGCGTGCTGGGCGGCATGCCGTGCTCGTCCAGGAAGCCCTGGATGCGGGCGCGGGCGGCTTCATCCAGATCGGCCACGGCCCCGCCCCGTTCGGTATAGGCCTTCACGGAGACATCGTCCACGCAGTCCTCGAAGAGCCGGAAGAAGGCCTCCTGCTCCGGGTAGGTGTCGGCCGTCAGCACCATCTGAATCTGCGTGCGCGGCAACATGGCTCCCAGCTCGCGGCGAATGGCGGCAAAGCGCCGGATGTTCTCATACACGTCCTCGAAGCGGTTCTCATGGAACCGGCCGGGACGCATCCGTTCGTAGGTGGCTTTGGTCCCTCCGTCGAAGGAATAGATCATCAGATCGAGTCCGGCCTCGATCAGCGCGCTCGCCTTCTCGGCCGTCAAGGTCACCGCATCCGTATTGATGATGGTCTCCAGAATGCCGACCCGCTTCGCATAGGCGACGATGGCCGGCAGTTTGGGGTTCAGCAACGGCTCTCCCCGCCAATTCAGCTTGACGGAGGGCACGCCGAGCTCGGCGCACTGGTCCAAGATGCGGTAGGCCACCTCCTCCCGCATGAGCTTATCCGGCGTGGCGATCGACTGGCGAAAACAGAAGGGGCAGGCCAGATCGCAGGAGGCGGCGGTCTCGAGATCGACGCAGAGCGGAGGGAACCCGGTCTCTCGATAGAACCGATCGTGGAGACCGCGCTCGATCGCGACCCGTGGGTTTTCCCGCCAGGCCCGCCGATAGGCCTGGTAGCGGCGCTTGAACGATGCAAGCAGTCCGCCGCCCGCATCTCCTCCGGCCGCGTCGGCCGCTTGGCGATAGGCCCGATTCTCCGACATGTGGCCCAGCATATGGGCCACCCGGCGGGTTTCGATGTCCCCCTTCCCCTGAATGGCATAGCGGCGTTCGGCGACCGGCATGCGTGCCTCCTCCTTGAAGAAACCTGCTCGATCCCTGGCAAGTCTCAGGCCAGAGCATCGCCGACCACGGCCTTCCCACCGTTCGACGGCTGAGCGGTATCTCGATATCGACACCCTGCCGTCAAACTTGAGGGGCAAGACTTGTTCCTGCAATCTCAACGGCTTATGGCGAGCCGCAAACCGCGCAACGCCCATCGCGATCGATCCACGTCAACCGGTTTCCCCTCCGGCAGAGCCGGCAGCCACAGGCCCCGGCCGGTCCGCGCGAATCCTGCCCACATGTGCCGGAAGATCTTGCCGATCGCACCGGCCGCTTTCGACAGCACGCGTTGATTCAAGCTGGTGACCGCAGATGCCGACAATTCCTATGGCAGAGGATCGTTCGGCGGTCCCTCGCGCGGGCGCACGCGCCTGTATCGGGGGCGGGAGCGAGGGGGGCTCTCACACATGACCTTGGCGACAATCAGAGCACACGCGGCCGCATTGGGCCTCAGCGCGGCGGGGATCGGCGCCGTCGGCGTCGGCGGTCCGTCCTGGCTGCCGGCGGCCGTCGCCGTGGGGATCGCGGCCGTCTGGATCGGCAGCGCGGTGCGGCACGAGCAACGATTGCGCGCCGAGCTCTCTCATGCACACAGCGACGCCTCCGGACAGGTCGTGCGCGGCTACAACGGCTTCTTTGACACGATCCACGTGGCGCAACAACAGGAGTTTCAGTCGGTGCATGGGGAAGTCCGGCAACTCCGGACCCTCCTCCACGACGCCTTCGGCGGCCTCAATGCGAGCTTTCTGAACATCACGAAGCAGTCCCAGTCGCAGGTCGAGCTTGCCCACACGTTGGTCCAGGAGGTCACCAGCCAAATCGGCACTGAAGAAGGCCAAAAGATGACGGTGCAGGAGTTCGGGGAGGACACCAAGCGCTCGCTCCAGCAGTTCGTCGATCTCCTGATCAAGCTCAGCACCCAAAGCGTCGAGACGGCCTCCCAGATCGACGGCATGGTGCAGGAGATGGACGCGGTCTTCTCGCTCCTCGAAAACGTCGCCACCATCGCGGAGCAGACCAATCTGCTCGCGCTGAACGCCGCGATCGAGGCCGCTCGCGCGGGGGAAGCCGGCCGAGGGTTCGCCGTCGTCGCGGACGAGGTCCGCAAGCTCTCGCAACATTCCTCGCAAATCAACGATCAGATCCGCGAGCAGGTCAAAAAAGTCCAACAGAAGACCACCGAAGTGCGGCGCGTCGTCGGCGAGATGGCCTCCAACGATCTCAATTTCGCCATGGCCTCGAAGTCGCGCACGGAAAGCATGATGCAGCAATTCGCCGAGCTGAACCGTTCGATGGGCCAGACGGCGGGAGAGATTTCGGTGATCACCGATTCCATCTCGGCCTCCGTCAACGAAGCCGTCCGCGCGCTCCAATTCGAAGACATGGGCGGCCAGCTGCTCACCAGCGCCGAACGGCATTTGCAGCGCCTCTCCGAACTGCTGCCGCACGTGAAGGGCCAACTGGAAGCCGTGTCGGGACGGGGCAAAGACGTCCCTGACCTCCGGCAGTGCGTCGAGCAGATACAGGCGATCGCCGCCACCGTGCAGGAGATGGCCCACGAATGGGAACAGACCCGGCAGCGGCCGGTCGAGCAGTCGCAGATGACGTCGGGCTCAGTGCAACTCTTCTAGTCGATAGTCGGATTCACAGTGGGGCACTTCACGTTCTCGAAGGCAGTCTAAGGAGGGGATCATGGTCACCAGCTCGGTCAATTCAGACGGTCGGACGGTCGTCATCACAATCAAGGGACGATTTGATTTCCAGTCGCACCGAGAATTTCGCGACGCCTACGCCAAACATCCGGGCAACAAGCATCAGTTCGTCGTCGACCTCTCCGGCACCGATTACATGGACAGCTCGGCGCTCGGCATGTTGCTCTTGCTCCGGGAACATGCTGGCGGCGACCGCGCTTCCGTGGTGATCAGCCGGCCGAACCCCACGATCAACAAGATTCTCACGATCGCGAACTTCACCAAGATGTTCAGGGTCGAAGCCAAGGCGGCCTAATCCGTATCTCGTTGTTCGTCGCTCGTATCTCGAGAAGAGATGGCGGTCTCGAACTTTCGTCAGTTGAAGGTGTGGCAAGTCGGCAAACACATTGCCCTGGATGTGTACCGCATGACCAATGCGTTCCCCAAATGCGAACTCTATGGGTTGACCTCGCAGATGAGGCGCGCGGCCGTGTCGATCCCTTCGAACATCGCGGAAGGGTTTAACCGATTGCATAACATGGAGTACCGCCAATTTCTGTACGTGACGCTCGGGTCATGTGCGGAGCTAGAAACACAGATCGAGATTGCCCGCGCGCTCGGCTACATGGCACAGACTCAAGCCGAGCAACTCTTGGAACGCCTCGATCATGAATCAAGAATGCTGACGAGCCTCATTAAGAAGGTCCACGGAAAGACCTGAATCGTGAAGCGTCCGAAGATCGTTCCTCGTGGCTCGTATCTCGTCCGAGGGATCACACGAGGGACGAACGACGAGTCGCGAGCGACGTTTCACAAGGTACATTTCACGTTCGACGAGATACGAGCGACGAGATACTGCCTTCGATGAAGTTCCTCATCGCCGACGATAACGCCACCAACCGACTGGTGCTGGCCGCCATGCTCAAAAAAGAGGGGCATGAGGTCATCGCGGCGGAAGACGGCAAGGAGGCGGTGGAGGCCTTCGCGCGCGAGCAACCGGACATGATCGTCATGGACGTCATGATGCCCGTCATGTCCGGCTACGAGGCCACCGCGCGCATCAAGGCGCAGTGCGGGGACCGCTTCGTCCCGGTGATCTTCTTGACGGCCGTCACCGACGAGACGGGACTGGCGGAATGCATCAAGCAGGGTGGCGACGACTTTCTCACGAAGCCGTTCAATCGGACGATCCTCAAGTCCAAGATCGACGCGCTGACGCGCATCCGCGACCTCTACGCGCTGGTCCAGCGGCAGCACGCCGAGCTGGTCGCGCACCACGACCGGATCACCCAGGAGCAGGAGCTCGCCCGCGCGATCTTCGACTCCATCCTGCGGAGCGGCTGTCTGCAAGACTCGGCCCTGCAGTATCGATTGGCGCCGGCCGCCGTCTTGAACGGGGACTTTGTGCTCGCGTCGAAGACTCCGTCCGGCTCGCTTCATCTCATGATGGGCGACATGACCGGTCATGGCCTCTCGGCCGCCGTCGGCGCCCTCCCCATGGCCGACGTGTTTTACTCCATGACCGCGAAAGGCTACAGCATCACCGCCCTCGCCGAGGAGATGAATCGGAAGACCAAGGCTCTGCTCCCTCCCGGGATGTTCTGCGCCGCCTGCCTCCTCGAATGGGATCGGGACGAGAGGCGTCTGAGCGTGTGGAATGGAGGACTCCCCGACGTGCTGGTCGCGTCGCCCGGTCGCGGCGTGACCCACCGGCTGCCGTCCCGGCACATGGCCTTAGGCATCGTGAGCGAGCTCCGTTTTGACCACTCCGTCCAAATCATCGAAGTGCCGCCCGACAGTCGGGTCTATGTCTACAGCGACGGGGTCATCGAGCATGAAAACCCGAGCGGCGAATCATTCGGTCAGGAACGCCTGGAAGCCTGCATGGCCGAGACCGCGGACCTTGACCAGTTCCTCCCAGCGCTGGAGAGCCGACTGATCGCCTTCAGCGTGGGCGCGGCCTCTCACGATGATTCGACGATCGTACAATTGAACACCTCACAACTCCTCGTCCCTCCTCCACACGCGGCGGAGCCCGCGGCGCCCCGGGCGGCGAAGGTGTCATCGTGGCGTCTCGTGCTGGAACTGAACGCCGGCGCACTCAATCGCGTCGATCCCCTGCCGGAAATCAGCAGGCTCCTCAACGACTTTCAGGACTTGGCTGACCATCGCGACACGATCTTCACGATCCTGGCGGAGCTCCTGGGGAACGCCGTTGACCACGGGCTCTTGGGGCTCGACTCCAGGATGCGAGCCACGCCCGAGGGATTCACGGCCTACTACACCGCCAGAAACGAGCGGCTCCGGACGATCGAGGAAGGGTCGCTCCGCGTCGTCTTATCGCTCCTCCCAACCAAGACAGGCGGCCGCTTCACGATGCGGATCGAGGACACCGGACCGGGGTTCGACTGGCAGGCCAAACTCCGCGACCTGGAGTCCAACCGCGCCTACTCGGGACGCGGCCTCCCGCTGCTGCGCTCGCTCTGCGAATCGGTGCGCTTCGAGGGAAACGGCAATATCGTGGAAGTGGTGTACGCGTGGTCATAACCCATGGGCTCGGACGCTGCCACCGCCACGACCAATGATCCCCAAGGGGCGCGCCCCGCTCCCAGCTTGCCTTTGCCTGCTGCCAGCCGCCCCTTTACCTGGTCGCTTGGGCTCATCCTCCTGATCACCCTCCTGGCCGCTGGCATCGGCGCCCTCACTCTCTACTATGTCGAAACGCAGTTTGTCGCCGGCATCGGCGAATCGCTGGCCCTGGGCGCCGGCGAAGTCGCCGACAAGCTCGACCGGCTGATGGCCGAACGATGCGGCGACGTGCAGATGCTGGCGCGCGCCTTTAGCGGCCGTCCCTACACGGTCGAAGCGCTCACCGCCTATGTCACCTGGATGCGCGAGGCCTATCCCGTTTACCAGTGGATCGGGGTGACCAACGCGAAGGGGGAAGTCATCGCCGCGACCGATCCGCAGACCATCGGGCTCGACCTCAGCCGCCAGCGCTGGTTTCACGAGGCCCGCGAAGGTGCCGCCGTGGCCGTCGGTGATATCGACACCTATGAGGCAACCGGTGGGGCGGAGGCCGTCGCCTTTACGTCTGCCATCCGAGGTCCGAACGGGGAGTTTCGCGGGGTCGTCAGCACCCGCGTCGGGATCGCCCCGCTCGAAGACGTGATCACGCACACGCTGCACACCTTTCAATCGCAACAGCGCGCGTACCGTAATTTGGAATATCAATTCATGACAGCGGATGGACGGGCCTTTATCGATTCGGACTTGTCCCATAAGGGCAATGTGAATCTGTTTCACCTGAACCTGCCATCCGCCATCGCCAGCCAAAGCAGCGCGTCAGGTCACGTCCGAGAGACTCATCTACGCCGACAAACGCGGGTGATCACCGGGTATGCCCAGACGCAGAGGACCCGGAACTATGCTGGTCTGCGATGGGCCGTGCTGCTCCGAGTGGACGAAGCCGACGTCCTCAAGCCTATTCGGGAAGTCCTGTGGAAACTCGCGGCGGCCGGTGTCGCGGTCGTCTTCCCCCTCATCCTCAGCCTGGTCTGGTCGTCACACCGCCTGAGACAGCAGTGGCAAACCGCTCAATTTGAAGCCGCTCGCGCCCAGGCTGCCCAAGAGAGCCTGCAAGCCAGCGAGGAGCGGGCCACCTTGATCGTCGAGACGGCGCTGGACGCGGTGATCACCATCAATGCCAAGGGCATGGTGCTCGGGTGGAACAGCCAGGCCGAGGACATCTTCGGCTGGCCGCTCCTTGCGGCGGTGGGACAGCCGCTCGCCAGGTTGATTATCCCTCCCCGCTACCGGCAAGCGCACGAGCAGGGGTTACAACATTATCTGCTCACCGGAGAGGCGCGCATACTGGGACAACGCCTCGAACTGACCGGGCAGCACCGTGATGGACACGAGTTTCCGGTGGAACTCTCCGTCGCCGTCGCCGGCGAGGGGGATCGGAAGATTTTCAATGCCTTCGTCCGCAACATTACGGAGCGCAAACGCACCGAGCGCCGGCTGGCGGCCCAATATGCCGCGACAAAAGTGCTGGCGGAGGCGCCCTCCATGGAGGCGGCGCTACCCAAAATTCTTGGAGCGGTCTGTCAAAGCCTGGACTGGCACCATGGGGCCATCTGGCACGTCGATCGAGACGCCAAGGTCCTGCGGTTCGCCGGGATGTGGCATGCCCCCACCCAAGAGGCGAAGGAATTTGAAGCCCACAGCCGCGTGACCACCTTCGAGAAGGGCATTGGCTTGCCGGGCCGGGTCTGGGCGACCTGCGAACCGGCGTGGATCTCCGATGTGACCCAAGATCCCAATTTCCCGCGAGCCCCGGTCGCGAGGAAAGCCGGCCTGAGGGGCGCCTTCGCCTTTCCGATTCGCATCGGCGACGACGTGACGGGCGTGTTGGAGTTTTTCAGCCATGCCAAGGCGGACCCGGACCCGGACCTCTTGCGCATGGTCGGGGCGGTCGGCAGCCAGATCGGCCAGTTCATCGAACGCAAGAGGGCTGAAGCCGATCTGCAACGGGCGCGGAATGCCGCCGAGTCGGCCAACCTGGCGAAGAGCCAGTTCCTCACCAACATGAGCCATGAGCTGCGGACGCCGCTCAACGGCATTCTCGGCATGCTTCATCTGGCCCAGACGACCAGGCTGTCGCCGGAGCAGAAGGAGTACATCGGCACGGCGCAGTCCTCGGCCGAGTCGTTGCTGACGATCATGAGCGATGTGCTGGATCTCTCCAAACTCGAGTCCGGGCAGGTGCGCCTGGTGACGGCCGCCTTCGAGGTGCGAGGGGTCGCTCAGCAAGCCGTCGCCGGGCTCGCCGATGCGGCTTCCGCCAAGGGACTGGCGCTCGACCTGTCGCTCGCCCCGGATGTGCCGACGTGGGTTGAGGGCGACGGCCTGCGCCTCCAGCAGATTCTGACGAATCTCATCGGCAATGCCATCAAGTTTACGCCGCAAGGACGGGTGGACGTGAGCGTCAACCGTGACAAGCCCAGCGCTGAACGCGGAACGCTGAGCATTGAACAAGCAGCGCGGAGCGCCGGCTCTTCAGTTCAGCATTCAGCGTTCATCGTTCTGCGTTTCAGCGTCCGTGACACCGGCATCGGCATTCCCGCCGACAAGCAGGAGATGATTTTCCAGGCCTTTACCCAGGCGGACGGCTCGCTGACCAGGAAATTCGGCGGAATGGGTCTGGGACTGGCGATTTCGAAACATTTGGTTGAGATGATGGGGGGGCGTATCTGGTTGGAGAGTGTGGCGGGAGAAGGCAGCGCCTTCCATTTCTCCACACGCTTGACCCTGCCCGCCATGGCGCGTCGATCAGATGAGGCCGATGCGTTCAAACAAACCGATCGAAAGGACATTGTCATGAGTGAGACCAGCGCTTCACCCACACCGAAGGGACCGCGGATCTCGGCGCCGGCGGATGCCGGCATCGATGTCGATGCGGCCCTCGCCCGGCTCGAAGGCGATATCGAGCTCTTCCAGGCGATCGTCCAGCAGGGATTGACCGACGCCCCGCCTCTCTTGGAGGCGATCCGCGAGGCCGTTCGGCGGGGCGACGCCGAGGCCTTGGCCAAGGCGGCGCACAAACTCAAAGGCACCGTCAGCGAGTTTGCAGCCAAGTCGGCCGCCGATGCCGCGCAGCGGCTCGAAGCCATGGGACGGCTCGGGACCCTCGAGGGCGCCCCTCAGGCCTTGAATGCCCTCGACCAGGCGATGGAACGGCTGACACCCGCCTTAGAGGAGATCGTGAACCGCCCGAGAAATTGATGCATTGACGATTGAATCATTTCATCAGTGAGTCAATGCCGGAAATGCATCGATGAACCAATGACCCCATCGTCAATTCCTCGGTCAATGGTCCAATGACTCGCTGAAAAAATCGTCAATCGTCTTATGCGTCTACCGTCCGCCGGCCACGACGGGCTCGGGGACTTCGACGGAAGCGGCTTGCGGGGTCTGTTCCGGGAAGAGGTGATGACGGGTGGGCAATTCTTCGTTGAGCACCAGCTGCTTGGCCAATCGCGTCCGGCTGTTCACGACGACCGGTCCGCGGAGGTTGGCCGTAATCGTCGAGGGATTGGACGAAGGGATCGTCAGGATCACCATGAGGGCCAGATCGTCCTTCTCGCGGTAGTCGAGTTCGACGACGGCATCGGGGGCGATCTGCACCTGGTAATCGGCTTTGAAGAGGGTCGGGTCCATCACCACAAAGGCCAGGTGCCCCTGGTCGACCGATTGCAGCCACTTGATCGGGGCCTCCCGATCGTGGTCCAGGATGACAAACCGCTTGGCCGTGGGAAATCCGATGATGCCGTTGGGAAAGGTCAGAATCGCGTCAGGGCGACAGTCGATCTCACCAAACCGAGTCGTCTGCACCTTCATTGCCGTTGCCTCATGGTTAGGGCCGGTTCAGCTTCTTGACGAATGTCGAAAAGGCCTGAATCGGGATCGTGCCGGTGGAGGCCGCCTTGCGGTTCTCCTCTTGAATCTTGGCGTAGATCTCGTCCCGATGCACCTGGATGGACTGCGGGGCCTCGATCCCGAGGCGCACCTGTCCGCCCTTGATTTCGAGGACCACCACCCGGACATCCGATCCGATGGTAATCCCTTCGCCCAACTTCCGTGTCAGGACCAGCATAACGTCGTTCGCCTAAATCCTTGGCCGCAACCACGGCATCCAATGCCGCGTGTCACTGCTTTATCGGCCGGTCTGTCGAGGACTTGAGAATGCCCGTCGGGCGAGACTCGCGAGAAAAGCGCGACAAGTGACGGCAACGAGCATGAGGCTCTTCCGAGATGTCCCACCCCAGTCACGCGTTTCTCGCCACTCACGCCCTTCTCGCATGAGCCCTACTTCAGAAAGTTCAACAAACTCGTCTCGAAGATCCGGGCCAGGGACTGGGCGGCCACTTGGAGCGCCAATTGCCGCTCGGCCAGCTCCGAGGCCACTTTCACCAGGTCGGCATCCTCGTTTTCCGATAGGGTTCGCGTGAGCAGCTCCTTGGCGGCGCTCAAATTCGACCGGGTGTTGTCCAGCCGATTCCCCAAGGAGCCCACCTCGCCCTGCGCCCCCGTGACTTGCGTGATCGTGCTGTCGATGTTGGACAGGCCCGTGTCGATCCCGCCACCGTAGTTGCCGTTCAGCGCCGCGGTGAGGTTCTTAAAGGCGGCGAAGAGATCGATCGTGGTTCCTGAAAAGACGGTGCTCCCAGGGAGATTGGTCTTGACCGTCTGATTATCCCCCACCTCGATGTTCTGCACCCCGTCATTGCCCTGGTACTGGATGCCCGTCAAGACCCGGAACACGTCCGAGGCGGCCGGCGCGCCGGTGTTGTTGTTGATGGTCAGTTGCACCCCGTTGACAGTGATGGCGCTGCCGGAGGTGTAGGTCTGATTGGTCAGGACTTGACTCGCACCCAAGGACGCGGCGAAACTGTCCCCGGTCCGCGGGCCGGCCGAGGCCCCGTTCGCAATGGCGACCCGGAGTCCGTCGAAATCGATGTTCCCGCCGGAGCTGTAGGCCGAATAGCCGGCGTCGAAATCGCTGGTGTCCGTGCCGGCGCTCGCCACTGCTGAGTCCGTGGCCTCGAAGCCCAGCAGAGTGGCCGCCGTCGCGCCGCTGTTCGACCAATTGAAGGTGACCGCCGAGCCGGTCGAATTCGTGATCTGGAAGGACCGCGCGGGCCGGGTCGTGGCCGTGTTGTAGGCCACGGTGTAGCCCGTTCCCAACGCCCGCTGAATTTCCGTGGCCATCTGGGCGCCGGTATAGCTGCCGGTTCGAAGCGTGATCGCGCTGCCGCCACGGTAGATCGTATTATTCGCGGAGGTCACATTGTAGATGTCGCTCCCCGCCGTTGAGTTGGTGACGTGAGTCATCAAGGTCGCCCCAGAGGTCGTCGCTGTGTCGTTGCCAATGGTCGAATTCCCCGCCGCCACCGTGGCTGCCGTCGCGTTGAACCCGAGCAACGTTTCCGCCGTCGTCAGCGCGTCGTCGAACGACAGGGTCAGATCAGCCGAATTTCCCGTGTCGTTGGCGATGGTGAATTTGGCGGTCGAGGCATCGTACGTCACGGTATAGGTATTGCCTCCGCCCGCCGCATCCAGCCTGGTTTTCAACTCGGTGGCCAACTGGCTCCCCGTGTACCGGCCGGCCGTCAGGGTAATCGTTGTGGCGCCGGACCCTGGATTAAATCGGAGCGAGTTGTTGGAGCTGTTCACGGTAAACAGATTTTCAAAACCCACGACATAGGAGTCCAACGTAGCCCGCGTCGGGTCGGCAACGCCCGCATCCGACCGCACTCCACCGCCGGCGTTGTTCCCTGAGGCCGTCACCTGGACCGGGGCCGTCATGTTATAGACGTCGTAAGCCGTGGCCGATGAGAACTTGATCATATAGTCGTCCAGCGTGACC
>FKKE01005585.1_pt1 | contig 11964 bp, 18 predicted proteins | sample 1106331 | NCBI WGS metagenome assembly FKKE01 (sample SAMEA3931202, study PRJEB13176) | freshwater metagenome | biome: Drinking water system; feature: drinking water; material: freshwater | place: China | collected 2013-02-06 | reverse complement strand
ATTTCGTCACTAATTCTTACAATAGCATTGGTGTTTCTCATACTAATGCTTATATTTGATTATATTTACCGCCCCCCCAGACCAAAACACGTTTCATTATTCAAGGCAGCTCTTATGCCATTTGAATTTATTCTTATGCCAATAGCTGGTTTTTTGTTTTCTGCTCTCCCTGGACTAGATGCTCACACCAGACTTATGCTTGGCAAATATCTTCAATACCGTGTCACGGAAAAAGTTTAGGAAGAATTTATAAAATACCTCCAACGATTAAGAAGTTGATTTTAAAAACTTTTCTAGTTTATGTAAAATGACCACATTAAATACGGGCCATAAAGTTGGGACTTTTCAAGTATATGTCAATTTATATATTGACATTACACGTAGATATATAAAAATTATTATGCAAACATTTTTAATACTACAAGAACCACACAAACTGTCCTCGCATGAACATAAAAGTAATATTTTCCTCAGGAGGAAAATTTAATAAAAACCCAGACCAGCAGTTGGCAGATAAAGACACTTACGTTGCCGCTAAAAAAATATCGGAGGCACTTAGCAATGTAGGACACTCAACAGAGTTGGTCAAGATAACTCCTTCGCAAGTAAATATTGTCAAAAAACTTGAAACTGATGTTGTTTTTAATTTGTGTGAGTGGTCTGGTAAAGATTATCACCTGGGCGTAAAAGTACTTAAAAGTCTCGAGTCAAAAAATACACCTTATACAGGTGCCGACTCCAAAAGTTATGATTGGTGCTGTAATAAAGTTGCAATGAAGAAAATGTTTGATACTTTTAAAATCCCGACTCCAAGCTGGGTTGAGGTTAATCCCAGCGATAATGCTAGAACTATTTTGCAAAAAATTGGGGCGCTTAAGTACCCGCTCATTGTCAAACCCGCATACGAGCACTGCGCAATAGGCATTGACGAAAACTCGATACTCAAAACACAAAAAGACGCCATTAAAAAAATAAAGACCCTTTGCGCTTCTTATAATGAACCGCTCTTGGTGGAAGAATTTATATACGGCCGGGAATTTAATGTCACGGTATTCAAAAACCACCGGCTACACATCTTCCCACCTTCCGAGATAGTTTTTCCCAAAGTAAATAAAGGGTTTCTTTTTTTCAGCAATAAGTGGTCGGAAAAGTCCGATTATACGGTGAGCATTGAACAAGATAAAAAAATCATAAACAAGTTAAAGGCCATATCGAGAAGGGCTTTTTTAAGAATGGGTTGCAAAGGATATGTAAGAATTGACTTTCGGGTTGCGGGTGATAGATTCTATATCTTGGAAGTTAATGTAAACCCAAGTATTGATCCGCACCCAGAGTATGCTTTAACAGCCTCAACAGAAGCAAAAGGCTGGTCGTTTGAAAGACTTGTGCACGAAATAACTACTTCTGCCATCGATAACTTTCAACTTGCTCAAAATTAAAAGTGTCACCAATGCTCGTTGCTTTTGCATACAACTTAAGGCATTCCTACGCTAGCACAAGCGACCCAAAATCGCAGCTTGAGGCGGACTTTGATGATCAATTAACAATTGATGCCATGATAAACAACCTAAAAGCATGTGGTTGGGATGTGCTGCCGGTTGAAGCAAATGAACAGGCTTACGATGTGCTTTACAAAAAGCGCAACGATATATCTATACTTTTCAACTATTCTTTAGGTCTCAATGGTAAAGACAGGTATGCACACATACCTGCAATTTGTGAGATGCTTAAAATTCCATACACTGGTTCTGGACCATTAACACAAGCGCTTGTTATGAACAAGGCGCGTGCCAAAGAAATACTTTTTGCAAACGGAGTACCAACTCTTCCCTTTCAAATATTTAAAACCGGTAAAGAGCAGCTTGATAAACATCTCAAGTTTCCATTAATCGTTAAGCCTGTAGGACAAGGTTCATCAGCCGGTATAACCAATAAAAGCGTTGTTAACTCAGAAAAAGAACTGGTTAGTCAAGTCGACTTTGTAACTACCACATTTGGCGAAACAGCCCTAGTAGAACCTTTTATTGACGGGAGGGAATTTTCTGTTGCCATGCTTGGCAACCCACCAGAAATCTTACCTTTAATCGAGTCTGACCATTCGGTTTTACCGAAAGGCTTTTTACCACTCGACTCATTGGAAGTAAAATGGGAATTTGAAGTTGCCGAAAGCGCAAAGAACCTTATTTGTCCTGCAAAAGTGGATAAAGAGTTAGCACAAAGAATAGAGAAAATATGTAAGGCCACTTGGGAGGCTCTCAGCGTAACCGATCTCGCAAGAATAGATTTGCGTTGTGATAAAAGAGGCAATATATTTGTTCTTGAAGTTAACTCCCCACCTGGGCTTATACCCGAAGAGGTCTTTGTAAACTCATACTTTCCTCTTGCTTCTCGGGCAGCGGGCTTAACATATCAAGACGTGCTTAAAAGCATAGTGAGCGCAGCAATGAAAAGATACGCTCTTTAAAGTTTAATACTGTTAATATTTCTCACAGTTAACCAGGCGCTACCCACACCAAAACCCTTCTTATTTATATAAAATGGCTTTATCGACCTTGCTGACTTTAAAAAGATAAGTGTGCAATAGCGTTTGTTTTTTGCCCATACAAGCGTACTTGCAATACTGGAAAAAGCAATTTCTCCTTGGCCACCGAATTTTGTAACTATCTTATAAATACCCTTGGGGGTAAGGTTATCAAATTGCAACACTTTTGAAACAGTTGCTGTTGCATAAATTGCCTCGCCAGAATTTTTGAAATACACCTTGTCACCGACGGCAACCCGACCCCAGGGCACGCTTCTTACTTTACCCCACCGACTCTCTATTGTTTTCCGGCCATTCAAAATCTTGGGAATTAACCCCCAAGACTTCTTCATAATTGCTACATGATCCATAAATTAGATAGCCATTTCAATACCCACTGGACAATGGTCTGACCCATAAACACTACTCAAAATAAAACCGTCCTTTAATACTTTATCTAACGAATAGCTAGTAAGAATATAGTCTATTCGCCAACCGATGTTGCGCCCACGCAGACTTTTCCTATACGGCCACCAGGAATAATAGCCGCCAGACTTTTGAAACTTTCTAAAAGTGTCTACAAAGCCGTAAGATATTATTTTTTCCAGACCGGATCTTTCATCTGGTGTAAACATAATGTTATTTTTGTTTTCCTGAGGGTTAGCAAGATCTATATCGCTTCTAGCTACGTTAAAATCCCCGCAAATTACAACATGCTGACCCGCTTTACTTTGAACACTTTTAGCCAAAAGCTCGTAGACCTCCAATTTATAAACCAAGTTTCTTTTATCTCTAGCTCCGTGAGGAATATAAACATTTATAATTGTAAAGTCTTTAAAAGCAAGCTCAACATATCTTCCTTCAACGTCGAAGCGCTTATGACCCAAAGTCTTAACAACTTTTAAAGGTTTTTCTTTAGAAAATACTGCCACACCACTATAACCTCTTTTTTGAGCAAAATTAGTACTAACAAAGTAATCGTTTGTAGGATCTTTGGTAAATAAATCCGCCAGTTGTGGCATTTCTTGTGATTTTATCTCCTGTAAGCAAATCACGTCCGGGTTAGTGGAACTTAGAAAGTCTAAAAAACCCTTTTTGTACACAGAGCGTATACCGTTAACGTTCCACGAAATTATTTTCATTTGACGTTACAGACTTTGGTATCTAAAATGGTTCGAGTTTGACATATTTAAAGCCAACAGTAATCACCCGACACCACCTATTTTTAACAGCTCTGTTTAAAATATTATTTACTTTACTAAACACGGACTAATTATATAATTTAGCCATGATAGAAACACACCCCTTTGGCAGCTTTGTACCCAAAGAGGCTAAATATTTAATACTCGGGAGCTTTACCACCAAAGTGGCTTTTAATAACAAGAGAAGGGCGCAGTATAAATGGTTCTACGCAAATGGCGGTAGAAATCAGTTCTGGCCAATACTAGAGTCTGTTTATAAAGTTAACTTGCAAACGAGAAAAGATATGCGAAACCTATTAACCAAGAGGCACTTTGCCATCGCTGACATTATTTACAAGTGCGAGCGAAAAACAACAATAACTTAGATAATAATCTTACAAATATTACTTATGCCATTGATGCTATATCAGACATATTAGCGAACAAAAAAATAACGAGTGTTTTTTTCACTAGTAGATTTGTTGAGAAAAAGTTTAAAGGTGTCTTCAAGCATGCGATAGAAAAACCCAACACCTTTAAAATGATAACTCTGCCGAGCCCCTCACCACGTTATGCACTCTTAACTAAGGAACAGAAAATAAAAATGTATAGAAGACTCTTGCCAGCAGACTAAAGTCATTTACTTAGATCTTGAAAAACTTCGTGTTCAAGTTCCTTACCACCGCTATCTAATAAAAATGCCGCTTTGACTTTCTGACCGGCCAAAACTTTCGGTAACCAATATTGGTCGTCAATCCACATGTTGTCGTAAGGAATCTCCGTCAAGTCGTACCAGGCCGGTTTCATTTCTTCACTTTCTACCGGGTCGCCTTTCCACTTGTGTGCAATAAATACAAACACTCTTTGATTCCAGTCGGATTGGTCACTAAAGTAAAAGTCTAGAACTGCTACTCTCTGCAGTTTTTGAACATGAACACCAACTTCCTCCAAAACTTCACGCTTTACAGCCACGCTAACTGTTTCACCCTCTTTTACTTTACCACCCAGGCCATTAACCTTCCCCGCACCAAAGCCTCTTTTTTTCATCGCCAATAAAATTGTCTTTTCTGTTAGTAAAAAGCACAGGGTTGCCAAGCGGAGTTTTTTACCAAACTTACTTTTATAATCAACTAGTGCCATGTTTTATACGCCAAAATTCACTAAGTGTTAGTATGCACGCCGGCACAAAGTCTTGAGGCTTCTTTTTTATTAGCTGCTTCAATTTGGCCTGGTCGAACCATGCGCCACCCGCAAGTTCGCTTTTTTGAACAGTCAACACACCATCGTAGACGACTTCGTAAACAGTATTAAAACCAGGAACGACCAAATCTCCTGATTGCTCTTCCAGAAAGAATTTAGTTAATTTTTTTGGTCTTACACCAAAAATACCCAATTCTTCCCCCATCTCCCTAATTGCGGCCTGGTAATAACTCTCGCCCTCATCAACATGACCACCGACCGACTGGTCCCAAAGACCTGGGTAAAGTCGCATGGCCAAACTTCTTTTTTGTAAATAAACTTTTCCAGCGCTATTTAATACCAGTAGGCGCACCACCCTTCTTATTAAGCCTTTTTGCCAAGCTATTTCTTTATACTCCGTACCAATGACCCTATCATTACTATCAACAATAACTATTTTAGTCACGTTTTCCTTTCTAGGTTATTCATCTGAATTACACTTACTATAATTAATAGTCCACCAATTAACTCGCGTAGATTTGGAAATTCTTTGTAAAAAATAGTTGCCAAGACAACAGCAAATATTGCTTCTAGGGTCAATACATTACTAGCAACCACCGCTCGCACCCTACTAAAGCCGTAATTAATTAAATAAATATTAAGAACATTGAAAAAGCCTGTTAAAAAAACAGATAACAAAAGTGGTGCATCTGATCTAATAACTGGGGATCCTTCTCCTTTAACGACAGATGTCGCAAACAAAATTAGCGTAGCTAAAAAAAGTAAAATCTGGGTTATTTCTTTGTCATTGAGAAAATTCGTTTGCCATTTGCGAGCCAGGTAGCTAATAGAAAATGCTGCTGATGAAATAATAGAATAAAGTTCTCCCAACCCAAAACCCGAAACCAGCGAAAAATCCTTTACTGAAACAATTACTACACCCAGGTAGGCAACGGCCACCAACGCGAGCTTCTGTAAAGTGGGTTTCTCTTTAAAGAGCAGCCAGCCAAAGACTGCAGCAAAGGGAATTGCCTGAATAAAAGTAACGTTACTTATTTTTGTTAGCACAAGCGATGAACGATAAAGCGCGCCGCCGACCAGGTAGCCGACAATTACACGACCAAGCATAATCTGCCAGTCGCGCAGCGGAACTTTCACCAATCTTCGAAAAGTGATTGTTCTTGGAAAGAACATGACGCTCAAGATAAATGCCGTTCCTACAGAAAGATATAGCTGTTGATACAGCGTAAAAAATGAACTCAGGTATCTTACCGCTATAGCTATACCAGCAAAGCCAAATGCAAGAACAACAAGGGCAAGAACTCCCTTTTTTTGCTCGAGTGTGGTTGTGTTATTTTTTATCATACTGACCAGTGGGCTACCTACGAAGCGATAGGCTAGGCAAAACAGCTGAAAAAACTATCAATATACCACCAACGAAAGCGGCGAGGCCTGGCACCTCACCAAAGATTAGGTAAGAAAACAAAATCGCAAAAACAATTTCAACAGGTAATATTATGCTGCCCAGTTGTGCTTCCAGGTTTTTGAAACCGTATACCACCAAACCAACATTAACCATCTGAACGAATCCATAAACAAACACCCAAAACCATTTTATACTTGAGGCGTCGGGTAAACCTTCCTTAAATATTGCTGCCCCTATAAAGGCGGCAATAACACTACTAAAGGCATCCATGGCGATAAGTTGGCTGTTTGGGTAGTTGCCTGAAAATTTCTTAGAGACAGTATTCCAAACGCCAGTCATAAAACCCGAAACAAAAACTAAGAACACATAAAACGTCTCGCTTGGACTAATGGTGAAGTTGTAAATTACTAAAAGTCCCGAAAATGCAAGAAGGAGGGCGAGGGTTTTTTTTAGATTCATGCGCTCACCAAAGAATACTCTGCCCGACAAAAAACCTGAAAATATCATAGCGGAGTAAATAACAAGGTAAGTTGTGCCTATTTGCAGGTGATTAAAACCAATAAAAGTCAGTACAGTAACCCAGGATCCTGACAAAAACCACAAAATTATCCAGCCCATATCCTTGCGAAGAACTGGAGCTAATTTTAGCTTGCAAAGAAAAATAACAGAAGTAATTATTGCTAGTACAAAGAGATTGCGTATGTAGTTTTGACTAAAGTTGCCAAAACTTGTTCCTATGAGCCTTGAGAATATGCCATACAAACCATACAAACTAGCAGCCATGAAAAGCGACAGCACGCCCAACTTATGGTTTGGCATAATAAAGTTGATTATAGCAACTAGCGAAGTGGTTGGCTCTTATTTTACTAACCCCAAAGAGAGAGTATAACTCCCATTGTCATGAGAGTCACTAGATAGTTACCATTATTTAAAACCCAAAGTTTCCAGGACTTTCCCTCCCACAAAATGGAGCCGAGAGTAACCGGGGCAACAAAACCCAGCCAATTCCAAAATCCAGTTTGCAATCCCGCAGACACACCTTCTGTACCAAGATAGCTCTTTGCAAAAACTAGGGCATGAGAAAGTACAAACGCCATAAAAAGCGAACCAATAAACTGCAACGCATAAAGTCTACCCATATCAGCACCTTTTTGTTTTTTTAGTTTTTCAAAGTCTTTAGTAGTCCAGCCCATTAAACTCGCCCATGCTTTACCAAAAAGTGGACCGTACCACAAAAAACCGACCAACATCGAAGAAACCCCGGCCAAAAACACTGTTAAGTAGTTTACATCTACCATAATTTATTCTACACGAGTTACCGACTTGATAAAACTAAAAGTTTTTTCTGCGGTATTAATATTATATTGCTACTTCCCAGCTTGAAATATATACCACCCTATAATATAATCTCGGAATGATTGATAGTACAAATGCTAACCAGGAAAAATATCTTAGTGCAATACGTCTTGCGTTCAAGAAAAACAGTCTCGATTACGAATTGGTTGTAGGAAAGAAAACAACAACCATTAACGAGTTAGTGGGTGGGTGTCTTGAACATGCCAAAATGACCCTTGCCAAGGCTCCTATTTTTACTTTCCGATTTAAAGATGCAGAAGAAAAAACCAATATTTTGGCCCTTGTTAGTTATCCACTTAAAAAGGATGGTGTATTGAGACTTTTAAATAAAACCTCCCCCATCCAACGGGAGCTAGGAACCGAAAGAGAAGTTGGTTATTGGTCTCGAGATGTTGGAAACGATTGGGCTTATATGGTATCCCATGAAACTGCAACGAGCAATATGAGAAAACGATTAGAAACAAAACACGCCCCAGATTCTGTACCAGGATTTGCCCAATTCAGACCACATGTAAGAACTTGGCTCGGGGCACTTGCCGACGACGTTGTTGAACGAAGTTATCCCACAAATGCACCGCGCAAGTCTATGCTACCTCTTATTCATTTTAGAATTTCATCTGGCGGTCAACTTGAATGGCTAGATAATATGGTTACACCCGAAGTACACGCCGCAATTTTAAAGGGCGTTGCCCAGTGCACATGGAACCTCAAAACACTTAGTGATGTTGGTTCCTCGGTTCTTGATAAGTTTGCGGGGCTTGCAACCGTAACCTATGCTGAACCAGACCTGGCAAGGTTGTGGCCTCAAAAAATATTGGGTCAAACCATGAGCATTGCTCAAGCACCTGTTCTTGTGTGGCAAAATAAAGAAAGCTTTGATTTAAATACCCGCTTTGTTGGGAGCCTCACAAGGTTTGTGGTGCAAAACAACTAGCGCAAGAGGGGGATCAAACTACTTTTCTAAAATATCTTTAAGTTTTTGAAGCGCTTTGGGCATAAACGGCTCAGTCAACTCCCCTTCATCAACCCACTCTATATATTCAAGTGTGCACACGTTTTCTCCGTTAGAAGTAACTATGTAACGAACATGATAGTTGCCATCTTCTGACGTCAATGTAAACAACCTGCTATGTTCAAACTCATCGACCAAATAAGTCGACCAGGCGCCTTCTTTATTCTTATTTCTATAAATACTCCCAAGTCCAACTGGCCACTCATTTGTCTCTTCCTCAACAATTCCTTCAACCCACTTTGGAGTGTTCTCGGGATTTATCACAAAATAAAAAGTTTCTTCTTGAGACTTATTTACTTGTATTTTCAACTTAACCTTCCTCATGCTACTCATTTAAAAAACTATTTTAACTCTTTTCTTGCAAATAAAAACATCTGTGACAAGTAATCTTTGATTCCTAAATAGTTTATTATCTGGTTGTTCATCTTAAAGTCGTCGTATAGACCTTGCCAGAAGTTGCTTTTCCTTGACTTGTGGGGATTAAAGGCAGAGAACTCTACCCAGTAGTAGTTTTTCCTATTATCAAGCATAAATTTATTGATTGCCACTTCTAGCTGGTAACCAGTTGGGCTTAGAGCTTGAATCTTTTGGAGGTCTTTTTTGTACATGATTCTATTCCCGCCTTGAAAAATAAATTTGCGTAAGGCCTCATCTGTTATTTTGTTTGTTCCTCCAATTTTGAGGATAAGCATATCTATATCCTCTCTCGACAGAAAGACATTGAGAGCCTTACTAAGTTCGGTGGATTTCAGCAATTTTAAGTCTGCATCAAGAAGTACAACATTGTTATTCCTTGCACGTTTAACTCCAGCAAGTACCGCATTGGCCTTTCCCCTGTTTTTTTTAAATCTAAAAATATCGACCTCAGGAAAAGTTTTCTTAACCGTATTGTAAATACCATCGGTTGACCCATCGTCAACACAAATAATTTGATTTATTAATTTTACTTTTAGGACTTTTTTTATAACTGAGAGTGTATTTTTCCCTTCGTTATGAAAGGGAATGATGCATGTAAACTTATTTCTCATAATTGGTGAGTAAAGCCGAAGACTGTTAGTTAAGAGTGTGTTTCCAGCCTGGCTCCCGCAACTTTTGTCATTGGACAATATTACTCTTTTGGATTACGTTAAAACAAATTTGCCTTAAGGAGGTTGAGTGCCTTTTTAAGAAGCGCCTTATTGTCCTCGCTGTGCCTCCAGGTGCTTGCACCCGACGGGTGGGGCAGAGGTATTACCAACATCTTTCTTTGCAAAGCACCATAAGGGTCTATGTTAAAAGATTTGCCAATAAAATCTTTTAATTTCTCGGCTTTTTGTCTCAAACAATAAGCAAGGGAAAGCTTACCGATGGGTACGATCAGATCTGGTTTGAAACTATTAATTGTTTTCACCAGTCTTTGTTGTTCATTTTTTATTTCCTCGCTGGTTGGCACCCTGTGGGATCCACCAACCGAGCCGGGAAAGTAATTAACCAAAGCGGTGTAGAAGAAGTATTTTCTTATGTGGTCGTCGTCTAGTCCAATTGAGTAAAGCCATAGATTAAGACTGGGCCAGTCGTGCAAATCTCTTTTCGCCCTCGGCATAGCCTGACCAATAAAAATTATGCGCTTCACTTTTTTAATTTGAATAAATCCTTTTTAAATACCATGTTGTGTAGCTATGTAATCAATAACAATCTCTGCTATCATCTGATGACCTTTGGTGTTTGGATGAATACCGTCAATTAAAGTACTTTTATAATTTTTACCCTCTAGCACATCGTAGGTTTCAAGTTTATAAACATTTGTAATCTGTGTTATTTGAGATAAATAGTTATCAAATTTAATAACCTCATCATTTTGGATATTAAGACCAAGGCAAGATTTTGCCTTTTGGCTATCTACAGGAGTTAAACCAACAAATAGCATGTTGGTTTTAAAAACATTGCAAACGGCAATCGAGTCATGAATAGCTCTTTTGAAGTCTTTTTCTGAAGACTGTTTACCCAACCGCCAGTTGTTAAAACAACTATCATTAAGTCCTGAAGCAGTAATTACTAAAACCTCATCTTTGGGGTCCACGAGTCTTGCTGAAAGTTCATCTCTCAATCTTTTTGGAAGTTGTATAAGGAGCTCCCCAGGAATACCCAGGTTATACACTTGGATGTTGTTCTTGCCTGATAAATTAAACTTTGTGTCAATATATCTCCTCAGCCTACTTACCCACCCACCCGTTTTATCCCACTTACCATAGACAATGCTATCACCAAAAACAAAAAGCTTATTAAGCATACGGAAATTATAGCAGAGGAAAAACAACAATTTTGCTAAACACGCCAAAATTGACTAGAAACTTCAATTGATGGTTTGGCTGTATGTATGTACTATATATCCATGAGCTGGCAAGCATTTATTTTGGTTAGCGTTCTATTTTTATCCGTTGGCACACTTTTCCAAAGAATCGCAATGAAAGAAAAGGAAAGTGACCCGTGGTCATTTTCAGTTATTTTCCAAATATTGGTTGCTTCACTCATTTATCTGTGGACGCTTTTTACATCAGAGACCATCAATCTATCTGTACCCATTTATCACCCAAATATTGTTCTCATGACTGGACTTTGGGCTTTGGCAAATATACTAATATACAATGCGTTCAAGACCATACAGGCTTCTACATTTTCAATTCTATTTGCCACACGCTCGCTCTTTACACTAATAACCTCTACAATTTTTCTTGGTGAGTCGGTGGAGATTTACCAGGTGTTTGGTATTGCTCTTATTCTTCTTGGGGTGGCTATCGTGTCAGTTCAAAGGAAGGGGTTTTCTATGGGTCGATCAGGGGTGCTTGCAATTGCAGCTGCTGCCTGCGTCGGTTTTGCCAATACGAACGATAGAATGGTACTTAAACTTTTGGATGTGCCAACTTATAGCGTTATATCTTATTTATTTCCTGGCATATTTTTACTAATGCTTAAACCCACAGCTGTAAAAAAACTCAAGGATTTCAAAAACCCCTCACTCCTGGGTAAAACAATTCTCTTGGCACTTTTTTGGGTTGGCTTCGGCCTAACTTTTAATTTCGCTCTCCAACTAGCCCCAAGCGCGCCACAAGTAACCGCTATGTCTACAACATCAGTTGTTTTGACAGTTCTGCTGTCTGCTATTTTTCTTAAGGAAAGGGCAGATCTCGGTAAGAAAATTGTAGGAGCCTTTCTTGCAGTTACTGGCCTCATGCTGGTTGTTAAGTGAATGGCACTTAAACAAGATGGGAAATATCATTCACGATTATCTTTTTAAAAACTTTTCCATTGT
>FKKE01006292.1_pt1 | contig 11977 bp, 9 predicted proteins | sample 1106331 | NCBI WGS metagenome assembly FKKE01 (sample SAMEA3931202, study PRJEB13176) | freshwater metagenome | biome: Drinking water system; feature: drinking water; material: freshwater | place: China | collected 2013-02-06 | reverse complement strand
TTATTATTTTTATATACGGATACGCAGCGCTTAGGGGAAGTGGGTGTGGTGTAATATATGGTACGTCGTACAATGCAGCTTGTGCGACATAATAATGCCTGGAAAGCCCATAAATAGCCATTTGTCACTTCCCCATGAATTTGATACGAATAAGGGGATAATTTTCTCGCTTCTCACCGTTTTCATCCAAGGAGATTTCCATGGGACTCTCGGTTGAGCGCGAAGATGTTCTTTGGCAAAAAGTCATTCGTCCACGCTTGTTTCAGAAAGACGCCGAAGACGCTCATATCTTCACTATCCAGTCTCTGCGCCGTATGCAGAATCTCAAGCTTCTTCCCCTTATCCGCAGGACCTACAGGAGCCCGCTCTATGATTCGTTGCGCTGCAAGGTCGCCGGCATGGAGCTTCGCAATCCGTTCATCATTCCCGCTGGCTTCGATAAGCAGGCAGAGGCCCTCTGGGCCCTGGAGGCGCTTGGCGTTGGGGCAGTCGAAATCGGGACCGTGACGCTTCGGCCGCAACATGGCAATGAACGCCCGCGCGTGTTCCGGAACGAGGGTATGCAGGCGATCTTCAATCGGTACGGATTCAATTCCGACGGCGCGGAGCGGGTTGCCAAGCGGCTCTGGGATCTCCATGATGGTTCGGTATTCCGCTTCCCCATTCCGATCGGCGTTTCGATCGGCAAGAACAAGGAGACGCCGGATAAGGATGCGGTGAAGGATTACATCGGAGCGTTCCGTTGCTTTGCAGGCGTGCTGCGTCCGCAGGATTGGGTAAAGATCAACATTAGTTCTCCCAACACGCCGGAGCTCCGCGGGATCTTCAATCGGCTCGACGAATTTCTTGCCGAATTTACGGAGACCGCCCGGACTATCACGTGCCGATACTGGGGCGCGTGCATTCCCTCCTTTGACTATCGCTTTATGTTGAAGATTCCTCCGGACGGTCTCACTGAACGGGATATATGCAGGATTGTTGAACTGTGCGCCAAGTACGGCATCCCGGCAATCGAGGCGACCAACACAACAACGAATGAGAAAATCAAGGACATGTGTGGCTGGTCTGGCCAGGCCGGCGGCGTGTCCGGAGCTCCGCTTAAGTACCTCGCGGATCAAAGCTTGCGTATGATGCGGGATGCCGCAAAAGATCTGAATATCGATCTGATCGGCGTCGGCGGGATCATGTCAGGCAAGGATGCCATCACGAAGCGCGAATTGGGCGCACAGGCCGTCCAGGTCTATACCGGCTTAGTGTTCCAAGGACCCAAACTCATTCATGACATACTTTTGGCATGGAAGTAGCCATGAAGCAAAAAACAGCCCGTCCCGGCAGTTGCGGGACGGGCTGTATTATTTTTTAGGCGAGTTCTTCAATAGATTTTTGAGGTTGAATATTCAGCGCAGTTCCCTTCTTTCTTCCTAAAACTTTCTGTACTGCGGCCTTGATGTGTTTCACGCCCATTCCGAAATGTTCCACAAGCTGGTCGGGCTCGCCTGATTCCCCGAAACGGTTCTGAACCCCTATGAATTCGATCGGCACCGGATGATTGCGTGCCAGGACCTCGGCTACGGCCGAACCCATGCCGCCTGCGACCTGGTGCTCTTCGACGGTCACGACGGCTCCTGCGGCCTGTGCTGCCTCGATAACTGTTTTTTCATCCATCGGTTTGATGGTGTGATTGTTTATGACGCGAACCTTGGTGCCTTCCTGCTCAAGCTCATGCGCGGCAAGCAGCGCGTTGTGGACCAATGCGCCGCAGGCGATGATCGAGACGTCAGGCGCACCCTCTGATGCGTCGTACAATATTTCGGCTCGTCCGAGCGTAAACGGTGTCCCGTCGGTCGTGAAGATGGGGGTCTTTTCCCGCTGTAAGCGCATATACGCGGGCCCTGCGAGCTCTGCGAGGGCATGCGTGGCTTTCTTGGCCTCAATCATGTCGCACGGGGCTACGACGGTCATGTTGGCGATCGGTCGCATGATGGCGATATCCTCGACTGCCTGGTGCGTGGCGCCATCGGGGCCGACGGAGACTCCCGCATGCGAGCCGATGATTTTCACGTTCTGGTTGTTGTAGCAGATGGTAGTGCGAATCTGCTCCCAGTTGCGGCCCGGAGAGAACATCGCATAGGACGACAAGAACGGCACCTTCCCCATCGCCGCCATGCCGGAAGCGACTGAGGCGAGGTTCTGCTCGGCAACGCCGATTTGAACGTAGCGCCCGGGGAATTTCTGCTTGAAATAATGCATGCGGGTCGACTCGGTGAGATCGGCGCAGAGCGCCACGATGTTCGGGTTTTTTTCTCCTACTTCCGCCAATGCCAAGCCGAACCCTTCGCGCGTAGGTTTTTGCTCGAGCTTCGACTTGTCGAATGTATGTTCCGCGAGTTTTGCGTCCGGATGTGCTGGCATTATGGTTGAAAGCTTAGTACCGAGCCCCGATTTGATCCGAGGCCCGGGAAAAGGTCTCAACTAGTTGTGATTGCAGTGCCCGCAGCCTTCGCCGTGTGATCGGCACCAGCCGCTTTTTGCCTTCATGGGAATCGCGAGAACCCCCAAGACGAGCGCGTTCCAGTACCAGAGAAGGTCCGGATATCCCAAGACCGTCGTCTGCTTCCCTACCGCGATCCAAGCGAAGATGACCGAGAGTGCCGAGAGAACCCAGAGAATGATTCCGAGAACCGGGCGCCAGCAGCATCGCCAGTGCATGCGATCATGTTGCCGTACTTCCTGCACAGTCTGATTCTGATCCATATGCGTGATTGATTATGTATATTAACCGTCGACCTTTCCCTCTTCAATATTCTAGATTCTAGTTCCTAGATTCTAGATTCTGAATGTAATTTATTGATGCTCGCTCATGATCTGTCCTTCCAGCGTCCGGAGCTCCTGAAGCGCTTTCTCAGCCTGTTCCTTGTTGGGCGGCATGCCGTGCCATTCGAATTTCCGTTCCATGAACGAGACGCCTTTGCCGGGAATGGTATGCGCAATGATCATTTTCGGTTTCTCGTAAATTGCCTTCGCCTCGTCGATCGCGCCGACGATATCATCGAAGCTGTGCCCGTTGATCTCGATCACATGCCAATTAAACGCCTCGTACTTTTCCTTAATCGACTCCAGCGGCATCACGTCTTCGGTGAAGCCGTCGATCTGGATATTGTTCCGATCCATAATCGCGATCACCCGAAAAAGCTTTTCCTTTCCCGCGAGCATGGCCGCCTCCCAGACGTTTCCCGCGTCGTGTTCGCCGTCGGACATGAGGCAGTAAAACCAGTTTTCCTTCTTGTCCATGCGTGCGGCTAGCGCCATGCCGACTGTCTGCGAAAGTCCGGAGCCTAAGGGGCCGGAGGTCGTCTCAATGCCCGGGAGCGCGCCACGATGTGGGTGCCCTTGGAGGCGGGTGCCGAACTTGCGCAGAGTTTTCAGCTCCCCTACGGGGAAATATCCGGCATGCGCCATGGCCGCGTACTGCACGGGGCAGATGTGGCCGTTGGAGAGGATAAGGCGGTCGCGGTCGGGCCAATCAGGATTCTTAGGGTCATGCGTGAGAACGCTGAAATACATGGCGGTGAAAATATCAGCCATACCCAAGGGGCCCGCGGAGTGACCCGATTTTGCCTCCAGAAGCATCTCGATTATCGATTCGCGGATTTTGACCGCGTGCGTCTCGAGCTCCTGTATTTTTTCTTCGGACAGATGGCTCATGCGACTTCTTTTTTCAATTCTTCGATGGCACGTCCGGGATTCTCGTGGCTGAAAATTGCGGATGCGGCCGCAAAAAGATTGGCGCCCGCTTCCTTGCACGTGCGCGCGATTCCCGGCTTCACTCCCCCATCCACTTCTATGTCCGCATAGGGGATTTTTTCGCGGATATACCTGATTTTATCATATGAGGATTCCATGAACAACTGGCCGGCCCGGCCTGGCGGCACCGAGAGAACCAGATAGCAGACGATCTTCTGCCCGAAGTACTCGTCCAGCACCTGGGCGGGCGTCTCCGGGCCGATCGCGAGCGTCAAAAGCACCTTCCCCTCGTCGCAAAGCTTCTTGATCGCGAAAAAATCGGTCATGGTCTCGACATGCACGATGATGCGCTTGGCGCCCGCCTCAATCCATTGCGCGACGACGGCCTCCGGATGCTGAACCATGAGATGCACCTCGATTCGGAGGTCGGGGTTCTCGGCAAGATAATCTTTCAGTTCCGCGGGATTGTGCCACAGCACGTTTTCCGTGAACGTCCGGTCGGCAACGTCGATATGAATCCACCGCGTGCGGTTCCGGACCTTCTCGATTTTTTCCTTCACTTCGAGAAATGACTCCGAATTGATCGCGGGGATTATTTCCGTATGAATTTTTTCCATATTACGAAAGCTGGTCAATCTTGCTGATGCGGCGCACATGATTCTCGCCGTTGGAGAACGGCGTTTCAAGCCACTGCTTCACGGCCGATTTGGCCGTTTCTTCATCAAGGAATGCCGCTCCGAGCGAAAGAACATTGGCGTCATTGTGCTCGCGCGAGAGCCGGATGATGTCCGCATTGTTCCCATAATAGACGGCCGCACGCACGTTTTTATACCGGTTGGCGACCATGGCTTCTCCCTGGCCTGATGCGCCCAGGACGATGGCCTTGTCGGCGTCGGGGTTCGCTGCAACTCCTTGGGCGGCCTTATGCACGAAGTCGGTGTAGTCGTCATTCGGATCAAGTACCAAGGCGCCGCAGTCGGTGACTTCATGCCCAAGCTCCTGAAGGTAGGCCTTCAGTTTTTCTTTCAGTTCAAATCCCCGGTGATCAGTGGCTAGGTAAATCATGGTTTCAGTATACCATGGCGGCCATTATTCCTCGTCAAATGAGATGCTTTTGTGGATCTGGATGCTTTGGATGATTCCCAGGCCGATGAAGAGCGAGAGAATGCTTGATCCGCCGTAGCTAACGAACGGAAGGGTCAACCCGGTGATTGGAAGGACACCCGTATTGGCTCCTACGTGCACCACGAATTGGATAAAGAGGAGGAATAGGTAGCCGAGGATGAAGATGCGCGCGAAGTTGTTGGTCGACGTGCGGGCAAGCGTCAGAAGGCGCCAGAAAAGCGCTCCAAACAAGATGAAGATGACGGATGCACCGACCAGGCCCCATTCCTCTGCGAATGTGGCGAAGATAAAATCCGTTTCCGGTTCCGGTAGGAAATGAAGATGGCTCTGCGTGCCGTAACCAATTCCCTCCCCTAAGATTTGTCCCGAGCCCACGGCGATCATCGATTGAATACTGTTGTACCCTCCCCCTTTCGGGTCTTTCCATGGGTCGATGAAGTTGGTGATGCGCGCTTTCTGATACGGTGCCAGGACGAACGTCCAAAGCGTTACGGCGATAGCAAGGAATGCGACAAAAAGCACCAGGAGGCGCCGCCCCGGAATGCCGGCGAATATCATAATGGCGATCCAGAGTACGGTGATGACGATGGTGGAACCGAGATCCGGCTGCAGAAGGAGAAGCATTGCCGCCACTCCCGTATATATCGCGGAGATGGCGATATGCATCCACCGGTGGATCTCGATATGGCGATGGGAAAAATATTTCGCCAGCAGGATGATGAGGATAATCTTTAAGAATTCGACCGGCTGCAGAAGAAAGGAGCCGAACGAAAACCACCCTTCTACCCCCTTTAAACGGCTGCCGGCGACGAAAAGAAGCGAAAGGGCCGCGATGCAGGCGGCATACAGAAGGAATACGATCGCTCCCCTATTGCGCAGGATGCGGTAATCGATGCCGGAGATCCACGCCATGGCGGCAATGCCGACGATGATCCAGAGGATCTGCTTTTTTAAAAAAAGATCGCCGGATATCGGCGAGAGGCTGTAGAGGGTCAAAAGGCCCAGCGACAGCAGGAATGCGACGGGTATGAGGAGCGGGATATCGAAGCTGCGCAGATGCCGGAACATGGCTAGCGCAAAAAGCTGTTAATGCGTACGCGCCCTTCGATGCTGTCTACCGTGCCGCGGATCTCCTGCGGCCACTGGAAGGTGATGGGCCGCGTCTCGCCCGGCTGCAGATCCTCAATCGCCGTAAGATTCACCGCGATGACGTTTTTGTTCGCATCATAGAGAAGCACCTGCGCGTCGGCTCGGGAGAACGCTTCGGCGGTATTGTTGAAGATGCTCGTTTCCACGATGCTTTGCTTGATCTTCTGCGGATTTTCAACGACGCGGTAATCGCGCTTGCCGAAACCAACATCATAATGCGGAGCGAGTTCGTAGGTACGCCCCCACGAGACATTGCGGATCTTGAAGTTTACCGTCCGCGCGTCGAGACTCGAGCGGATGTCCGGCTCAATGATGACGGCATCCTCCCCCGGCAGGAGGTAGGTGGTCCCTTCGCGAAGCGCAATAGAGGCGCCCTTGTCGTCCAGGAGTTCGAACTCGTATTGAAGATTGAGGGTGCCGAAATAGAGATTGGGATTTTTGACGAAGGCGGCCGCGTCATAAGAGCCGAGGCGCACCGGGACAAGCTTGGTCCAGACGGTCTGGATGTCGCGGATGGTGAGAAGCTGGCAGGAGATGCAGTTGCCGCCGCAGTCGACCCCCTCTTCGTTCTGGTTCTGCCGCTGATCGAAGCAGGTCGGGATCTCGCGGTTTGCCGCATAGATGAAATAGACGATCACGGCGAAAAAAAGCACGATGACCGAGAATATCGCAAGTTGCCGGCGGTGTCTCCAATCCATTGTTTCAGTATATCATCATAAAAATAAAAACTGAACGGGCGCGGGCCCCGTTCAGTTGTAGCTTCTGAAGACTAATTTTGATTCAAACTTTGAAGATGCCGACGTCATACAAGGCCCTAACGAGCCTTTTTCTGTCCGGATTGAATTCAAACATCTTCGTTCGAATTTGTCGCCCAGTCAGACTCGTGCTTTTCTTGCTGAACTTTGAGTTCGGACGATGCAATGCATCATAGACGTCCGCAAGTGCCACGATCCTGGCATATTCGCGAATAAGAAGTTTGGTCGTTTCGCGGTAGACATGAAGAAAGGGCGGGAGTGTTTTAGGATAACCATCCTCCTGAAATCGATGATGCCAGACCATAATCTCCGCGGTTACATCAAAGCATCCGCGGAGCTTCCGATAGCCGTCGATTACATGCTGCTGAATCTCTTTCTGGTCCGAATCGGTCCAGCTTTCGGTCTTGCCGAGTACGCTCAGCAGAGTCTGACATTTTCCGAGATCATGGAGGGCGCCGGCAAAAAATAACGGCTTCTCCTCATGGTAGATGAAGCGGCCGATCTTCTGCGCAAGCAATCCGACTCGCAGCGAATGCAAGTAATGGAAATGCGTAACGGGGCTTTTATCCCGTAATGGTGCGAGTAACGCCGCAAGTCGATCCTGGTTTGTAGCGCTGATCTTCAGTTTCTTGCATGTACTCCAAAATTCTTCCTCAAGCTTTTGCATGACCACCTCCTGTGAAAGATCAGGTCTTAATTTGTGACACAGAGGCTTGTTTTGTCAATATTAAAATAAAAAACCGCACATCAGCTTTGATATGCCGGCATACCCTACGTTCCCGGGAGGCGGGGCCTCCAAGTATCATCGGGTCCATACGCTTTCACTTCTCTGTTCGGAATGGGAAGAGGTGGGACACGTATAGATAAAACACCAGCAAATCAAAACCTTTGTGCGGTTTTAATTCTATTCCTTAGGAATCCTGGCTTGTAATACCCTTTCTACTCACTGTAAAAATTTTTGCTGCAAATTATTCAAAGCTCGTCGTCGTATATTCACCATATACGATTTCCTCGCTTTTCATAATTTTCGCTAAAAATTTTTTACAATTCGTAACGAAAAGCATTACAACCCAGAATTCTGGGAAACTATCGCAGACGACATTCCTGCCTACGGCAGGCAGGTTCTCGACGGCAAGTCGAGGGATAAAACTTAGATGACGTATTAGTACTTCTCGGCTCAACACCTTGCGGTGCGTACACCTGAAGCCTATCAACGTGATAGTCTTTCACGAGTCTATGATACCTAATCTCGGGGCGTGCTTCCCGCTTAGATGCTTTCAGCGGTTATCACATCCGTACATAGCTACTCGGCAATGCTCCTGACGGAACAACCGATACACCAGAGGTACGTTCATTTCGGTCCTCTCGTACTAGAAACGACTCCCCACAAGTATCAACGCCCATAGTAGATAGGAGACCAACCTGTCTCACGACGGTTTGAACCCAGCTCACGTAACTTTTTAATCGGCGAACAGCCGAACGCTTGGGAGCTTCTTCACCCCCGCGCTAAGTTGAGCCGACATCGAGGTGCCGATCCGTTTCGTCGATATGGACTCTTGGAAACGACTAGCCTGTTATCCCCGGAGTAGCTTTTATCTGATAATCTTTGGCCTTTTTCTAGAAAGCGACATACATCTTCGTCTCGCACCGAAGTGCGAAATGAAAACATATACCATGACCATCGGTTCACTAAGTTCTGCTTTCGCATCTGCGCGGCATATCCGCCTTGCAGTTAAGCCAGCTTGTGCCTTTACACGTCCCCTCCGATTTCCATCCGGAGTAAGCTGACCTTAATAAACTCCTCCATTACCTTTTGGGAGGAAAGTGCCCCACTTAAACTGCCCACCAGGCACTGTCTCTACACACTTTCCTTTTTGGTTTTGTGTAGGTTAGAAAATACAATTTGAAAGAATGGTATTTCACTGACGAGTCCCCCCGATCCGGAAACCGGGGATCAACCTCTCCCATCTATGCTACGCAGCCAAATAGTAAATTCAATGCCAAGCTACAGTAAAGCTTCCGGGGTCTTTTCGTCTAACTATGGGTAACCGGCATCTTCACCGGTACTGTATTTTCACCGGGCATTTCGTTGAGACAGTTCTCCAGTCATTACGCCTTTCGTGCGCGTCGGAACTTACCCGACAAGGAACTTCGCTACCTTAGAACAGTTATAGTTACTGCTGACATTGACGAGGGCTTGAGACCCAGAGCTGTGAGAGAATAAACCCCCACAACAAGAATCTTTAACCTTCTCGCATTGGTCAGGCGTCAGCCCGTATACATCCTCTTACGAGTTAGCACGGACCTGTGTTTTTGGTAAACAGTTGCCAGAGATACTTTCGCTGCGGCCCCGCGTTCGCGGGGCAGGCCTTATCCCGAAGTTACGGCCGCTTTTTTGCCGAGTTCCTTAACGAAATCTCACCCGTTCGCCTTGGTATTCTTGTACCAGTCCACCTGTGTCGGTTTTCGGTACGGTTTCTCCTGCCTTAACCCTAGAAGTTTTTCTGGGAAGCGCGTTCGGTATGATTTCCTGTACTTCTACAGAATTTTCACTCCCGCTTGATCCGCCATTGAAGGCAGCTCTCCGGATTTGCCAAGAGAACATCTTGCGGGCATGAGCGTCAAATTCAATAATGCGCCATACCTAATACGCTCCGTCCCTCCATTGGAAAACAGAAGAAGGATCGGAATATTAACCGATTATCCATCAGGTTCGGTTTTCACCATCCCCTTAGGACCGCCTTACCCTTGGTTGATTGTCATTGCCAAGGAAACCTTAGACTTCCGGCGATTCGGACTTTCACCGAATTTGTGGTTACTAGTGCCAACATTCTCCCTTCTCATCGCTCCAGTCGCCCTCGCGGGTCGACCTTCACTGCAATGAAAATGCTCTCCTACCGCTCGTAGATCTCATTGAGGAGGCAAGCATGTCGCTTGCCTTAAGAAAGAACTAATTTGGTAGGTCTGGGAGGGATTGAACCTCCGGCCCCTCCCCTGCTAAAGGGAGTGCTCTGCCACCTGAGCTACAGACCTACCCAAGATTTGGCTGGGAAGGTGGGATTCGAACCCACAGTCTTTCAGTGCTTAATGCAATTGCTCCACTGCAATGCGCCAAGCACCCGCTCTGCCATTAAGCTACTTCCCTGCCTTATGTATTACTTTCCTCAATGAGATCTACGAACCCGTGTCTTCGGCACTACACTTAGCCCCGTTGAATTGTTGGCGCAATATCTCTAGACAAGTGAGCTGTTACGCACTCATTATAGGATGGCTGCTTCTAAGCCAACCTCCTTGCTGTTTGAGAAATGTCACCACCTTAAACACTTAGTGTAGATTTAGGGGCCTTAGACGACGATCTGGGCTCTTCCCCTCATGCACGATGGAGCTTTGCCCCCACCTGCTGACTCCCGGAATAAATCGGCGCGCATTCGGAGTTTGATAGGTCTACCTGCCTTTCGGCAATTATAGACCTTCCAGTGCTCTACCTCACGCCGCTTATAATCCGAGGCTAGCCCTAAAGCTATTTCGGAGAGAACCAGCTATTACCAAGTTCGATTAGCTTTTCACTCCTACCCACAAGTCATCCGAGAGTTTTGAACGGCTCACCGGTTCGGACCTCCCTCCAACTTTCGTTGGAGTTCATCCTGCTCATGGGTAGCTCACCTGGCTTCGGGTCTACTCCACACTACCAACTCGCCTATAAAACTCACCGCAGAACGAATTCCGCAATGAATTTTATAGAGAGTATGCGCGCTTTTAACACTTGGTTTCCCTCTGACTTCATCCCGAAGGATTTAATCAAGCAGTGTAGAATAACTCGTTGGCTCATTCTTCAATAGGCACGCCATAGAGGCCTTACGGCCTCGCTGACTCCTTGTAAACATATGGTTTCAGGTCTATTTCACCGCCCTCACGGGGCTGCTTTTCACCTTTCCCTCACGGTACTTGTTCACTATCGGTCATAGAAAGTATTTAGCCTTGGCAGACTAGTTCTGCCGAATTCCTACCCAGTCTCCTTACATGGGTAGTACTCAGGAATGTCGCGCGAGCTTGCTCGTATTTTCGCCTACGGGGCTATTACCCTCTTTGGCCAGTCTTTCCAGACATGTTTAGCTAATACGAACAATTTTTTAAACTCGTTCCATTAAAGGATACGACATCCTATAACCCCGAGCCCGTAGCTTTTGAGGGCCACGATCTCGGTTTGGGCTGTTCCCATTTCACTCGCCGCTACTTAGGGAATGTTAAAACTTTTTATTCCCGAGCGCCCACTATAGAGCTCCCGAGAATAAAAGTTTCATTATTTTCTGTTCCTCCGCTTACTGAGATGTTTCACTTCAGCGGGTATGCTCCCGTCTTTCGACGGATTATATCGGTTTGCCGATACAGGGTTTCCCCATTCGGAAATCTCCGGATCGAAGCTCGCTCACCAGCTCCCCGAAGAATATCGTTGGCACGCAACGTCCTTCATCGCCTTTCTATGCCGAGGCATCCACCATACGCCCTTAATAAAGTTTTATCCCTCGACGTAATGTCGAGTTGTCGTCTGCGATAGTTTCCCTCGCAACTTCTAAGATGCGAATCAACTTCACAGTTAAAAACTTTATCGTTTTCTTTTTCCGGAACCACTTTCGAAAAAAGAAATGTAACTTACATTTAGACTTTGCCCGATCCTGCTCGGATCAGACAAAGACCCCACTATCCAAATTTTTAAGCTGCTATCCATAACATCCCTCCCCCACAACTCTCTTGCGAAAGTTACGGGGGAGGAAGGTCATTTTCTTTTCAACTGCCCCTTACAAACAAAAAGTCCGCATCTCTGCGGCTTTTATCCATCCAACGCTGTCTCGTTTACTCAACAAGAAAGCACCTCGGTATAAGCCGCACGTTTTCTTAAAGTTGTATGGATATTACGCATCAGGAGCTATTATACTCGGCCGAGGCTTAAAGTCAAGGGTTTCCGGGATAACTTGTGGATTGGATTTAGGGGCTTGGATTAAGGCCATGAAATAGCCCTAAATACTTGACAATTATATTAATTTATTCTATTATAGATAAATTCTTTAACAGATTACTCAACCTCTAGGAAAGGAAGATAACCATGAATTACCAATCTCTAATTGCCCAAGCTGGCGTTGGATTGGCTTATCAGGTATTTGGAAACGAATTGCCTGATCAGGTTTCTGGAAATCTTAGCTTTGCGG
>FKKE01013242.1_pt1 | contig 11981 bp, 17 predicted proteins | sample 1106331 | NCBI WGS metagenome assembly FKKE01 (sample SAMEA3931202, study PRJEB13176) | freshwater metagenome | biome: Drinking water system; feature: drinking water; material: freshwater | place: China | collected 2013-02-06 | reverse complement strand
CCGGCGGGGGCGCCGGCGGTTCGGATTGGCCGAGTTCAATCTCAATCTGCGAGGCGCGCTATGATGTACATCGCCCTCCTCGCGCTCGTCCTCATCACCGCCACCATATCCGGCGTGTTCGGCATGGCCGGCGGGCTGATGCTGATGGGCGGGCTGACGCTCGCCATGCCGGTGTCCGCTGCGATGGTGACGCACGGCGCGGTGCAAGTCGTGTCCAACGGCTGGCGCGCTTTTTTGCACCGCGCCCACATCGACTGGCGCATCATCGCGCTCTACGGCGCAGGCTCCGCTGTCGCGGCCGCCCTGCTCGCGGCGGTGACGTACGAGCCGACCAAAGCCTGGATCTATCTGCTGCTTGGGCTAATCCCCGCGTTGGCGTGGCTGCCGCCGCAGGCGTTCCGTCTCGACGCGGCCAAACCGTCGCACGCGATCTTCTGCGGATTTTCGGTGAGCGGCTTACAGGTTCTGGCCGGCGTCGCCGGGCCCCTGCTCGACGTCTTCTTCGTGCGCACCACGCTCTCGCGCCACGCCATCGTCGCCACCAAGGCGGCGACGCAATCGTTCAGCCACTTGCTGAAGATCGCGTTCTACGGCCTGCCGCTGATCACCGCGGTCGAGACCGGCTTGCCACCGCTTTGGTTTTTCCTTGTCGCCGCGCCGCTGGCCATGGCCGGCGGTTGGCTCGGCGGCATCGTGCTCGACCGCATGAGCGACAAATCATTCCTGCGCTACACGCGCTGGATCGTGACCGCGGTGGGCATTGTGTACCTGATCCAGGCGGCGGTGCTTTTTGGAACCAGCTGACCTCGTCATTCCGGGGCTTCGCGCAGCGAAGAGCCCGGAACCCAGGGGATCACGAATTGTGCGTTTGCCCCTGGGTTCCGGATCGCGCGCAAAGCACGCGTCCGGAATGACGAAGTGTTAGACATCGCCGCCCTCGCTCTGCGCCGCCCCCGCTTCGATATCCAACAAATCCGCCGGCTTGCAGTCGAGCGCTTCGCAAATCTTGGCCAAGGTCTCGAAGCGCACGCCCTTCACCTTGCCCGTGCGCAGCAGCGAGAGGTTCGCTTCGGTGATGCCGACGCGCTCGGCCAAATCCTTCGCCTTCATCTTGCGGCGCGCCAGCATGACGTCGAGGGTCACGACGATGCGCATCACACGATCTGATCGTTCTCGGCCTTGAGCGCGGCGGCGGCGGCTTCGAGCACTTGACCGATCATCATCACGGCGGCCGCAAACGCCATCAAGGCGATGTCGAGCGGATCGAAACGCCAATTGAACGCCGCGCCGCCCAAGAGCGAAACGCCCAGCGGCGTGACGAGAGTTTCAAGAAGGAGCGCGGCAAGCGCCCACAAACCGGCGAGCTGGTAGGCCGCACTCGCACGCGGCGAAACAAACCGTCCTTGGTGAAATTCCGCAAAAATTGGCCGGAGCATGATCACCGCCGCGGCGCCCGCAATCGCCGGCGCGTAGCTCAGGAGCTTGATCGCCACGGCGCGCGGCGCGCCGAGTTCAGCCGCCCACGGCGCGGGCTCGAAACTTACGAGATAGAGTTCGCCGATCAGCGGCAGCGCAATCGCGGCTGCCAGCACCGGAATAAGAAACTCAGTGATCGTGTGAATCAGGCTGGCTTGGGAGCGGGTCTGCGCAAGGCGGGTTTGTTCGTTACTCATCACACGATCTCATCATTCTCTTGCTTGATGCGGGCGGCGGCTTCGAGCACGCGGCCCAACACGAACACGAAAGCGGCGAAGGCGACGAGCCCGAGGTCGAACGTTTCCATCCGCCAGATGAAGCCGCGGCCCTCCTGCGCGACCCAGCTGAACAGCGTCGGCGAAATCACGATCTTGAACGCCAACGCCCAGAGCGCGCCTTCGCTGGCTTTGCGCACGCCGGCGGCGGCCTTGAGGGTGAAGAACTGGCCCTTGCCGTATTCTTCGAGCACGGCGCTCAGATCGAGCAGCGCCCCCGCCAAGATGAGGCTCGGCGCCGCAAGGATGGTGAAGGCGGCCACTGCGCGCACGAAATTGAGCAGCCCGGCCAGATCGGGGGTCACCTCACCGCTGCGCAAAGCCTCGGCGGCGGGCGGCAGCACCTCGCGCGCCAGCGCGCCCAGCGCGATCAGGATCGCGCCGACGACGGCGACGGTCGCCACCCCGCCCGCGAGCTTCTGGGCGCGTTCGAGGGGCAGAAGGGCGGCCTCGGCCATGAATTACTCTCCAATACCAAGCGATACAGAAAGATATTATTGTTTTACAATAATTGTCAAGAGGCCAGAGCTGGAAGGGGTTAAGGCCCCGGAAACCAGGGCGCCGGTCCCATGGCTCACTTGAGATTCGGGACGGCAAAGAATGCCCATCATCACCCACATCCTGCTCTACGCGGCCTATGCGATGGTCTCGCTCACCGTGGGCCTGGCGCTCGCGCAGGTCGGCGGCGAGGGCCTCGGCTCGTCGATCCTGGGCGGCATCGCCCTCTTCTCGGCGTGCGCGGTGACGCATGCGGGCATTTCGGCGACGGCGGCAGCCGGGCGCATCGGTCAAACCGAAAAGAAGATCAAACACGACATGGACCGGTTGCGCACCGCCCACCGCGAAGTCGCCGCCGACATCGACGCGGTGCAGACGCGTCTCGATCAGATCGAGACGCAGATCGCCTACGCGCCGCCGCAACAGCAGCAGATCGCGCCGGCCGTTCCCGCGGGGCAGATTGAACTCAAGCTCATCGACCAGATCGTCGACAAGCTCGGCGCAGCCATGGATGCGCGTCTGCAGACCATCCAAGGCGCCGGCAACATCACGCCGATCACGCCGTCAGCGGCGCTGGGGCCGATGGACCTCGTGCGCGAAGCTTTGCTCGAAAATCGCGTCGAACTGCATCTGCAGCCGATCGTGCAATTGCCGCAGCGCAAGACCGCGTTCTACGAAGGCTTCACCCGCCTGAAGGACGCCGGCGGGCGCCTGATCCTGCCGCAGGAATTCATCCCGGCCGCCGAGCAGGCCGGCCTCATGGGCACCATCGACAACGTGCTGCTGTTCCGCTGCGTGCAGATCGTGCGCAAGCTGATGAAGCAGGATCGCCGCATCGGCATTTTCTGCAATTTGTCGCCGAGCGCGCTGGCCGACGAGCACTTCTTCCCGCAATTCCTCGATTTCATGCGCGAGCATCGCGATCTCGCCGGCAGTCTCATCTTCGAAATTCCGCAGGACGCCTACGAAAACCGCACCTCGATCGAGGCCCGCGCCATGGCCAAACTGGTCGATCTCGGCTTCCGCTTCTCGATCGATCGCGTGACCAATTCCGAGATCGATCTGCCGGATCTCGAGCGCTCCGGCGTGCGTTACGTCAAGATCGCCGCCAGCACGTTGATCGAGCAGGTCGTGCGCCGCGGCCTGCGCCCGCGCTCGGCCATTACCCGCGAGCTCGCCGCTGCCGACATCGCCGCAGTCTATCAGCGCTACGGCATCGACCTCATCGCCGAGCGGATCGAGTCCGAGGACGCGGTGATCGAGGTGCTCGACATCGATGTGCCGTTCGGCCAGGGCCACCTCTTCGGCGCGCCGCGCGCGATCAAGGAGAGCCTGATGGAAGAGACCGCGCCGCCGCGCGAAGTCTACATGCTGCGCCAGTCGGCGATCGGCGGCAGGCAGTAGGCGGCGGTTAGGGCGGGTGAGCTTTACTCCCGACGGCCCGCTGCCTATTGCCACCTAAAATGCCCAAACTCATCGCCATCACCGGCGGCTCCGGCGCCGGCAAGACCACGATTGCACGCGCGCTGGCGGATCGGCTCGGCGCGGGCGCCGTGGTCATTGCCGAAGACGATTACTATCGCTGCTCGTCGACGCTGCCCGATTTCGATCCGGCCACGCACAATTTCGACGCACCCGACGCCAAGGACCATGCGCTGCTGCACACGCACTTGCTGTTGGCCCGAAGCGGCGCCGGCTTCGACAAGCCGCTCTACGATCTCACCACCCATCGGCGCAAAGCCGAGAGCGAGCGCATCGCGCCCGCCAACTGGGTCATTGTCGAGGGCATTCATTTGCTCGCCGCCCCCGAGCTTGCCGCAGCGTTCGATCTCAAAGTCTTCATCGAAGCCGACGAGACCTTGCGCTTGGCGCGGCGCATGATCCGCGATGTCGAGAGCCGCGGGCGCACGCCACGCGCAGTGATGGCGCAGTTCTTTTCAACCGTGCGGCCGATGCACGAAGCCCATGTCGCGCCGCAACGGGCGCTGGCCGATCTCGTGCTCACATCGCCGCCGGACGCCGGCGCGGCACACGCCGAAGCGGACGCGGCGCGCATTCAGGAGTTGCTCGGGTGACGCAAGCCATCGCCAGCATCGATGACATCGCCGACCGCTACGACGCGGTGTTCTGCGACGTCTGGGGCGTCGTTCACAACGGCCGCGCCGCCTATCCCGCCGCCTGCGCCGCGCTGCAGCGCCTCCGCCGTAACGGCAAGCACGTGATCCTGCTCACCAATGTGCCGAAGCCGCGCGGACCGATTCCGGCGCAGCTCGACCGCATCGGCGTGCCGCGCGACGCCTGGGACGCCATCGTCACGTCCGGCGACGCCACGCGCGCCGAATTGGCGCGCCGCGCGCCCGGCCCGATGTTCAAGATCGGTCCCGACGATTACGACCGCACGCTCTGGGAAGGCCTGGGGTTGCGCACGGCGCCGCTGAGCCAAGCGGCGTTCTTCGCCATCTCCGGATTGAACCGCGACGACGAAACCCCGGCCGACTACGCCGATCTGCTCCGCCAGGCGAAGGCGCGCGATCTCGACTTCATCTGCGCCAATCCCGACATCGTCGTGCAGCACGGCGACCGCATGATCTGGTGCGCCGGCGCGGTGGCGCAGGAATATTCACGCCTGGGCGGACGCGTCATCATGGCGGGCAAGCCGCATCCGCCGATCTACGATCTGGCGCGAAGAGAATTGGCGTCGCTTGCGGGATCGGCAGCGCCACAACGTATCCTCTGTATCGGCGACGGCGTCGTCACCGACATCGCCGGCGCGCAAGCGCAAGGGCTCGACAGCCTCTTCATCGCCGCCGGCATCCATGGCGAAGCGCTATGGACCGGAGGCAAGCTCGATCCCGCGAAGGTCGACGCGGCTCTGGCGGCCGAGAACGTGCGCGCCACCTACGCCATGGCCGCGTTGGGTTAGAGCGTGCCGGTCAGAAGCCGCCCCCTCCCCGCGAGGTGAAGCACCGGCGCCTCCGAATTGGAGCGCGCGCCGCCTGGCGCGCATGAACGCGTCTTTGCGGGCGTCGGCAGAATGCGGGCCGGGGGCCCGCGCTCCAGCAGGGAAGAAGTCGCGCCACTCACCTAGTCGCGCGCGGACCCACATCTCACAGCAGCGTCGCCTTCACGCCGACCGAACGGCCGGCGGCGCTCAGTCGGCGGTCGAGCGTGCACAGTTCGGCGCCATGCTCGGCGCAAACCGCCAGATGCAAAGCGTCGCCCGCACGCAGGCCAAGCCGCGATTGATCCGCCAGCAGCGCCGCCATTCTGAACGTCGGCCTTGAGACGTCCAGAACGTTGAAACTGTCGGCGCGCAACGCGGCAAACGCGGCAAGCACGCCGGCGCGTTGTTCGGCGTCGATGTCGCTCGCTCTGAGTTTCATCGACAGCGCCGCCGAAAACTCGGTCACGACCCAATCGCTGATCGCCAACACCCCGGCCTGCTGATTGGACAACCAGGTCTGCATGCGTGCGGTTTCGGTTTCTCTTGTAAGGGCGGCAACGAGGACGGACGTATGGATGTAGAGCATCAATAACGCGCGTCGTCGCGCATGCGGCGCACGAATTTGCGCGCGGTTTCCTTCTGCCTGGGCTGGTCTTGAGTGACCGCCTTGAGCGCGGCCAGCGACACGGCCTTTTTGGGAACATCGACGGCCGTGATCTGCGCGACCGGCTTGCCGCGGCGCAATATCTGCACCGGCTCCCCTGCCGCAGCTCTATCCACCAATTCGCTCAGGTGCGCCTTGGCGTCGGCGAGGCTAATTTTGGACATTGTTCGCCTTCATGACCATGTAGTTGGTCACTTATAACAGACAAGGGCGCGGATTCCAAGCGGCGAGTCGGAGGCAATGTCTTCCGGCGCTGAGCCTTCCTCCCCCAGAAAGGGGGAGGCCAGGAGGGGGTCAACGACAAGCAGAGACAATGGCCCATTGTTGTACGCTTCAGAAGGCACAAACTGGAACCCCCACCCATCCTCCCCCTTGCAGGGGGAGGAGACGGCCCGACGCTAATACGTCTCCACCCCCAGCTCGTCGAATTGTTCGCCAATATGGCGGTCGAAGTCGCGGGCGAGGTTCATGTCTTCGCGCCCGTCATTGTCGCCGCTGCGCCGCCGCGCGACGCCGCGTCCGAACAGAGCGATCGGATTGCCGGACTCGATCGCCAGCACCGCTTCGAACGAGAACCGCGCGTCAGCCCATTGCCCCTCGCGCAATTGCAGGACGCCGCGGCAGAGCTGGCCTTCGATGTTGCTCGCATCGGCGGCGACCGCCGCGTCGGCGTCGTTGCGGGCGCGCCCCAATTCGCGGTTGGCGTTGAGGTCGAGCCAGCAGCGGCCGGCGCGCGCCGAAGCGAGATTGCCGTTGAGCTCTATGGCGCGATTGTAATCGGCCGCGGCACCGTCGAGATCGCCCGACCGCTGCTTGGCGCGCGCCCGCGACGCAAACGCTGTCGCCGCATTAGGCGCGCGCTCGATCGCCGCATCGAGCGATGCGATCGCCTCGGCGAACTGGCCGCGCCGCAACGCGATCTCGCCCGTCAGTTCGTGCGCTTCCGCCGACTGATTGAGATTGAGCGCGCGTTGCAACAAGGGTTGCGCCGCGTCGAGCTGACCGCTGTCTATCAGGATACGAGCCCGCCCAAGCAGCGCGCTGGGGTTTTCGCCGTCCAAGTCCAAAGCGGCGCCGTAATCGCGCAAGGCGGCGGTGATGTCGGTCTGCGCCGTCGCCCGCGTGCTCAGCGCCTGCGACCGTAATTGCGGGGTGAGCGAATCGTCTTCGGCCGCATTGGTGCAGGCCGCAATGCGCGCCTCGGCGGTCGCTGCCTCGAAACAGGCGGCGGCGACATCGACCGGCTCATCCGCCCGCTGGCACGCCGCCAGCACCAGCCCCGCGCTCAGCAGCACCCACCTCTTGCGCATGCCCCACTCCCACGTCAGCTTCTCGCGAGAAACGCCATAACAAGGAACGCGCCCGTGGCCAATCTGTTCGACCTTACCGGCAAGAGCGCCATCGTGACCGGCTCCTCGCGCGGCATCGGCAAAGCCATCGCGCACCGGCTGGCCGAGCACGGCGCCGATGTGGTGGTTTCGTCGCGCAAGGCGGATGCGTGCGAAGCCGCGGCGGCGGAGATCAATGAGGCGCTCGGCCGCAAGGCCGCTATCGCCGTCGCCGCCAACATCGCCTCGAAGGAGGCGCTGCAACATCTGGTCGACGAAGCCGATCGCGCTTTCGGCAAAATCGACATCTGCGTCTGCAACGCCGCGTCCAATCCCTATTTCGGGCCGATGAGCGGCATCGGCGACGACCAATTCCTGAAGATTTTGCAGAACAACATCATCTCCAATCACTGGCTGATCAACATGTGTGCGCCGCAGATGCGCGCGCGCAAGGACGGCGCCATCATCCTCATTTCCTCGATCGGCGGTCTGAAGGGTTCGCCGGTGATCGGCGCCTACGACATTTCGAAAGCCGCCGACATGCAGCTGGCGCGCAATCTGGCCGTGGAATTCGGCGCCGACAACGTTCGCGTCAACACCATCGCGCCAGGCCTGGTGCAGACCGATTTCGCCCGCGCGCTCTGGGAGAACCCGGACATCCTCAAGGCCTCGACCCAGCGCGCGGCGCTGAAACGCATCGGTCAACCCGACGAGATCGCCGGCATGGCGGTGTTTCTCGCCTCGCGCGCCGGGGCGTTCACAACAGGCCAGACCTTCGTCATCGATGGCGGCGTAATGGCGGCTTAGCCGATGTTGTACGACGTTGCACCCGCCCCCCTCCTAGCCTCCCCCTTTCAGGGGGAGGAAGGTCATGCGCAGGCGGCGAACTAATCCTCCTCCCCCTGCAAGGGGGAGGATGGGTGGGGGTCCGTCTTGTTCATTGATGCATCTGTGCCCAGCCAAACGGCGGCGCAGCTTTAGCTAGAACGCGCCGATCACCGGCACCAAGGTCGATTTCAGCGCCTGGGCGCTGAACGGCTTGACGATGAAGCTCGACGCGCCCGGCGCCTCAGCGGCTTCGGCATTGTCGTTGGCGACCATGACGAACGGCGTCTGCGCCATGCGTTCGTCGGCGCGCATGCGCTGCAGCAGCTCCATGCCGGTCATCGGGCTCATATGGCTGTCGGAAATGACCAGCGCATAGTCCTTGGCGCGCATCTTGGCCAAGGCCGCGGCGCCGTCATTGGCTTCGTCGATATTGGTGAAACCGAGTTGGCGCAGCAGATTGCGCAGGATGCGGATCATGGTGTTGTAATCGTCCACGATCAGGATCGGCATTGTCATCGAAACGGACATCTCTGCCAGCCTTCCCACCGACCGGCGCTTGTTGTTTCCGGAGGCGCCACGCCGCCGAACCGGGGTGCGGCGGCTCGGCGGCGAGACGTTTCCGGCTCTTAAGTGCGCCGTGTCGTATGATCATAGATAGCAAAGAGCTGAGAATTTTCGGTAAAACAGCCTTTAAGTATGAATGAACGAAACCGCGCTCGCGTGTGCGGCGCTTAAGCTTTGGCAACGGATTGCGCCGAGATTGGCCGAAATGCGAAAGACTTCGTGAACCAAGATGACGGGCCTGGTAATCCCCGACGATGCGCGCGGCGCGGCGATCGCGCTCGGCAATTTCGACGGCGTGCATGCCGGCCACCAGGCGGTGATCGCGAGCGCGCGGCGCGCAGCTGAGTCGCGCGGCGCAGCGCTCGGCGTCGCCGTATTCGAACCGCACCCGCGCCGCTACTTCCAACCCGCGGCGCCGCCGTTCCGCCTGCAGAGCCCGCGCCAACGCGCCCGCGCCTTGGCCGAGCATGGCGTCGCCGAGATCTTCGAGGTCGGTTTCGACGACGCGCTGGCGCGCTCCAGTCCGCGCGAGTTCGCCGCGCGCGTGCTGCGCGATCTCCTGGGCGTCGTGCATGTCAGCATCGGCGCCGATTTCCGCTTCGGCAAGGACCGCGCCGGCGACGCCGCCGCCCTCACCGCGCTTGGCGCCGAGTTTGGCTTCAGCGTCGACGCCGTCGCGCCCGCCGGCGGCGCGCAGAAAATTTCGTCCACGCGCATCCGCGAAGCGATTCAACGCGGCGACATGGCCGCTGCGGCGCGCGACCTCACCCGCCCTTGGGCCATCGAGGGCATTGTCCAACGCGGTTTCCAGCGCGGACGGACGTTGGGTTTTCCGACCGCCAACCTGGCGCTCGGCGATTACATTCGTCCGCGCCTTGGCGTCTACGCCGTGCGCATCGATCTGGGCGATGGCGTGCTGCTGCCGGGCGTCGCCAGTGTTGGACTCAATCCGACGGTCGGCGCGCTGCCGGACCCGGTGCTGGAAGCGCACCTCTTCGACTTCAGCGGCGATCTCTACGAGAAAAGCATCGAGGTCGAGCTGATCGCATTCCTGCGCGACGAAGCGAAGTTCGACAGCCTGGGCGAACTAAAGCGGCAAATGACTCAGGACGTCATCGACGCGCGGCGACAGCTCATCACCGCCGGATGACCCCCTCCTGACCTCCCCCTTTCAGGGGGAGGAAGGTGGCGCGCGATCGGCGACATATTCCCCTCCCCCTGCAAGGGGGAGGATGGGTGGGGGTCCAAAGCGAGCGAGAGTACAGCGATACGCCAATAATTAAGCAGGCCGCGCCAGCGCCTTCACTTCGGCCTCGCCGTCGAGAACGAGCTTGTCGCCAACCCGGCACTCGCACCTCAACTTGCATCGCCGCCCGCGTTCGATCAGCTCGACGATCTCGATGCTGGTGTCGACAATATCGCCGAGGCGCACCGGCGCCAAGAAGCGCAGGCTTTGGCCAATATAGATCGCGCCCCTGCCGGGCAGGCGCGTGGCGATGGCGGCCGAGACGAAACTCGCGGTGAACATGCCATGGGCTATGCAGCCGCCGAACGGCGTCGTCGCCGCGTAGGCTTCGTCCAAATGAATGGGATTGCGGTCGCCGCTGATGTCGGCAAAGGCGGCGACGTCCGCCGCCGTCACCTGCTTGCGATACGTCTCGCGCATGCCGGCGCGGAGGTCTTCGAAATAGATGGTCTGCGATTCAAGCACTGACTTGCTCCGTTAGCGGCGGGCCTTGAAAAAATCCTTGAGCAAAGCGGCGGCGGCCTCCGCCTCTATCCCGGCGGTCACGCTGGGTTTCCAATGGCATTGCGGATGGTCCCAGACTTTGGCGCCGTGGGCGACGCCGCCGCTCTTGGGGTCGCTCGCGCCATAAACGACGCGGGCGATGCGCGCGTGCGAAATGGCGCCGGCGCACATGGCGCAGGGCTCCAGCGTGACGTAGAGCGTGAGATTGGGGCGCAGACGATAATTACCGGTGACTTCCGCCGCCCGGCGCAAAGCCAGAATCTCGGCATGGGCGGTGGGGTCCTTCCTGCCGATCGGCTCGTTGGCGGCGCCCGCGATCACCTCGCCCGCCGCCTCATCGACGATCACGCACCCGACCGGCGTTTCGCCGAGGTCAGCGGCGGCGCGCGCCAGGGTCAGCGCCATGTTCATGTAATTGGCGTCGCTCATGCGCGGCGCAGGTCCAGGAGGTCGGCGACAACCTCACCGGTCGCAATCGTCTCGAACGTGCCGGGCACGATCGCCGCGCGGTACATCTCGCGCGCCGCGTCGTCGGAATGATGCATGCGGGTTTCCATCGCCTTCCGCCACGTCTCCTCGTCCGGCCATTGCGCATAGGCGATGTAGACGCCGTCGCTCATCTTGTGCAGCCGGGACCCCCAGCCGCCGAATTCTGCGGCGATCCGCTCGGTGCCGCGACGCCAGCCGGCCTCGAATTGCGCTTCGAGCCCTGGTACCACCTGCCAGCGATACATCACCGCGAACATGGTCAAACCCTCCAGCCCCCCTTCTAGCCCGGAAGCCGAGCGCATTGCGAAATTCCTCGCGCGCGCCGGCGTTTGCTCGCGCCGCGATGCGGAACGGCTGATCGCCGAGGGACGCGTCAAGCTCAACGGCAAGGTGCTGGAGACGCCCGCGGTGAAGGTGACCGCCGCCGACGCGGTCGTGGTCGACGGCCGTCCGGTCGGCGCGGCGGCGCCGACGCGGCTCTGGCGCTATCACAAGCCCTCGGGTCTGGTGACCACCCACCGCGACCCCGCCGGCCGCGCGACCGTGTTCGAACACCTGCCCGCCGAGCTCGGGCGCGTGATCTCGGTCGGCCGCCTCGACCTCACCTCCGAAGGCTTGCTGCTGCTGACCAATGACGGCGCGCTCGCCCGCAGGCTCGAACTGCCGGCCAATGGCTGGCTGCGCCGCTATCGGGCGCGCGCCTTCGGCCGCGTCACCCAGGAAGAATTGGATCAGCTGAAAGACGGCGTCACCGTCGAGGGCGTCCGCTACGGCGCCATCGAAGCCAAGCTTGAGCGCGGCAGGGGCTCGAACGCCTGGATTAGTTTGGCGCTCACCGAAGGCAAGAACCGCGAAGTCCGCCGCGCGCTCGATGCGCTGGGGCTGAAAGTGAACCGGCTGATCCGCACCTCCTACGGTCCATTCCAGCTCGGCACGCTGGCGCCCGGCGCGGTCGAAGAAATCCCGCGCAAGGTGCTGAAGGAACAATTGGGCAAGGACACGGTTTAGGTTCATCCCGATTGGAACGCGCGCATGTCATTCCGGGGCGGCGCAAAGCGGCGAACCCGGAACAAGCGCGCAATCGGCGTCAATCTATCCAAGCTGGAGCGCGGGCGCCCTCGCCCGCATTGCGCAGGCGTATGCAGGTTGGACCGCGCGGCCTCCG